>JAANMT010000857.1_pt1 | contig 32248 bp, 34 predicted proteins | sample 7279711 | NCBI WGS metagenome assembly JAANMT01 (sample SAMN14094538, study PRJNA606508) | bioreactor metagenome | isolation source: A lab-scale SPAN reactor treating ammonium-rich wastewater day 1 | place: Ireland: Galway | collected 2017-01-16 | reverse complement strand
CCAGCTGCCGCACCAGCACGCCGCCATCTACCTGCACCCGGAAGACGCCTCGCTGGTGCGCGCCCACCTCGGCGACCAGCTCGCCCACCTCGGCCACCGCATTCTCGAGGAAGCGGCGCTCGGACGCGGCAGCCTGCGCATGGAGGCCGGCGGCAGCCACCTCGACGCCAGCCTGGCCAGCCGCTGGCGGCGCGTCATCGAGAGCATGGGCATCGCGGACGACTGGATCGAACCCCTGGAATGAACGCCCACCCCCCATCCCCCGCCCCATGGGCGGGGGTGACAACGGTTCAGCCGCCAAGGCGGCTTCCATATTTTGGCCGGCCTCCTTCTTGGGGCGGCCCGGCGAAGACGGCATGAACCCCCACCAGGAACGCTGGCAAGGCTTTCTCGGCGACTGCCGCAGCCTCGCCGCCGAGGCCGCCCCCTTCCAGCTGAGCGGCCGGCTGACGCGCATCAACGGCCTCGTCATGGAGGCGGCCGGCCTCAAGCTGCCGCTCGGCTCGGGCTGCCATGTCGCGCTGCCCGGCGGCGCGGCGGTGGAGGCCGAGGTGGTCGGCTTCTCCGGCGACAAGCTGTTCATGATGCCCACCGACGACGTCTACGGCCTCGCTCCGGGCGCCCACGTGGTGCCGCTGGAAAGCCGCCAGGAGCTGCCCGCCGTCGGCCGGCGCCTGCAGCCGAACCGGCGCCTGTCCGACCGCGCCAAGCACCTGCCGGTGGGCGACGAGTTGCTCGGCCGCGTGCTCGACGGCGCCGGACGGCCGCTCGACAACCTCGGCCCGCTCGCCACCCGGCACACGCGCTCGCTGCAGAGCCGCCCCTTCAACCCGCTGCAGCGCGCCCCCATCCACAGCTCGCTCGACGTCGGCATCCGCGCCATCAACGCCCTGCTCACCGTCGGCCGCGGCCAGCGGCTGGGGCTGTTCGCCGGCTCCGGCGTCGGCAAGAGCGTGCTGCTCGGCATGATGGCGCGCTTCACGGCGGCGGAAGTGATCGTCGTCGGCCTGATCGGCGAGCGCGGCCGCGAGGTGAAGGAGTTCATCGAGAACATCCTCGGCGCCGAGGGCCGCCAGCGTTCGGTGGTGGTGGCCGCGCCGGCCGACACCAGCCCGCTGATGCGCCTGCAGGGGGCCGCCTACGCCACCACCATCGCCGAGCACTTCCGCGACCGGGGCCGCCATGTCCTGCTCATCATGGACTCGCTGACGCGCTTCGCCATGGCGCAGCGCGAGATCGCGCTGGCCATCGGCGAGCCGCCGGTGACGCGCGGCTATCCGCCCTCGGTGTTCGCGCGCCTGCCGCAACTGGTGGAGCGCGCCGGCAACGGCCCGGAGGGCGGCGGCTCGATCACCGCCTTCTACACCGTGCTGGCGGAGGGCGACGACCAGCAGGACCCGATCGCCGACGCCGCGCGCGCCATCCTCGACGGCCATTTCGTCCTCTCGCGCCACCTCGCCGAGCAGGGCCACTACCCGGCCATCGACATCGAGGCGTCGATCTCGCGCGCCATGACCGGCCTGATCAAGCCGCTGCACCTGGACGTGGTGCGGCGCTTCAAGCACCTCTACTCGCGCTACCAGCGCTCGCGCGACCTGATCTCGGTCGGCGCCTACGCCGCCGGCTCCGACCCCGCCCTGGACCAGGCCATCGCCATGCAGCCCGGCTTCGAGGCTTTCCTGCAGCAGGGCATGGACGAACGGGAGAACTACCAGGACGCGGTGCTCAAGCTGCACCGCCTGTTCGGCCTGGAAGCGTGAAATCCTTCCTTGCCTTCGGCCATCAAGTACGGTTGAATTAGGCCGTAAACCCCGTCTGGAGCAGAAGGATGAAGGCTTTTCCCCTGCAGTCGCTGCTGGAGCTGTCGAACGCCCGCAAGGACGACGCCGCGCGCAAGCTCGGCCAGCTGCTGGCCAGCGAGCAGGAAGTGGAAAAGACCCTGGCCCTGCTCGAGCAGTACCGCGAGGAATACGAGACGCGCTTTCGCCAGGCGGCCCAGAACGGCCTGTCCCGCGACGAGTGGGGCAATTACCAGTCTTTCCTGGGCCGGCTCGACGAGGCCATCGCCCAGCAGCGCGCCCTCGTCCAGTCCTCGAAACAGCGCACGGTCGACGGACAAAGGGAATGGCTGGACAAACGCAACCGGGCGAAAGCCTTCGATACCCTGTCGCAGCGCCACAGGGCCCAGGAAGCGCACAGCGAGGCGAAAACCGAGCAGCGCGCCCAGGACGAGCATGCCGCGAAATCCCATCGCGGCGACGGCAGCTGATCCTCCTTCCCGCGCCGTTCCCGAGGTGTTGGCACGTCCCTTGCTGTATCGGGGCATGAGACCTGTGCACCCGAGGAGCCAGCCATGACGCAAGTTGCCGCCCCCCAGCCGATGCCCGGCATCGCCCCGGCCCAGCCTGCCGCAGCGGGGGCCGCCGACGCCGCCGCGCCCGACGCCGACACGGTCGATTTTGCCGCCGTCCTCAAGGCGCAGATCGCCCGGCCGGCAAAAGACGCCAGCGCGCCAGACATTCTTGCCGCCCTGCCGGCAGACTCGTCGTCCGGGGAAGCCGCCAGCGAGGATGACGCGCTGCCCGTTCCGGATCTGGCGACCCTGCTGCCGACCCTGGCCGCCCGGCCCGGCCCGGCGCCTCTGCCGGCGGAAGCCGCCCCGCCGCCAAGCGAACCGGCGGCCGCGCCGCTGCAGGCCGTTGCCGGCCGGCCGACGGCGGACATGGCCGTGCCGACCGCCGAAGCGGATGCGGCGCCGGATGCCGCGGCGACCCTGCCGCCGGGCTTCCTGCAAGCGGCGAAGGCGGAAACCGTCTCGATCGCGTCCGACCCGCTCGTCGCGGCGACGGGCGCGGCGCAATCGCCGGCCACCGATCAGCTGAGCCCGGCCGCCGCCCCGCATGCCGCCGCCGTGCCCGCCCACGCGGCATCCCGGGCCGACGCGCCTGCCGCCGTCCGCGTGGATACGCCGGTCGGCCAGCGCGGCTGGGATGCCGAGGTCGGCCAGAAAGTCGTGATGATGGTCAACCGCCTGGAAAGCCGCGCCGAATTGACCCTGACGCCGCCGCAGCTGGGCCGCGTCGAGGTGTCCATCACGGTGCACGGCGACCAGACCAGCGCCGCCTTCGTCTCCGCCAGCCCGGCCGCGCGCGACGCGCTGGAGCAGGCCCTGCCGCGCCTGCGCGAGATCCTCGCCGAAGCCGGCATCACCCTCGGCCAGGCCAGCGTGAATGCCGAATCGCCTCGCCGGGACGGCAACGACACGACCGGGCAGCAGACGGGCAACGACGGCCAGGACCGCGGCCGCCTCGCCCGCGGCAGCCCGCCCGCGCCGTGGCTGCGGCGCAGCGAAGGGCTGATCGACACCTTCGCATGAGGCCATTAAGGGGGATTGTCGCCCTCATTTCGCGGCATGAACCGCGAGCCGACGCCGACATAATGAGCGCCATCATTCTGGAGTGAGCCATGGCCAAAGCGCCAGCCAAGAAAGAGGAAAAAAAACCGGAAGCCGCCGAGGGCGAGGAACAGCCGCCGAAGAAGAAAGGCAAGCTGCCGCTGATCATCGGCCTGGTCGTGCTGCTCGCGGCCGCAGGCGGCGGCGCCTGGTTTTTCCTGTCCAAGGGCAAGGGGGAAGAGGCTCCCCAGCAGGCCAAGGCACAACCGCCCAAGCCGCCGGTGTTCGTGCCGCTCGACGCGTTCACGGTCAACCTTGCGAGCGATGACAGCGGCCAGTACCTGCAGACCGCCGCCACGCTGAAGGTGCTCGACCAGCCGGCCGCCGACGCCGTCAAGCTGTTCATGCCGGAAGTCCGCCACAAGATCCTGGTGCTGCTCTCCGCCAAGAAGCCCTCGGAAATCGCCACCGCCGAGGGCCGCGAACGGCTGGCCGAGGAAATCCGCCAGACGGCGAACAACATCCTGCTGGCCGCCGCCGGGCGGCCGGTGAAGCCGATCGTCCTCGACGTGCCGCTGCCGGCCGACGCCGCCCAGGCCGACGAGGCCAAACCGGAACCAGCGGCGCCCGAGGCGCCCAAGCCGGCCGAGGGCGACAAACCCCAGGAAGGCGCGCCGGCCGATGCCGCCGCGCAGGCGCCCGCCGCCGCGCCGCCGGCTCCTCCGGCCGCGGCCGCCAGGCCCGCCACCACGCTGGCCAAGGCGGCCGCGGACGACCCGGTGCAGAGCGTGTTTTTCACTTCCTTCATCATCCAGTGACGGCAGGACTGGCGGACACATGGCACAGGATTTTCTCTCCCAGGAAGAAGTCGATGCCCTGCTGAAGGGCGTCACGGGCGAAGCCGACGAGCCCGAGAAGGCGGAGCAGGCCGGCGGCGTGCAACCCTACGACATCGGCCGCCAGGAGCGCATCGTGCGCGGCCGCATGCCGACGCTGGAGCTGATCAACGAGCGCTTCGCCCGCTACCTGCGCATCGGCCTGTTCAACTACATGCACCGCACGACGGAAATCTCGCTGGGGCCGATCCGCGTGCAGAAATACGGCGAATTCATCCGCAACCTGGTGGTGCCGACCAACCTCAACCTGGTGCACTTCAATCCGCTGCGCGGCACCGGCATGGTCGTGCTCGACCCGAACCTGGTGTTCCTGGTCGTCGACAACATGTTCGGCGGCGACGGCCGCTTCCACACCCGCGTCGAGGGGCGCGACTTCACGCCGACCGAGCAGCGCATCATCCAGGGCCTGCTCGGCGTCATCTTCGCCGAGTACGAGAAGGCCTGGAAACCGGTCTTCGACCTGAAGATGCAGTACATCCGCTCCGAGATGAACTCGCAGTTCGCCAACATCGCCACGCCGAGCGAGATCGTCGTCGCCTACACCGTTTCGCTGGAGTTTTCCGGCTCGACGGCGGAGATGCACATCTGCATGCCCTACTCGATGGTGGAGCCGATCCGCGACGTCCTCTACAGCACCATGCAGAGCGACCACCTGGCCTCGGACAAGCGCTGGATCGGCACCCTCACCCGCCAGCTGCAGGCGGCCGACGTCGAGCTGGTCGCCAACCTCGGCACGACCGAAATCACGCTCGGCCAGATCCTCGGCATGAAGGCCGGCGACGTCATCCCCTTCGACATCGGGGAAACCATCGTCGCCGAGGTGGACCACGTGCCGGTGATGGAATGCCGCTACGGCCTGCAGCACGGCCAGTACGCCCTCAGGGTCGAGCGCTTCATCGCGCCCGACAAGACCGAAAAACACTAGGACCAGAAGGAGGACAGCATGTCCGACACCGATACCGCAGACCAGGTCAGCACCGACGACTGGGCCGCCGCCATGGGCGAGCAGGCCGCCGCCGAGGCCAAGGCCCAGCCGGCCGACATCTTCCATCCGCTCGGCGAAAGCGCCAAGGCCGCCGCCATGCAGGATTTCGACATGATCCTCGACATCCCGGTGCAGATGACCGTCGAGCTCGGCCGCACCAAGATCACCATCCGCAACCTGCTGCAGCTGGCGCACGGCTCGGTGGTGGAACTCGACGCGCTGGCCGGCGAACCGATGGACGTGCTGGTGAACGGCACCCTCATCGCGCAGGGCGAGGTGGTGGTGGTGAACGACAAGTTCGGCATCCGCCTCACCGACATCATCACGCCAAGCGAGCGCATGCGGAAGCTGAACAGATGAACGAAACCGCATTAGACACAGAGAGCGCAGAGACGCAGAGGGCACAGAGAAACGCTGATATCAATCTTGTTTTCTCTGCTATCTCTGCGCCTCTGCGTCCTTTGCGTTGAAAGAGGTTTTTCGAATAGCGGCAGCTTTCGCCGCCTAATCCCCGTCTCGCGCAGGCAGCGGCGGCAGTAATCTGCCGCCATGCGCAAAATTTTCCTTCCCTTGCTTGCCGCCCTGCCGGGCGCCGCGCTGGCGCAGGCGGCCGGCGCGCCGCTGCCGGAGGCCGGCGCCAGCCTGCTGCAGGTGCTCGCCGGCCTCGGCGCGGTGGTCGCCGTCCTGCTCGGCGGGCTGTGGCTGCTCAAGCGCGTTTCCGCGCCGCTCGGCGCCGCCGGCGCGCTGCGCGTGGTCGGCGGCGCGGCGGTGGGCGCGCGCGAGCGGGTGGTGCTGGTGGAGATCGGCGAGACCTGGCTGGTGGTCGGCGTCGCGCCGGGCCAGGTGAGCGCCCTGCACCAGATGCCGAAGGGGCAGTTGGCGACGCCCGCCGGCGCGCCGGCGGGCAAGGATTTCGGCGCCTGGCTGAGGCAGATCACGGAGCGCCGCCATGCGGGCTGAGCGCCTGCTGCCGGCGCTGCTGCTCGCCGCGCTGCTGGCCACCCCGGCCGCCCAGGCGCAGGGCCTGCCGGCGCTGACCAGCGCGCCGGCCGCCGGCGGCGGCCAGACCTACACGCTGTCGATCCAGACGCTGCTGTTCATCACGGCCATCAGCTTCCTGCCGGCGATGGTGCTGATGATGACGTCCTTCACGCGCATCATCATCGTCCTCTCGCTGCTGCGCCACGCTCTCGGCACGCAGGCCTCGCCGCCCAACCAGGTGATGGTCGGCCTGGCCCTGTTCCTCACCTTCTTCGTCATGGCGCCGGTGACCGAGAAGATCTACGCCGAGGCCTACCAGCCGATGGCGGAGAACAGGATCGGCTTCAACGAGGCGCTGGCGCGCGGCGCCGTGCCGCTGAAGGCCTTCATGCTGAAGCAGACGCGCAGCGCCGACCTCGGCCTGTTTTCGCGCATCGGCAACGCGCCGAAGGTGGACCGGCCGGAGGACCTGCCGCTGCGCGTCCTCATCCCGGCCTTCGTCACCTCGGAGCTGAAAACCGCCTTCCAGATCGGCTTCATCGTCTTCATCCCCTTCCTCATCATCGACATGGTGGTGGCGAGCGTGCTGATGTCGATGGGCATGATGATGATGTCGCCGGTGATCGTCTCGCTGCCCTTCAAGATCATGCTGTTCGTGCTGGTCGACGGCTGGAACCTGCTGGTCGGCTCGCTCGTGCAGAGCTTCGGATGACCCCCGCCACCGTCGTCGAGCTCGGCCGCGTCGCCATCGAAGTCACCCTGCTGGTGGCCGCGCCGCTGTTCCTCGCCGCCCTCGTCACCGGCCTGGTGGTGAGCATCTTCCAGGCGGCGACGCAGATCAACGAGATGACGCTGACCTTCGTGCCGAAGCTGATCGCCATCTTCGTCACCCTGGTGGTGGCCGGTCCGTGGATGCTGACTTTGCTCACCGACTACATGCGCCGGCTGTTCGAGTCGATTCCCGGCCTGATCGGCTAGCCGTGATCAGCGTCACCGACGCCCAGCTCGACGCCTGGCTCGCCGCCTTCATGTTCCCGCTGGCGCGGGTGCTCGGCCTCGTCGCCACCGCGCCGGTGTTCAACAATGCCTCGCTGCCGATGCGCGTCAAGCTCATGACCGGCCTGGCGGTGACGTTCGCCGTGGCGCCGATGCTGCCGCCCCTGCCGCAGCTGGCACCGGCGTCGTGGGCCGGGCTCGCCATCTTCCTGCAACAGGGACTGATCGGCATCGCGCTCGGCTTCACGATGCGCGTCGTCTTCGCCGGCATCGACCTCGCCGGCGAGCTGATCGGCCTGCAGATGGGCCTCGGCTTCGCCCTCTTCTACGATCCGCAGAATGCCGGCCAGTCGCCGATCGTGGCGGAATTCGTCGGCCTGCTGGCGCTGCTGTTCTTCCTCGCCCTGAACGGGCACCTCGTCATGCTGGGCCTGCTGGCGGAGAGCTTCAGCGTGCTGCCGGTCGGCCTCTCGCCGTTCCCGGCCGGCTGGGCGACCCTGCTCGGCTGGGCCGCCGCCATCTTCTCGATCGGCGTGCTGCTGGCGCTGCCGGTCATCGGCGCCCTGCTCGTCGCCAACATCGCGCTGGGCGTGCTCACCAAGGTGGCGCCGACGCTGAACCTGTTCGCCGTCGGCTTCCCGATCACCCTGATGGCCGGCTTCGCCATGCTGGCGCTGACCATGCCGTATTTCTCTCCGGCGCTGGAGAACCTGTTCGAACGGGGGTATGTGGCCGTCGGCGCGGCGATGCGCGCCGGCGCCGCCTTGCCGTAGGCCGGCGGAACAAACTACCTGCGACTTATGCGGATGGTGCCTTCGGCGTAGCGGTAGGCGCCGATCAGCTCCGACTCGATGCCCTCCGAGTAGGCCAGCACCTGGTAGCCGGAGAAGCCGCCTTCGCGCACGATCTGGTCGGCGTTGCGCTTGAAGACGCGGCCGGCCTCGCCGTCGCCGCCGGTGCTGCGGAAGCGCTTCGAGCGCAGGGCGATGCTGAAGGTGTCCTCCGACAGCCGCTTCATCTCCCCCTCCCAGTTCGGCGCCAGCGGATCGACGAAGAAGTAGATCGCCGCGCCGATCAGCATGTTTTCCAGGGACAGGCTCAGGTTCGGCGTGAGCTTCAGGCTGGCGTTGGGCACGAGGGAGGTGGCGGGCACGGAATACTTCGTCGCGCCGGCGCTGTCGGTCGAGCGCGCGATGGCGTTGGCCTCGAGCGAGTCGCTGACGTCCTTGGCGACGTGATAGCAGCCGCCGAGGCAAAGGGCGAGCGCGGCAAAAGTCAGTCCCCGCGGCACGGCGATGGCCTCAGACATAGTTGAACAGCGACAGGCCGCTGACATTGACGAAGGTCTTCTGCGCCGCCTCGAGCGACATCTGCTGCTGCGTCAGCCGGGTGATGGCGGCGGCGTAGTCCACGTCCTGCAGGCGCGAGAGGGTCTGCTCGTAATTGAGGTTCAGATCCTCGCCGGCGTTGGCCAGCGCATCGATCTCGTTCATGCGGGAGCCGAGGCCGGCGCGCACGCGCAGGAGGTTCTCCTGCGCCTGGTCGAGGTCGGTCAGGGCGAAGCCGATGCGGTTGGCGAGCAGGGTCTTGCCGGCGCCGCTGCCGGTGCTGGCCTCCAGCGCATCGATCAGGTTGCCAAGCGTGGCGAACAGGCTCTGGCCGGAGCTGGCGTCGAGGTCGAAAGTGTCGCCGTTGGCCGGATTGCCGGTAATCACCAGCTGCGCACCGTAATCGAAGGCCGGCTCGGCGCCCTGGCTCTTCAGGACGATGGCCTGCCCGGGGGTGAACACGCGCGGATAGGGCGGCGCGCCCGGCGCCGCGCCGGTGAGCAGCGAGTCGCCGCTGGCGTTGTCGACGATGTCGTAGGTCGTGGTGCCGCCGCTGACGGCGAAGCGGAGGGTGAAATCCTTGCTGTTGGCCGCGGCGTTCCACAAGGCGGGGTCGGTCACCGTGCCGGCGTCGATGATGCCGCTGCCGGCATTGGTGGCGGCAACGGAAGTGGCGAAGCTGCCGTTGCCGTTGCGGATGTTCATGAAGACGGCGTTGCCGGAATCGCTCACCGCGATCTGGCGCGAGGCCGACACCTGCAGCCGGCGCTGCCCTTCGTCGCCGGCATAGGTTACGCCGCCCGCCACCGAACCGGCGAAGGGCTTGGTGTCGCCCATGTAGCCGGAGAACAGATATTGGCCGTTGCCGTCGGTGGCATTGGCGTAGCCGAGCAGCTCGTCGTAGCGCTGGCGCAGCTCGGTGGCGATGCTGCGCCGGTCGGCATCGGAGAGCGCCCCGCCGCCGCCCTGCACGGCGAGCGTGCGCACGTTGCGGATCAGCTCGCCGACGGAAACCAGGCGGCCTTCCTCCAGGCCGAGCGTCTCGCTCGCCGCCTTCTGGTTGGTCTGGTAGAGGGCATTGGTGTTTTTCGCCTGCTCGACCTCGAGGGCGCGCGCCGCGGCGACCGGGTCGTCCGCCGGCGTCAGGATGCGCTTGCCGCTCGCCACCTGCTGCTGGGTATGCAGCTGGGAAGCCGTCTGCTTCTGGATCGACGCCAGGCCGGCGCCGAAGATCATTCCGGTGGATACGCGCATGGCGCTGCCTCCGCTGGGCCGCCCCGAGGAGGCAGCAAGTCAATATAGGGAAGCCGCGCCTTGCGCGGCTGGACCGACGTCACCCCTTTCCTCGGGGAAGGGGTTGGTTGATGGGCCGTCACCTCCCGAGCTCGAGCAGGGTGTTGAACAGCTTGTCGGCGATCTCGATCATCTTGCCGGAGGCCTGGTAGGCCTGCTGGTAGCGCAGCAGGTTGGCGGCCTCCTCGTCGAGGTTCACGCCGGAGAGCGACTGCTGGGCCTCCTCGGCCTGCTTGACGACGCTCTCCTGGGCAGTGGCGGTGACCTGGATCTCGCGCGTCTTGTTGCCGACGTCGCTGACGATCTGCGCATACGCCGACTGGTAGCTGGCGGTGCCGCCGGCCAGCGTCTTGCCCGTCTGCAGGCCGGCCAGCAGCAGCGCGTTGCGGTTGTCGGCGACCCCGGCGCTGTTGGCGGAAATGGTGAACACGTCGCCGGCCGCCGGCGTGCCGCCGATCTGGACGGTCCAGCCGTTGTAGCTGATGCTGCCGCCGGCGGTGTAGGCGACCCCGGCCGGGTTGCCGGTGCCGGTGCCGGCGACGTCGAAGGTCGTCGGCGGATTGTTGAAGGTGATCGTCACCGTCTGCGTCAGGTTGGCGTTGACCGGCGGCGGCGCGTTGACGCTGCCGGCGCTGATGGCGCCGGTGCCGGAGTTGCCGTTGCTGGCCGCCGTGCGGATCGGCGCCGCGGCGGCGATGCTGCGCGCGTCGGTGAGCGCCACGGCGATGTCGTGGGCGGCCGCGCGCGTCGGCTGGATGAGAAAGCTGTCGCCGGCATTGGCCGCGCCCGAAGCGAGGCTGATGGTCAGGCCGTCGACGGTCTGCGGCAGCGCCGTGGCGGAAAAAACCGTCGTGCTGTCCGACAAGCGCACCAGCGTGTAGTTGCCGCCGCCGTTGGCGGTCAGCCGGTAATCGCTGGTGGTCAGATTGGCGGCGCTCGCCACGGCGACGCCGATGGCGGCGGTGCCGCCGTTCGGGGGATTGTTCGGCGTAATCACCTGCGGCACCGGCGCCGTGAAGAAATTCCCGCCGAGGGCGCCGGTGAGGTCCTGGCCGAGGCGGTGCTGGGCGTTGAAGGTCTCGGCCAGCCCGAGGGCGATGCGGCCGAGCGCGTTCTGCGCCGTGTCCAGGCTTTCGCGGCGGAAGGCGAGCAGCCCGCCCAGCGTGCCGCCGCTGAGCATGGCTTCCGGCAACGCGGCCGTGCCCCCGCTCGCCAGGGTGATGCCGACGGTCATGCGCGAGGCGTCCTCGCCGGACTGCATCGTCGCCAGGCCATACGACTGGGCGCCGACCACCACGGCCTGGCCGTTGCCGACAAAGACGCTGAGGCTGCCGTCCGATTCGGTGAGGGTGGTGACGCGCACCTGCTGGTTGAGCTGGGCGATCAGCTGGTCGCGCTGGTCGAGCAGGTCGTTGGCCGGCTGGCCGGGCCCGGCCGCCTGCGCCAGGATGATGCGCTGGTTCAGCGCGGCGATCTGCGTGGTGTAGGAGTTGATGTCGGCGACGGTGCTGGCGAGCTGGGTGTCGACGCCGTCGCGGATCTCGTTGAGGCGGTTGTCCACGCTCTGGAAGCGGCCGACCAGCGCCTGCGCCATGGAGAGCATGGACTGGCGCGCCGGGATCGACGCGGGATTGGCGGCGACTTCATGCACGCCGCGGAAGAAATCGTTGAGCGCGGTGGACAGGCCGGCGCTCGGGTCGGCCAGCAGGCCGTCGACCTGGCGGATCTGGTCGGCGTAGGCGTTCAGTTCGGACAGCCGCGTCTGGGCGGACAGCGTCTGGCTGGCGAGGAACTGGTTGTAGACGCGCTGCACCGTCGTCACGTTGGTGCCCTGGCCGAAATAGCCGGCGCCGGTGAATTGCGGCGTGTTGGTGCTCTGGACGATCTGCTGGCGGTTGAAGCCCGGCGTGGAGGCGTTGCTGATGTTGTGGCCGGTCGTCAGCAGGCCCGCCTGGGCCGCCGCCAGTCCCGATACGCCGATGTTGAATACGCTTGAGCCCATGTCGAATCCCGCTTTCAGTGGTTAACGGCAGCTTTCCGGAAAACTTGCGTCATCCGACGAGCCCCCCTCGCAGGGCCTGGCCGCCGATGATGCGTTCGAGCTTGGCCGCGTACATCGGATCGGTGGCATAACCGGCTTTCTGCAGGCCGCGGGCGAAGCCGGCCGCGTCCTTCTGGTGCAAGACCTCGGCATAGCGCGGATTCGAGGCCAGCAGCCCGGCATAGTCGCGGAAGGCTTCGGCGTAGGACGAATAGGCGCGGAAGCGCTCCACAGTTTTCTGCGCGGCGCCGTTTACGTATTCGGTGGTGGTGGCCTCCGCCACGGCGCCCTGCCAGTTGCGGCCGGCCTTGATGCCGAACAGGTTGTAGGTCGGCGTGCCGTCGGCGAAGCGCAGCTCGGCGCGGCCCCAGCCGGTTTCCAGGGCGGCCTGGGCGATCATGAAATGCGCCGGGATGCCGGTGGCGCGGCTCGCCTCGCCGGCATGCGGCCACAGCCGATCGACGAACTCGCGCGCCGGCGCCGGCACGGCGTTCGGGGTGAGGGGTGGCGCGACGGCGATGTCAGGCTGCCCCCCCGCCCCGGTCCTCTCCCCCGCGGCCGCGGGGGAGAGGGGGAGGGTTTGCCCGGCGTTCATCCCGCGCGAGAGCTGCTGCTCGATGAGGGCGGCCAGGCCGGTGCTGCCCTTGGCGGACAGCGTCTGCGACAGTTGCTGGTCGAGCAGCGACTGGTAGAGCCGCGACTGCTCGCTGTCGAACAGGCCTTCCTTCGGCGAGGCGTCGCGCATCGCCTTCAGCACCATCTGCAGGAATACCGCCTCGAACTGCTGGGCGGCGCTCTTCATGGCGGCACGCGGGTCTTCCTTGGCGAGGCGCCGGGTCTGCGCCAGCGTGTTGACGTCGATGGCGAGCTGATTGGCGATGTCGCCGGGCAGCATCAGATGATCTCCAGCTCGGCGCGCAGCGCGCCGGCGGCCTTCATCGCCTGCAGGATGGCGATCAGGTCGAGCGGCGTGGCGCCGATGGCGTTCAGCGCCTTGACCACCTCGGCCAGCGAGGCGCCGGCCTTCAGCGTCAGCAGGCTGCCGCCCTGCTGCGCGACCTGGATGTCGGCGCGCTCGGTGACGACGGTCTGGCCGGCGGAGAGCGGCGCCGGCTGGCTCACCTGCGGCTCGGAAGAGACCGTCACCGACAGGCCGCCGTGCGCCACGGCGCAGGTGTCGATGGCCACGGTCTGGTTCATCACCACCGAGCCGGTGCGGCCGTTGACGATCACCCTGGCGGCGGTTTGCATCGGCTGCAGGTCGAGGTTCTCGACGCGGCCGAGGAAGGCGACGCGGCTGTCCGGGTCGGCCGGCGCGCGCACGCGGATGCGGCGGCCGTCCTCGGCGCGGGCGACGTCGCCGAGGTTGCGGTTGATCGCCTCCACCACGCGCTGCGCGGTGCCGAAGTCGGTGTCGTTCAGCTCGACATAGACGAACTCGCCTGCGCCCAGCAGCGTCGGCACGGCACGCTCGACGGTGGCGCCGCCGCTGATGCGCCCGGCGGACAGATGGTTGATCTGCACCTTGGAGCCGCCGGCCGAGGCGCCGGCGCCGCCGACCAGCACGTTGCCCTGGGCGACGGCGTAGATGTTGCCGTCGGCGCCCTTCAGCGGCGTCATCACCAGCGTGCCGCCGCGCAGGCTCTTGGCGTTGCCCATCGAGGACACCGTGACGTCGATCTGCTGGCCGGCGCGGGCGAACGGCGGCAGGCTGGCCGTCACCATCACCGCGGCGACGTTCTTCAGCTGCAGGGAAGTGCCCGGCGGCAGGTTCACGCCGAGGTTGGAGAGCATGTTGACGATGCTCTGCACGGTGAACGGCGTTTGCGTCGTCTGGTCGCCGCTGCCGTCGAGGCCGACCACCAGGCCGTAGCCGATCAGCTGGTTGTGGCGCACGCCCTGCACCGAGGCGAGGTCCTTGATGCGCTCGGCATGGCAGGAAACGGGGGGCAGGAAACCGGAAACAGCCAGGACAATCGCACCGCACCACGCTCGCAACATGTCTTTCTCCCGATTCCCGATTAGAACGGCAGCACGTTCAGGAAGAAACGCGACAGCCAGCCCATGGTCTGCGACGAGTCGATGAAGCCGTTGGCCTTGTATTCGATGCGCGCATCGGCCACCTGGGTCGAGGTGACGACGTTGCCGCCGGTGATGCTGGCCGGGTTGACCACGCCGGAGAAGCGGATGAACTCCTCGCCCTGGTTGATCGCCACCAGCTTCTCGCCGGAGACGAGCAGGTTGCCGTTGGGCATCACCTCGATGACGGTGCAGGTGATGGTGCCGGTGAAGGTGTTGTTGGCGGCCGACTCGCCCTTGCCGGAGAACTTGTTGTCGCTGCTGGCCTCGGCATTCATGCCCTGGAAGGACTTGCCCGGCACCTTCATCAGCGTCGGCACGCTGACCGACATGTCCTGCGAACGCTCGGAACCGGTGTTGGATTTCTTCGCCGCCGCGGTCTTCTCGACGATGTTGATGACGAGGGTATCGCCGACCTGGCGCGCGCGCCGGTCCTCGAACAGCGGACGGACGTAGGCGGCCTGGTAGATGGCGCCGTTGCCGGGCAGCGTCTCGTTGCGTGCCGCCGGCCGCGCCGTCATCGGCTGGTGCACCGCCGTCGGCGGCGTGGTGGTGACGCAGCCGGCGAGGATCGCGGCAACTGCAAAACCCTTAACCACAGAGACACAGAGGCACAGAGACGAATCTTGAGAACAACCGATATCGCCTTGCGGAATCCGACCGCGATCCGAACCGTCAGTCACGAACCCATTCATGGCTTTTCTCCGTGTCCCTGTGTCTCTGTGGTTCATGGTTTTCACAGCTGCGTCAGGCGCGCCAGCATCTGGTCCGAGGTCTGGATGGCGCGCGAGTTGATCTCGTAGGCGCGCTGGGTGACGATCATGTTCACCAGCTCCTCGACGACGTTCACGTTGGAGGTCTCGACATAGTGCTGGTTGAGGATGCCGACGCCGTTGGTGCCGGGGGTGTTCGGCGTCGCCGTGCCGCTGGAGGCCGTCTCGAGGAAGAGGTTCTGGCCCATGCTCTGCAGGCCGCCGTTGTTCACGAAGCTGGCGAGCTGGATCTGGCCGACCTGCACCGGCGTCGGCGATCCGGTCTGCAGCACCGTGACGACGCCGTCGGTGCCGATGGTGACCGAAATCGCGTTGGACGGAAGGGTGATGGCCGGCGACAGCGGGTAGCCGTTGGCGGTGACGACCTGGCCCTGGCTGTCCTTCTGGAAGGCGCCGTCGCGGGTGTAGGCGGTGGTGCCGTCGGGCAGCTGGATCTGGAAGAAGCCCTCGCCCTGGATGGCGACGTCCAGCGTGTTGCCGGTCTGCGTCAGGTTGCCCTGGGTGAAGATGCGCTCGGTCGACACCGGGCGCACGCCGGTGCCGAGCTGCAGGCCGGCGGGAATCTGCGTCTGCGCCGAGCTGGAGGCGCCGGGCTGGCGCAGGGTCTGGTAGAGCAGGTCCTCGAACACCGCCCGCGCCCGCTTGAAGCCGTTGGTGCTGACGTTGGCGAGGTTGTTCGAGGTGACGTCGAGCTGGGTCTGCTGGGCATCGAGGCCGGTTCTGGCAATCCAGAGCGAGCGGATCATGACTATTCCTTTTCTAACCGATGGAAACCGCCTTCAACGCAGAGGACACAGAAGCGCAGAGGGCACAGAGAAAGGCATTCCGTTTCGTGGTTTCTCTGTGTTCTCTGTGTCTCCGCGATCTCCGTGTTGAAAGCGTTTGCATTTGCCGATGCACTTTTCATGGGCGTCACCAATGTATTCAGCGGGTCGTCAGCAGCTGTGCGGCGGCACGGTCGTTCTGCTCGGCGGTGGACAGCAGCTTCAGCTGGGTTTCGTACTGGCGCTGCAGCGAGATCATGGAGACCAGCTGGTCGACCACGTTGACGTTGCTGCCCTCCTGGTAACCGGCGGCCACCTGCACGTTGGGGTCGGCCGGGGCGACCTCGCCGCCGCGCAGGCGGAACAGCCCGTCGGCGCCGCGCACCAGTTCCGCCGTCGGCGGATTGACCAGCTTCAGCTGGCCGATCTGGGTGACGAGGTTCTGCGCGCCGCTCGACGGCGTCAGGGAGATCGTGCCGTCGGCGCCGATGGAAATCCGGTTGTCGGGCGGGATCGAGATCGGCCCGCCGTCGCCCTGCACGGGAATGCCGTTGCGCGTCTGCAGCACGCCATTGACGTTGATCTCCAGGCTGCCGTTGCGCGTGTAGGCTTCGCTGCCGTCGGGCAGGGTCAGCGCCAGCCAGCCCTGGCCCTGCACGGCGACATCCAGCGCGCGGCCGGTCTGGACGAGCGGACCCGGCGCGAAATCCGTCGCCACGTTGGCGTCGACGGCGAAGACGCGCGTCGGCAGCGCCTCGCTGCGCACCGGCACGGCGCGCAGGCGGTGCTCCTCGGCGCGGTAGCCGGTGGTCGCCGCGTTGGCGAGGTTGTGGGCGACGGCGGCCTGGCGCTCGAAGAGATGCTTGGCGCCGGTCATGGCCGTGTAGATCAGCTTGTCCATCGTTTATCCCCGTCCCCCGATCCGCGCCGGTCAGCGCAGGTTCACCAGCGTCTGCATGACGGCATCCTGGGTCTTGATCGACTGCGCGTTGGCCTGGTAGTTGCGCTGCGCCGTGATCATGTTCACCAGCTCGGCGGTGAGGTCGATGTTGGCCTCCTCGACGGCGGCCGACTGCAGGGCGCCGAGGCTGCCGCTGTTCGGCTCGCCGACCAGCGGCTGGCCGGAGGCGGCGGTCTCGCTCCACTGGTTGCCGCCGAGCGACTGCAGGCCGTTCGGGTTGGCGAAGTTGGCCAGCACGATCTGGCCGAGGTCGCGCGACTGGCCGTTGGAATAGCGGCCCTGGATCACCCCGTTGTCGGCGATGCTCAGTCCGGACAGGCGGCCCGAGGTGTAGCCGTCCTGCGTCAGGCTGTTCACGCCGAAGGTCGAGCCGAACTGCGTCGCCGCAGTCAGGTCCAGCGTGATCGACAAGGCGTTGGCGCCGGTCGTCACGGCAAAGGCCAGCGGACCGAGGGTGCCGCCGGTATTCACGGCGCCGGCGGGGGTGAAGGTCATGCCGATGGCCGCGCCGGGCGCGTTGCCGTCGAGTCCCGTATACACATCCCAGGCATTCGCGGCCGTCTTGCGGAAATACAGGGTCATGACGTGCGAGTTGCCGAGGCTGTCGTACACCGTCATCGCCGTCGAGCTGTTGTAGGTGGTCGGATCGGTATAGACGAATGCCGGCGGCGTGGTCTCGCGCGAATCGAGGTTGAGGCCGATGGCGCCGGTGGTGGTCGCATTCGGCACCAGGTCGGCGTTGCTGATGAGGATGTCCGTCGGGCTCGACGGCACGATGATGCCGGCGGCGTTGGCGACATAGCCGGTCAGGTGCGAGCCGGCGGAATTCACCACGTAGCCGTCCTTGTTCACCAGGAACTGGCCGTTGCGCGTGTAGGTGATGGCGCCGTTGTCGCTCATGCGGAAGAAGCCGCCGCCGTTGATGGCGACGTCGAGCGGGTTGTTGGTCACGCTGATGTTGCCCTGCGTGAAGGCCTGCTTCACCTGCGAGAGGTTGACGCCGATGCCGATCTGGCCGGAACCGCCGCCGGCGATCGAGGCGGCGAAGACGTCGGCGAACTGCGCCGAGGCGCTCTTGAAGCCGACGGTGGCGGCGTTGGAAACGTTGTTGCTGACCGCATCCAGGCCCTTCGCCGCCGCGTTCAGTCCGCTCAAACCTTGTTGAAAGCTCATCTTGTCCTCCTGGCTCTTCGTTCGACCCGCTTACAGAATCTGCCTGACATCCGACATCTTGAATACGCCGAGGGCGCCGACGTTGAGGCTGGCGCCGTCGCTGGTGCGCACCACGCTCGAGACCATGCCCAGCTCCAGCGGCCGGGCGGCGACCTTGTCGTTGCCGCGCTGGGCCGCGACCGCCATCGTGTAGGCGCCGTCGGCCGCCGGGGCGCCGGCATCGGTCTTGCCGTCCCAGCTGAAGGCGCGGCTGCCCGCACCGAGCGCGCCCAGGTCGAGCGTCCGCACGGCGAGGCCGTTGGCGTCCTTGATCGTCACGCTGACGCGGTCGGCCGGACCGTCCAGTTCGATGCCGCCGATGCCCATGCCCGCGGAGAGCGCCAGCCCCGAGCCGGGCACCAGCACGCCGTGGCCGACCAGGGCGGCGGCCTGCATGGCCTCGCTCTCGTTGCTGCCCTCGAGGATCATCTTCAGCGTGGCGTTCAGCTTGTCGATGCCTTCCACCGTGCTGATCTGCGCCATCTGCGAGGTCATCTGGGCGTTGTCCATCGGGTTGAGCGGATCCTGGTTCTTCAGCTGCGTCACCAGCAGCTTGAGGAAGCGGTCCTGCGGGCCGAGCTCCTTGGAGCCGGCTTTCTGCGCGCCGTTGAGGCTGGCGTAGAGCGCCTGCGCGGGACTGGCGGCGTTGCCCTGTTGAACGGCAGTGGTCATGTTCGGATCCTTTCGCTTACTGGCCCAGCGCCAGGGTTTTCTGCATCAGCGTCCTGGCGGTGTTCATCACCTCGACGTTGCTCTGGTAGGCGCGCGAGGCGGAAATCATGTTCACCATCTCCTCGACGACATTGACGTTGGGCATGGCGACGAAGCCCTGTTCGTTGGCGGCCGGGTTCTTCGGGTCGTAGACGATGCGCGGCGGCGCCAGGTCCTCGACCACGCCGGTGACGCGCACGCCCACGGCGGCGCCGCCCTCGACCGGCTTGGCGGCGAACACCACCTGCCGGGCGCGATAGGGCTGGCCGTCCGGGCCGGCGACCGAATCGGCGTTGGCGAGGTTGCTCGCCACCGCGTTCAGCCGGATCGACTGCGCCGACAGCGCCGAGCCGGCGATATTGAAGACGTTGAGCATGCTCACTGGCGGCCTCCTCCCTTATTGCGACTGCAGCGCCGACTGGATGTTGCGCAGCATGCCGTTGATGAAAGTGACGCTGGCTTCGTACTGCACCGCGTTCTCGGCGAAGGCGGCGCGCTCGACGTCCATGTCGACGGTGTTGCCATCGACGCTGGACTGCGTTTCCGTGCGATACGCCAACCGCGCGCCGGCCGGCCCGCCATTGGCGACGGGCAGGTGCCGCGCATCCGTGCGCAGCAGGTTCAGCGAACCTCCGCCCAGGGCGCCTTGCAGGCTGGCCTTGAAGTCGAGGTCGCGCGCCTTGTAGTGCGGCGTGTCCGCGTTGGCGATGTTGGAGGCCAGCACCTGCTGGCGGTAGGCGCGCAGCCCCAGCGCCCGCTGGTGGAATCCCAACTCGTTGTCGATCTGGTTGATCATTCGCGCCTCGTCATATCCGGGTCGATGCCTCTTGGCCACCTCTTTGCATCATCCGTGCCAGGCATCGTATGCCCCTGCCGGCGGCAACGATTTGCCGAAAAGGGCCGGAAAGCGCGTGCAATCCGCGAACAAGGCGGCAGGGCTTGTCGCCGGGCGGCAATATTTGCCGCAACACAATATTTGCCGCGGCTTGCCTGCAAGCCTTGCGCATGATTGAATCGGGGCATGAAGAAGGTTTCGGGTTTCGAGTTTCGGGTTTCGGGTTCCGGGTTCCGGGTTTCGGGTTGGGTTCTGCTGCTTGCCTTGCTGTCCTTTGGCGCCGGCGCCCGCCAGGAGCCGGCCGAGGTGAAGCGCGTCGTCGAGGACTTTCTGCGCGTGCAGACTCGCGGCCTGCCCGGCGAGGCCAGCTTCACGGTCGGCGCCATCGACCCCAACAACAACCTGCCGCCCTGTCCGGCCCTGGAGGCCTTCCTGCCGGCGGGCGGACGGCCGTGGGGACGCATCAACGTCGGCGTGCGCTGCCAGGCCGAAGGAGGCTGGTCGATCTACGTGCCGGCCCAGGTCCGGGTGGTCGGCGAGTATTTCGTCACCTCACGGCCGCTGGCGCGCGGGCAGGCTCTCACCGCCGCCGACCTGGCCCCCCGCAAGGGCGACTTGGCCGAATTGCCGCCCGGCATCGTCACGGAAGCCTCCCAGGCGGTCGGCAAGACCCTTTCCATCAGCGTGCAGTCGGGCCATCTCCTGCGCACGGACAGCCTGCGCGCGCCGCTGGCGGTGCAGCAGGGGCAAAGCGTGCGCATCGTCTCGAAGGGCCGGGGCTTCCAGGTCGCCAGCGAAGGCAAGGCGCTCGGCAATGCCGCCGACGGCCAGGTGGTGCAGGTGCGCTCCGCCTCCGGACAAACCATCTCGGGCATCGCCCGGACGGGCGGCACGGTCGAAGTCGGGTATTGACTTGCCACCCCGATTTCAGCGTAGAATCATGTTGTTGCAAATTCGGGCTAAAGTTTTCCCCGATCGCGCCGTTAGGGACACCTGAGGTCATCCCGTTTAAGGAAACAAGCCGTGAAAATTGACAATTCAGTAGGTTCCGTCGGCGGTTTGCCCAGCGGCGAATCCCGCCAGCGCCCCGGCAAGAGTGCGACCCCGTCGTCGACCGCCGCCGGCGACAAGGTGGAGCTGTCCTCGCTGGCTTCGCGCATGCAGGAAGTCGAAGCGGCCCTGGCCAACGTGCCGGTGGCCGATGCCGGCCGCATCGCCGAGATCAGGCAGGCCATGGCCGAAGGGCGCTTCAAGGTGGACGCCAGCAAGGTGGCGGACGGCCTGATCGAGAGCGTCCGCCAGATGATCTCGTCGCAAACGCGCAGCGCGTGAGCGGCAGCGGCGCCTCCCCTCCCTCCTCCCCGCATACCCTTCTCGTCGAGGAAGCCGCGCAGTTGCGCGACTTCCTCGTTCTGCTTGAAAAGGAGCAACAGGCCCTCGCCGGCGGCGACCTGGAAAAGCTTTTGCCGCTCGCCGCGGAAAAAAACCGGAGTTTCGCCGCGCTGTCCCAACTGGGCGAGGCGCGCGGCCGGGCGCTCATGGCGGCGGGACTGGCGGCCAGCCGGCAGGGCATGGAAAGCTGGCTTGCGCAGCACCCCGATGCCGGCAAGGCCCGGCGCGACTGGCAGGCATTCCTCGACCTGGCGGACAGGGCGCGCAACCTGAACCAGATCAACGGCGGGCTGATCGCCGCCCGCCTGGCCCACAACCAGCAGGCGCTGGCCACGCTGATGGCCGCCGCCAACCAGGCCGCGCTGTACGGCCCGGACGGCCAGGCGCGCCCGCTCGGCAGCGGCCGCAGCCTCGGTTCCGTCTGACCCCTACTCCGTTTTCACCGGCAGTTCCCTGGCCTCGTCGGGATTCTGCGCCTCGATGAGGATGGTGACGCGGCGGTTGCGCGCGCGGCCCTCGGGCGTGTCGTTCGAGGCGAGCGGGCGCTGTTCGCCGTAACCCGTCGCCGTCAGGCGCTGCGGCGCCACGCCGGCGTCGACGAACAGGCGCACCACGCTGGAGGCGCGCGCGCCGGAGAGCTCCCAGTTCGAGGGAAACTGCGCCGTCGCGATCGGCGTCGGGTCGGTGTGGCCTTCGACGATGACGGGGAAGTCGGCGCCGGCCAGCACCTCCGCCACGGCGCGCAGGGCCTTCGCCGCCGCCGGCTGCAGCTTCGCCTCGCCGACGGGATACAGCACGCTGGCGTTGATCTCGACGGTGATGCCGCGCAAGCCCTCGGTGACGCTGACCTTGCCCTCGCGCACCAGCGGCGCCAGCACGCCCATGATCTCCCGCGCCATCTCGCGCATCTTCTCGCGCGCCTGGCGCTTGCGTTCCTCTTCCTTGGCGTTCCTCGGCGGCACGATCGGCTTGATGGCGACCTGCGGCATCGCCTGCGCCGGCGCCGATGACGTCGCCGTCGCAGCGGCCGCGATCTGCTGCCCCTTGGCGTTGATGTTCACGCTGCGAAAGGCCGCCACCAGCGAATCGGAAAGGACGCGGTACTTGCCCTCGTTCACCGAGGACAGGGAATACATCACCACGAAGAAGGCGAACAGCAGGGTGATGAAATCGGCGTAGGAGACGAGCCAGCGCTCGTGGTTCTCGTGCTCTTCGGCGTGGGCGCGGCGGCGCATGGCGGTGGTTTCGTTTCGGTCCGGACTGCTGTTTAACGGCCCGCGCAGCGGGAACTTGACGGCGATTCCGCGATCGTCCGGCAGGGCGCGCCGTCCGTCGGCACGGCTTGACGCTGCGCCGGGGCGGGGCGTAGTTTTTCCCGAATGCTTCCTTCCGCCGGACGGGTCGACCCGTCCCGCCCGCCGGCCGTGGTTTCCGGTTTTCCCTTCGACGCATCGAGGAGAATGAAATGCGCTCCATGCTGGCCGTCCTGCTCTGCTTCCTGACCGCCCTGGCCATGGCCCAGGAAAAGAAGATCTACAAGATCGTCTTGCCCGACGGGCGGGTGAGCTATACCGATATCCCGCCCGCCGGCAAGCCGGCCAACGCGCGCGAGCTGCCCCCTGTTCCGCGAACCGCGGGAATCCAGCCGATTTCTCCACAGGAGGCGGAAGCGGTGAATGCAAGGCACAAGGCGCGTCATGAAGAACTCGAAAGGCGCAACGAGGAGGCGCTGAAAGCCGGCAAGGCGCAGGCGGAGGCGGAAAAGGCCCAGGCGGAGGGCGTCGAGCCGCGCGCCGGGGAGCGCACGGGAATCGCCTCCAAGTCCGGACGCGGTGGCAACCGGACCCGGCTCAACGACAGCTATTCCGAGCGGCAAAGACAACTCGAGGAGAATGCCGAAAACGCCCGGCAGCAAGCCGAATCGGCTGGCGAGGCGCAGCGGAAAATGCAGTAGCCGACGGGCTAGACGAGATACCCCTCCAGCCGGCTTTCGATGAGGCGCGGATTGTCCCCGTTGGCGATGCCGACGAGGCCGTCGACGTACATCTCGCGCGCCAGGCTGATGTGCGAAACGTGGGCCAGCAGCTTCTTGGCGACGGGCAGGAAGATCAGGTTGGCGGAGCCGACGCCGTAGATGGTGGCGACGAAGGCCACGGCAATGCCGGCGCCCTTGCCGCGGCAAGAGAGCCGGGGTGAAGGCCGTCATTTCTTCTTCACCAGCTTGGCGCTCAGACGGGCGATGGCTTGGCCGTGCGGCTGGCAGATGCGCGATTCGGAAACGCCGGCTGAGATGCCAGCGAGCACTGGAAGCTGGCGCTCGATACGGGGATCGAATCGGAGAGTGCGGCCGGCGACAGCAAGCGCTCGCGCTACACCGATATCGGTGCCATTTTTCGCCGAGAGACGATCTCGAGTTCGCCTTCGGCATCATCCACGCTCGCGACGAGGCCAGCCCACGCACCGCGACGACTTCCGCAACGCTCGGCATCAACTGGCGCTTCGGATGACAATGACCGTTTCAGGCCTGGCGAACGCCGTCCTGCGGGGACTGACTTTTTCCGGATACCCCTTTGCGCGCGAGCGACTACCGGTCCCGGTAGAGGGTCAAAATAGCCGTGACAAATTGGTTGGTGACTTGCGATAATCCTGGCATGAACAAGCCGGCCCATAAGACCGAACTCGCCCTTGACCACGCCCAGTGGCTGCCGCCGGAGATCGGGGAAGTCACGGACCATCAGACCGATCTGCCACGGATCGCCAAGAACCCGAAACTTACGGCAGCAATCGAAGCCCAGTTGTCCCAGATCCCGACCACGCACGACCTCTACCGGCATGATTCCCGCGCCATCGACTTCCTGGCGCCGAACAGCGTGCATCTCGTCGTAACCTCACCGCCTTACTGGACACTCAAGGATTACAACCCGGGCGAAGGCCAGATGGGTTACATCGAAGACTACGAACATTTTCTGGCGGAACTCGACAAGGTCTGGCAGTCATGCTTCGACGCACTGGTTCCCGGCGGCCGCCTTGTCTGTGTCGTCGGAGATGTTTGTCTGTCGCGCCGCAAGAACAAGGGCGAGCACATGGTAATGCCGCTCCATGCTTCCATTCAGGAACATTGCCGGACGATCGGGTTCAGCAACCTCGCACCGATCATTTGGCATAAGATCGCCAACGCTGTCTATGAAGCGAGCGGCAATGGCGGCGGTTTCCTCGGCAAGCCCTACGAACCGAACAGCGTCATCAAGAACGACATCGAGTTCATTCTGATGGAACGCAAGCCCGGCGGCTATCGCAGCCCGGCTTTGGCCACCCGGATTCTAAGCGTTGTTCCCGCCGAGCGACATAAGGTCTGGTTCCAGCAGATATGGTCGGGCGTTACCGGCGCTTCCACCAAACACCACCCCGCGCCCTACCCGCTGGAACTGGCCGAGCGTCTCGTCCGCATGTTCAGCTTCGTCGGCGACACGGTGCTGGATCCCTTCATGGGGACAGCCACGACCAACGTGGCCGCCGCCAAATGGGGTCGCAATAGCATCGGCGTTGAAGTCGATTCGCATTACTTCGAGATGGCCGCAAGGCGAGTCGAACGGGATATACCAAAGTTCTTTTCCAGTCATACAGTTAGACTGCACGAGGTGTGACTTGATCGACGTCGAAACCGAACTCGGAAAGGCGGTCAAGCACTTCTGGAAGACACGTGGCCAACAGAAAAAGCGGCAGGGGGCGGCGAGCGGACAAAAGGATGCGGGCAACCGTGGTGCCGTCACGGGTGGCAAGCATGCCGACGGCTTCGTGAGCCTGATCGCCCGCATCGTCAGCGATGCGGGGTTGACCGACGCGGCCATATTTACCACTCAGAAAATGCAGCGCACCCTGCCGGGTTATTTCCGTCCGACCAAGGAATGGGATCTGGTTGTCGTATCCGGCTCGGACCTCGTCGCGACGATCGAGGTAAAGTCGCAGGTCGGCAGCTTCGGCAACAACTTCAACAATCGTGTCGAAGAGGCGCTCGGCAACGCCACCGATTTCTGGGCAGCTTACCGCAAAGGCGTCTACAAACCGTCGCAGAAACCCTGGCTCGGCTACCTCTTCATGCTGGAGGAACACGAGAAGTCGATTCGACCTACACAGCGCATCAGTCTTAAGCCGTTCGGCGTGGATGAGGCCTATCAGGAACTAAGCTACGCCAAGCGGTATGAGCTGGTCTGCGAGCGACTGGTCCGCGAGTTGTTATATGACGCTGCCTGTTTCTTCACATCAAATGCGAAAACCGGCATTCGCGGATCCTACAGCCAGCCGAATCAGGAATTGAGTATCCGTAGTTTCGCCATCTCACTGCACGCGAGAGCCGCGGCGTTCGCCAAGCTGAACCGGAAATAAGCGCAAAGGCAATACCACCAAACGCGCGGAATCGCGGCACAGTATCGGCGTAGCCGCCTTCAGACGAGATACCCCTCCAGCCGGCTTTCGATGAGGCGCGGGTTGTCCCCGTTGGCGATGCCGACCAGGCCGTCGACGTACATCTCGCGCGCCAGGCTGATGTGCGAAACGTGGGCCAGCAGCTTCTTGGCGACGGGCAGGAAGATCAGGTTGGCGGAGCCTACGCCGTAGATGGTGGCGACGAAGGCCACGGCGATGCCGGCGCCCAGCTTGGAGGGATCGGAGAGGTTCTCCATGACGTGGATGAGGCCCATCACGGCGCCGAGGATGCCGATGGTCGGCGCATAGCCGCCGGCGGACTCCCACACCTTCGCCGCCAGCTTCATCTTGTCCTCCTGCGCGCCGATCTCGACTTCGAGCACCTCGCGCACCCGCTCCGGCTCGGCGCCATCGACCAGCAGCTGCAGCCCCTTGCGCAGGAAGGGATCGTCGAGCTCGGCCAGGTAGCCTTCCAGGGCCAGCAGCCCCTCCCGGCGCGCCGTCTGGCTCCACTGCGCGATGCGGTCGATCAGCTCGCGCTGTCCCAGCACCGGCGGCGCGAACACCCACTTCGCCATGCCCATGCCCTGCACGAAGGTGGCGAAGGGGCTTTGCAGCATGACGGCGCCGAAGGTGCCGCCCATGACGATGACGAAGGCCGTCGGCTGCAGCAGCGAAGAGACGTGGCCGCCCTCCAGCCACTGGCCGCCGAGGATGGCGGCCAGGCCGAGGATCAGGCCCAGGATGCTGATGACGTCCATGCCTCAGACCCCTACCCGGCCGCACCGGGAAACGGGGAAGCCGCGCAGCGGCTGAACCGCCGTCACCCCCTTCCCCGGAAAGGGGGCTGGGGGAAAGGTCGTCATTTCTTTTTCACCAGCCTGGCGCGCAGGCGGGCGATGGCCTGGCTGTGCAGCTGGCAGACGCGCGACTCGGTCACGCCGAGGATCTCGCCGATCTCGCGCAGGTTGAGCTCTTCCTCGTAATACAGGCCCATCACCGTCTTCTCGCGCTCGGGCAGATCCTCGATGGCGCGGATCAGCACGTCGCGCATGTTCTTGTCGAGCAGCGCCGCGAGCGGATCGGCCTCGCTGCTGGGCAGGTGGCGGTCGAGGTAATCGTCGTCGCCGTCGCCGCCGAAGTCATCGAGGTGGATGAGCTGGTAGCCGCGCGCGTCCTGCAGCATCTTCTGGTAGTCGCCGAGCGCCAGGTCGAGCGCCTTGGCCAGCTCGCCCTCGGTCGGCTGGCGGCCGTAGCGCTGCTCGAGCTGGGAGACGGCGGTTTCGATGCGCCGCATGTCGCGCCGCAGGCTGCGCGGCAGCCAGTCGTTCTCGCGCAGGCCGTCGAGCATGGCGCCGCGGATGCGCTGCACGGCGTAGGTCTCGAACTGCGCGCCGAGGCCCTCCTCGAAGCGGCCGAAGGCGTCGATCAGGCCGAGCATGCCGTTCTGGATGAGGTCCTCGGCCTGCACGCTGGCGGGCAGTTTCGCCAGCAGGTGGTAGGCGATCCGCTTGACCAGCGGCGCGTACTGCATGATGCGCTGGTCCCTGTCCAGGTTTCCGCTTGCGGTATACATCCGCCTTGTCCCCAGTTGCCTGTCATGCGAGCCGGAATGGACTTGCACTATACCACCGGATGCGCCGCCTTCGCGCCCTCGAAGAGCGGCCGTGCCGCGGAAAATCCCTTCGGCGCGGCCGTGCGCGGCGCATCGAGCAGGGATTCGGCGAGCGCCTGGGCCAGGCCGGCCGCATCGCCGCAGCGGCCCGTCGCGCCGATCAGCTCCAGCTCGGCGCCGAGATGCCGTCCGGCCACCTCGCGCAGGTTGTCGAAGACGGTGCGCCCTTCCGCCGGGCCGAGGACGACAATGCCGAAGCGCCGGCAGCCGCGCTCCTGCGCCAGGCGCTTGATTTGCGCATAGGCTTGCGTGACGGCGGCGCCCTCCGGCGACAGCGCGACGACGATGCGCTGCGGCTGCGGCAGGAAATCCGTGCCGGGATGCGGCGCCGTGTCCGCCAAAACGAAGTCGACGCCCTTGCGCAGGCGCCGCAGCCACTCGGCCAGGGCGCGCCGCTCCATGGCACCGAGCCGGGCGTGCCGGCGGGCGGCGCGCGCCGCCGGCAGCAGGCGGATCGCCGGCTCCGGCCGCAGCAGCACCTGGGTGGCCGGCACGTCGCGGTTGACCGCCTGCAGCAGGTCGAAACGCGAGCGCAGGCCAAAGGCGTCGGTGACGTTGCCGGCGCCGCCGCGCTCGTCGATGACGAGCACGTCCTTGCCGGCCGAGGCCAATGCGCGCGCCAGGGCGGCCACCAAAGCGCCGCGTTCGACGGAGCCGGCGAAGGCGACGCCGGTCGGGCCGCGCGCGCCGGCGAAGAGCTTTCTCAAGCCGGCGGCCTGGTCCTCGAACAGGCTAGCCATGCGACACCCCGATGTTTTGGCCGGCGCGGGCCGCGCCCGCCGACATCAGCAGGCCGGCCTCGTCGCCGACCAGGCGGTGCGGCGAATGCTCCGGCAGGCCCTTCAGGGCGCGGTGCAGCAGATAGGCGCGGTTGGGCAGGTGCAGGTCCTCCGGCACGCGCTGGCCGTTGGCGACGTAATGCAGCTCGAGGCGGTGGCGGACCAGGATGTCGAGCGCCGGGGCGAGGCTCACCGCCTCGTCCACCTTGGTGAGGATGGCGCCGGCCAGCTCGCCGGCGCGGGCCTCGCGGCCGTAGGCGCGCACGACGTCGTCGAGGGTGTCGCCGCGGCCGGTGGCGTTCACCAGCAGCAGGCGCCGCACGTCGCCGGCGTTGTCGAGCATCGCCGCCTGCTCGGCGACGAGCCGGTCGCGCTGGCTCATGCCGATGGTGTCGATCAGCACCAGGTGCTTGCCGGACAAGTCGGCCAGGGTGCGGCGCAGGTCGGCGGCGTCGCGCACGGCGTGCACCTGCACGCCGAGGATGCGGCCGTAGATGCGCAGCTGCTCGTGCGCGCCGATGCGGTAGCCGTCGGTGGTGAGCAGCGCCACGCTGTCGGCGCCATGGCGCACGACGCCGCGCGCCGCCAGCTTGGCGGTGGTGGTGGTCTTGCCGACGCCGGTCGGGCCGACCAGCGCGTAGATGCCGCCGGCGTCGACGATCTCGTCGTCGCTGCCGGCGGTATGCAGGTTGCGGCCGAGCACGCCCTTCAGCCAGGCCTGGCCCGCCTCGCGCGTGGTTCCCGCCGGCAGGCTGTCGACCAGCCGCCGCGACAGCTGCGCCGAGAAGCCGGCATCCAGCAGCTCGGTGAGCAGCAGGGTCTTCGCCGGCGCCTCGTGGCCGAGGCCGCTCCAGGCAAAGCCGGCCAGCTGCTGCTCGATGAGGCCCTTGATGCCGGCCAGCTCGCGGAAGAGTTGCGCCCCCGGCTCGAAAGAATCGGTCGCGCCGCCCCCCGCAGGGGCCGAGTCGATCCCGGGGCGGCCCGGCGATTGGCCTGTGCGCTTGCCGTCGCCGGCGGGCGCCATGGCGCCGTCCCGCGCCGACTGACTTTTGCGCGCCGCCGGCTTCGCCGCGGCCGGCTGCCATTCGCGCACGGCCTTCTTCTCCGGCGCGGCGGCGGGCGCGCGGGCGGCTTGCGCCGGCCGGCGCGATCCGCCGGACAGGCTGACGGTGAAATCCTCGTCGCGCTCGATGCGCGGCGCGTCGGCGAACGGCGCCGCCGGCGCGTCGGGAATCTCGCGGGCGAGGACGGCGGCGATCTCGACGCCGCCGTCGACGCTGCGATTCGACAGCACGATGGCGTCGCCGCCCAGTTCCTCCTTCACCTGGCGCAGGGCTTCGCGCGCGGTCTTGCCGAAATAGCGCTTGATGTTCATCACTTACCTCCGATGATCGCGGTGACCTTGATGGTGCGCGAATCCGGCACTTCGCCGTTCGCGATGACTTTCAGCTGGGGCACGGCGCGGCGCAGGAAGCGCGACAGCAGCCAGCGCAGCGGCCCCGGCACCAGCAGCACGGCGGGCAGGCCGATCTCTTCCTGGCGCTGCGCGGCGGCGGTGGTCTGGCGCAGCAGCGTGTCGGCCAGCCCCGGCTCGATGCCGCTGCCGTCGGGGCCGACCGTCTGCACCGCCTGCAGCAGCACGCGCTCGAGCGAAGGATCGAGGGCCATCACCGACAGGTCGGCGTTGCCCGGATAGAGCTGCTGCACGATGGAGCGGCCGAGGGCGACGCGCACCTGGGCGGTGAGCTCGGCGGCGTCCTGCGTGCGCGGCGCGTGCTCGGCGATCGTCTCGACGATGCTGCGCATGTCGCGCAGGGTGACGCCCTCCTCCAGCAGGTTCTGCAGCACGCGCTGCACGACGGCCAGCGGAATCAGCTTCGGCACCAGGTCCTCGATCAGCTTCGGCGCATCCTTGGCGAAGTGGTCGAGCAGCGACTGCGCCTCCTGGCGGCCGAGCAGCTCGGCGGCGTGGCCGAGGATGATGTGGTTGAGGTGGGTCGCCACCACCGTGCTGGCATCGACCACCGTGTAGCCGAGGGCGTGCGCCTGGTCGCGCAGGGTCGCCTCGATCCAGATCGCCGGCAGGCCGAAGGCCGGGTCCTTCGTCTGCACGCCCGGCAGCGTGCCGGCGACGCGCCCCGGATTGATGGCGAGGAACAGGCCCGGCCAGGCTTCGCCCGAACCGACCTCGACGCCCTTCAGCAGCACGCGGTAGCCGTTCGGCTTGAGTTCCAGGTTGTCGCGGATGTGCACCGGCGCCGAGAGGAAGCCGACCTCCTGGGCGAACTTCTTGCGCAGGCCGCGGATGCGCTTCAGCAGCTCGCCGTCCTGGCCCTTGTCCACCAGCGGGATCAGGCGGTAGCCGACTTCCAGCCCGAGCACGTCCACCGGCGCCACGTCGGCCCAGCTCGCCTCCAGCGCCTCGGCCGGCGCGGCGGCGGCCGGCACGGCGGGCTTTTCCTCCGCCGGCCGCGCCTGCTTCCGCACCATCCAGTACGCCAGCCCGCCGACCGCGGCGGCGAACAGCAGGAAGGCGAAGTGCGGCATGCCGGGAATCAGGCCGAGGATGCCGAGGATGGCGGCGGTGAGCATCAGCACCTGCGGGTTGGCGAAGACCTGGCCGACGAACTGCTGGCCGATGTCCTCGTCGGTGGCCACCCGGCTCACCACCAGGCCGGCGGCGGTGGAGATGATCAGCGCCGGGATCTGCGCGACGAGGCCGTCGCCGATGGTCAGCAGGGTGTAGTTCTGCGCCGCGCGCGCCATGTCCATGTCGTGCTGCAGCACGCCGACGATGAGCCCGCCGATGATGTTGATGAAGAGGATCAGGATGCCGGCGACGGCGTCGCCGCGGACGAACTTCGAGGCGCCATCCATGGAGCCGAAGAAGTCCGCCTCCTGGGCGATCTCGGTGCGGCGCTGCCTCGCCACGTCCTCGCCGATCAGGCCGGCGTTGAGGTCGGCGTCGATGGCCATCTGCTTGCCCGGCATGGCGTCGAGGGTGAAGCGCGCCGACACCTCGGCGATGCGGCCGGCGCCCTTGGTGATGACGACGAAGTTGATCACCACCAGGATCACGAATACCACCAGGCCGACGGCGTAGTTGCCGCCGACGAGGAAGTGGCCGAAGGCCTCGATCACCTTGCCGGCGGCGTCGCCGCCGGTGTGGCCCTCGAGCAGGATGACGCGGGTCGAGGCGACGTTGAGGGAGAGGCGCAGCAGCGTCGTCACCAGCAGCACGGTCGGGAAGATCGAGAAGTCGAGCGGCTTCTTGGTGTACATCGACACCAGCAGCACCATCACCGCCAGCGCGATGTTGAAGGTGAAGGACAGGTCGAGCAGCAGCGGCGGCAGCGGCAGCACCATCATCGACAGGATCATGACGATGAGCAGCGGCGCGCCGAGCTGGCGCAGGTTGCCGCCGGAGAACATGCCGCGCAGGGTCAGTTCGCCGTTCATGGCTGCGCTCCGGTTGCGGGTTTCGGGTTTCGGGTAAACGGTTTCGGGTTTCGGGTTTCGGGTTTCGGGTTAACACCGAACGCCCCCGCGAGCGACGGTTTCAACTCGAAACCCGAAATCCGCAACTCGAAACTCACAAAACCCCCGGGTCGAGTTCCGCCGGCACCGGCAGGTCGGCGGGCAGCAGCGGCGCCTGGCCGCCGCGCGCCAGCCAGGCGTTGAGCTGGTAGACATAGGCCATCACCTCGGCGACGGCGCGGAACAGCGCCGGCGGGATGGTCTGGTCGAGGTCGGTATGGGCGTACAGGGCGCGCGCCAGCGGCGGCGCCTCCAGCAGCGGCACGTTGTGCTCCTGCGCGATCTCGCGGATGCGCTGGGCGATGACGCCGCGGCCCTTGGCCACCACGCGCGGCGCCGGCATCTTCTCGTCGTAGGCCAGCGCCACGGCGAAATGCGTCGGGTTGGTGACCACCACCTGCGCCGTCGGCACGGCGGCCATCATGCGGCGGCGGGCGATCTCGCGCTGCTGGCTGCGAATGCGCGCCTTCAGCTGCGGGTCGCCCTCCATCTCCTTCATCTCCTTGCGCACCTCCTCTTTGCTCATGCGCAGCTTCTTGTGGTACTGCCAGAGCTGGAAGGGCACGTCGAGGGCGACGATGAGGGCCATCGCGGCGACGATGACCAGGGTGCTGAAGAGGATCGTCCGGCCGAGCGCATGCAGGCCGGTCTCGAGCGGCTGGCCGATCAGGGCGAACACCTGCTCCTGCTCGTGCAGGATCGCCCAAGCCACCACGAGGCCGACCAGCCCCGCCTTCATGACGCCCTTCACCAGCTCGCCGACGCTGTGCATGGAGAACATGCGACCGAAGCCCTTCAGCGGATCGAGCCGCGTCCAGTCCGGCGCCAGCGCCTTGCCGGAAAAGTTCAGCCCGCCCATCGCGAAGGGGCCGGCCAGCGCCGCCACCACCAGGAACAGCAGGAGCGGCCCGATCGAGGTGAGCGCCGCCCAGGCCTGCTCGAGGAACAGGGCCGGCAGGCGCGCCTCGTCGAAAGCCGTCTCTCGGCCAAAAGTCAGTCCCCGCGAGACGGCGCCGCCGATGCGCCCGGCCAGCCAGGCGCCGGTCACCCACAGCGCGCCGCTGCCGGCCATCAGCACGAGGAAAGCCGACAGCTCGCGCGATTGCGGCACCTGGCCCTCTTCGCGCGCCTGCTCCAGCCGTCGCGGCGACGCTGGTTCGGTTTTTTCGAGATCGGAATCGTCGGCCATGGTTG
>JAANMT010000852.1_pt1 | contig 32363 bp, 21 predicted proteins | sample 7279711 | NCBI WGS metagenome assembly JAANMT01 (sample SAMN14094538, study PRJNA606508) | bioreactor metagenome | isolation source: A lab-scale SPAN reactor treating ammonium-rich wastewater day 1 | place: Ireland: Galway | collected 2017-01-16 | reverse complement strand
GGGACGATGGGGGCGCAGGTCGCCGCCCATCTCGCTGCACAGGGGATCGAGGTCGCGCTTCTGGATCTCGTGCCGGAGGGCGCGACGGACCGCAGCGCGCTCGCGAAGCGGGCCGTCGAGAACCTCAAGAAGATGAAGCCGTCGCCGCTGGCCGTGCCGGAGCTGGCCGCGGCGATCCGGCCGGGCAACTTCGACGACGACCTGGCCCGCGAGCTGAAGGACGCCGACTGGGTGTTCGAGGCGGTGCTCGAGGACCTCTCGGTCAAGCAGGCGCTGTTCGCCCGCGTGGTGCCGCACCTGAAGAAGACCGCGGTGCTGTCGACCAACACCTCGGGCCTGCCGATCGTCCAGGCCGGCGCCGCGCTGCCGGCCGACGTCCAGCGCCGCTTTCTCGGCACCCACTTCTTCAACCCGCCGCGCTACCTGAAGCTGCTGGAGACGATCCCCGGTCCGCACACCGACCCCGGGCTGCTTCTCGCCATGGAGCGCTTCTGCGAGGCGACGCTCGGCAAGGGCGTCGTGCGCTGCAAGGACACGCCCAACTTCATCGCCAACCGGATCGGGTCCTACGGCCTCGGCAAGGCGCTCGCGGTGATGCAGGCGCTCGAGCTCTCGATCGAGGAGGTCGACGCGCTGACCGGCCCCGCGATCGGCCGCGCCAAGTCCGCCACCTTCCGCACCGGCGACATCGCCGGCGTCGACATCTGCGTCAAGGTCGCGCAGAACCTGTACGACGCGGTCCCCGGCGACCCCGAGCGCGAGCTGTTCCTGCCGCCCGCCTTCATGAAGGCGATGCTCGAGAAGAAGTGGCTGGGCGACAAGACCGGCGTCGGCTTCTACAAGAAGGAGGGCAAGGACATCTTCGCCCTCGACTGGAAGACGCTCGAGCACAAGCCCAAGGGCAAGCCGAAGTTCGCCTCGCTGGAGGCGGCCAAGGACCTGGCCGACCCGGGCGCCCGCATCGCGGCGATCGTGCAGGGCACCGACAAGGGCGCTGCGTTCCTGTGGCAGGCGCTGTCGGCGACCTCGCTCTACGCGGCCTCGCTGGTCCCGGAGATCAGCGACGACGTCGTGGCCATCGACCGCGCCATGGAGTGGGGCTACGCCTGGGGGCTCGGCCCCTTCCGCGTGATGGACGCGATCGGCGTGAAGGTGGTCGCGGAGCGGGCGGCGAAGGAAGGGCGCCCGGTGCCGAAGCTGGTCGCCGACCTGCTGGCCTCCGGCCGCACCTCCTTCTACGAGGGCGACACCGTGTGGGGGCCGAAAGGCGCCGAGCCGCTGCCGCGGCGCGAGGGCGTCGTCGCGCTGCCCGCGGTCAAGGCCCGCGCGGGCGCCGTGCTCAAGAAGAACGCGGGGGCGTCCTTCGTCGACCTCGGCGACGGCGTCGGCCTGGTCGAGTTCCACTCCAAGATGAACTCGCTCGGCACCGACACCTTCTCGATGCTGGCCCACGCCGCGAAGGAGGGCCGCAACCACTTCGACGCGCTGGTGATCGGCAACCAGGGCGACAACTTCACGGTCGGCGCCAACCTGATGCTGGCCCTGCTGGCCGCGCAGGAAGAGGAGTGGGACGAGCTGGAGCTGTCGATCCGCCAGTTCCAGCGCGCGAACATGGCGATGAAGTGCGCCGACATCCCGGTCGTCGTCGCGCCGTTCGGCCTGACCCTGGGCGGCGGCTGCGAGATCGCGCTGCACGGCGCGAGGGTGCGGCTCTCGGCCGAGACCTACATGGGCCTGGTGGAGGTCGGCGTCGGCCTGATCCCCGCCGGCGGCGGCACCAAGGAGATGGCGCTGCGCGCGCTCGACCGGGTCGCGGGCGTCGACGGTGCCGACGCGTTCCCGTTCGTGAAGCGGGCCTTCGACCTGATCGCCTTCGGCAAGGTGGCGACCTCGGGCGCCGAGGCGCGGCAGTGGTTCCTGAACCCGGCCGACTCGGTCTCGCCCCACCCTGACCGCCTGATCGGCGACGCCAAGCAGGTGGCGCTCGGCCTTGCGCGCGCCGGTTACCGGCCCGCGTCGCCGCGCGCCGCCGTGCCGGCCCTCGGCCGCCCCGCGCTCTCGATCTTCAAGATGGGCATCTACAACGCGCAGAAGGGCGGCCAGATCTCGGACCACGACGCGCTGATCGCCGGCAAGGTCGCCCACATCCTGTGCGGCGGCGACCGCGCGCCCGGCCTCGTCTCCGAGCAGCACTACCTCGACCTCGAGCGCGAGGCCTTCCTGTCGCTGCTCGGCACCCGCAAGACCCAGGAGCGGATCGGCCACATGCTCAAGACGGGCAAGCCGCTGCGCAACTAACTGAGTGAGCATTCATTCGTTTTCGCTGGAGAAACTCCATGCGTGAAGCCGTGATCGTGAGCAGCGTGCGCACCGCCGTCGGCAAGGCCGGCAAGGGCGCGCTCCGGAACGTCCGCCCCGACGACATGGCGGCGGCGGCGATCCGCGGCGCGCTCTCCCGCGTGCCCCAGGTGGAGGCCGCGAGCGTCGACGACGTGATCCTCGGCTGCGCCATGCCCGAGGCCGAACAGGGCATGAACGTGGCCCGCATCGCCGGGTTGCTCTCCGGCCTGCCCCACACCGCGGCCGCGATGACCATCAACCGCTTCTGCTCGTCGGGGCTGCAGGCGGTGGCGCTGGCCGCCGATGCCGTGGCCGCCGGGCGCTCGGAGGTGGCGGTCGCCGGCGGCACCGAGAGCATGAGCCTGATCCCGATGGGCGGCCACAAGATCGCCCCCAACCCGGAGCTGCTCGAGCGCTACCCCGAGGCCTACCTCGGCATGGGCCTGACCGCCGAGCTGCTCGCCCAGCAGCACGGCATCACCCGCGAGGCCTCGGACGCCTTCGCGCTGGGCTCGCACCAGAAGGCGCTGGCCGCGATCGCGGCGGGCCACTTCAAGTCCGAGATCGTGCCGCTGTCCGTCGACGGCGCCGTCTTCGAGGTCGACGAGGGCCCGCGCGCCGACACCGACCTGGCCTCGCTCGCCAAGCTGCGGCCGGCCTTCGCGAAGGACGGCATCGTCACCGCCGGCAACGCCTCGCAGATGTCCGACGGCGCGGCGGCCACGGTCGTGATGTCCGCGGAGAGGGCGCGCGCCCTGGGCGTGAAGCCGATCGCCCGGCTGGTCGCCTACGCCGTCGCCGGCGTGCCGCCCGAGATCATGGGCGCGGGGCCGGTGGCGGCGATCCCGAAGGCGCTCGGCCTGGCCGGGATGAAGCTCGACCAGGTCGAGGTGATCGAGCTCAACGAGGCCTTCGCCTGCCAGGCGCTGGCGGTGATGAAGGCGCTCGAGCTCGACCCGGCGAAGGTCAACCCGAACGGCGGCGCGGTGGCGCTGGGCCACCCGCTCGGCTGCACGGGCGCGAAGCTGCTGGCCTCGCTGCTGCCGGAGATGGAGCGGCGGCAGGCGCGCTACGGACTGGTCTCGATGTGCGTGGGCGGCGGCATGGGCGCCGCCGGCATCTTCGAACGGCTCTAGGGTGGGAGGGACGGACATGGCGACGGACACGATGGCGACGGGCGGGGTGCTGGCGGCGAGAGGCGGGACGTTCCTCACCGAGGAGCGGGTCCCCGACGAGGTGTTCACGCCCGAGGACCTCACCGAAGAACAGAAGATGATCGGGCAGACGGCGGCCGAGTTCATGGAGAACGAGATGGCCCCGCGCATCCCGCAGATCCTCAAGCTCGAGTACGAGGTCTCGCGCGAGCTGATGCGCAAGGCCGGCGAGCTGGGCCTGCTCGGCATCGAGATCCCCGAGGAGTACGGCGGGCTCGGCCTCGACAAGGTCTCGGGCTGCCTCGTCTCCGAGAGCGCCGCCCGCGACGGCTCGTTCGCGGTCACCTTCATGGGCCACACCGGGATCGGCTCGCTGCCGATCGTCTACTTCGGCACCGCCGAGCAGAAGCAGAAGTACCTGCCCAAGTTCGCCTCCGGCGAGTGGATCAGCTCGTACTCGCTGTCGGAGGCCAGCTCCGCCTCCGACGCGATGAACGCCAAGGCGCGCGCGACGCTGTCGAAGGACGGCAAGAGCTGGATCCTGAACGGCGAGAAGATGTGGCTGACCAACGGCGGCTTCGCCGACGTCTACATCACCTTCGCCAAGGTCGACGGCGAGCACTTCACGGCCTTCATCATCGACAAGGGCACGCCCGGCGTGTCGCTCGGCGCCGAGGAGCGCAAGACCGGCATCAAGGGCAGCTCGACGCGGCCGCTGATCTTCCAGGACGCGGTGATCCCGAAGGAGAACCTGCTCGGCGAGATCGGCAAGGGCCACAAGATCGCCTTCAACATCCTCAACGTGGGCCGCTTCAAGCTCGGCGCCGGCGTCACCGGCGGCGCCAAGCTGGCGCTCAAGTCGGCCGCCGAGTACGGCAAGAGCCGCACCGCGTTCGGCCAGCCGATCACGAACTTCGGCCTCGTCCGCGAGAAGCTCGGCGAGATGGCCATCCGCATCTACGTCTCGGAGGCGATCGTCTACCGCACCGCCGGCCTGATCGACAGGAACCTCGAGGGCGTCGACATCCACGACGTGGCCGAGGCGCTGAAGCGGATCGAGGAGTACGACGCCGAGTGCTCCATGGTCAAGGTGTGGTGCTCGGAGATGCTCGACTACGTGGTCGACGAGACCGTGCAGATCTTCGGCGGCGCCGGCTACGTCGACGACTACCCGGCAGAGCGCTACTGGCGCGACGCGCGGGTCAACCGCATCTTCGAGGGCACCAACGAGATCAACCGCCTGCTGGTGCCGGGGCGCATCCTGCGCAAGGCGCTGAAGGGCGAGCTGCCTCTCTTCCAGAAGGCGATGGGCCTGATGGACGAGTTCACGGCCGGCCCCTCGTTCGAGGAGCCGGAGGAAGGCTTCCTGAAGGCCGAGGAGCGGATGGTCCGCGGCGCCCGCAAGATCGCGACCATGGGCCTCGGCATCGCCGCCCAGAAGTTCGGCAAGGCGCTCGGCGACAAGCAGGAGCTGCTCGGGCTGTGGGCCGACGTCGCGATGGAGACCTACGCCCTGGAGAGCGCGGTGCTGCGGGCCCAGAAGAAGGCCGCCCGCGACGGCGCCGCCGCCTGCGCGCTGCAGGAGGCCGCGGTGCGCTGCTTCGCGCAGGACGCGATGGACCGCATCGAGGCGGCGTCGAAGCGGCTGCTGGCGGCGCTCGACGACGGCGACATGCTGCGCACCTACCTGACCGCCCTGAAGCGCTTCGGCAAGCGCGACGCGGTCAACACGGTGGCCCTGCGCGAGCAGGTCGCCGCCTCCGTGATCGACGCCGCGCGCTACACGCTGTAGCCGCGATCGGCGGGACCCGGCGGCGGGGCGAGTCCGCCGCCGGGCCTATGATTGCGGCGATCGTGCGCCGATTCGCCGCCGTCCTGCTCCCGCTCCTGGCCCACGCCTGCAGCGGAGCTCCGTCCACGCCGCCCACCGACGTCGGCCAGTTGAAGGGCCCGGACGGCGCCGTCTACCTGCTGCTCGACCGCGGCCCCTACAAGGCCTTCTACGACCCGTGGGGCCGGCTGCTGCGCATCGAGTACGACGCGAACGGCGACGGAGCGCCCGACCAGTTCGCCCACCACCAGGGCCGCAAGCGGCCGGTCCGCATCGAGATCGACACCGACTTCGACGGCCGCCTCGACCGCTGGGAGCACTACGACGACGAGGGACGCCTGCACCGCATCGGCGCCACCCGCCGCGCCGGCGCACCCGACACCTGGGTCGAGCTCGACGCCGCCGGCGCGCCGCTGCGGCGCGAGTACGACGACGACGGGGACGGCCGCGTCGAGCGGGCCGAGCTTCTGGAAGGCGAGGCAGTGGCGGCGATCGCGCTGGACACCGACCGCGACGGCCGCTTCGACCGCTGGCAGCACCGGAGCGGGCCGCTCGCGGGCAGCGAGGACCTCGACACCGACGGCGACGGCCGTCCCGACCGCCGGCTCGTGAAGGACGCGCGCGGCCGGCTGCTGCGCGTCGAAGCCCTGAAATGAGCGCCGCCGGGCCGCCGGTGCTGCGCCACGGCCTGCTCGTCGTCGCCGTGCTGCCGCCGTTCGCGCTCGGCGCCGTGCACGCCCCGGCCTTCGTGCCACTGCTGGTCGTGGGCGGCGCGCTCGGGCTCGCCTCGTGGCTGCGCGAGCGGCTGGCGGTCGCGTTCGGCGCCGTGCCGCGCCACGTGCCGGGCGCGCCGCTGCTGGTCGCGGCGCTCGGGCTCGTCGCGCTGCAACTGCTGCCGCTGCCGCCGCTGCTCGTGGCCTGGCTCAGCCCCGGCGCCGCCGCGTTCCACGAGCGCTACACGCTGGTCGACGGCCTGTGGCGGCCGCTCAGCGTCGATGCCCCGGGCACGCTGCGCGGCCTCGGCTTTCTCCTGGTGATGGCGTTGCTCTACGCGGCCGCGTGCCGCGAACTCGCCGACCCCGCCGCCCGGCGCCGCCTGTTCCGGGCGATGGCGATCACCGGCGGGCTGCTGGTGGTGATCGCGCTGGTCCAGGCCCGCAGCGCCGCCCCGACCCGCATCTACGGCTTCTACGAGCCGTTCTGGAAGTGGGCCGTGTTCGGCCCCTACGTCAACCGCAACCACTTCGCGGGCTACCTGATCCCCGTCGTGGCGCTGAGCCTCGCGCTGGTCGGCGAGGCGCTCGGCCGGGTCCGGGTCGCGGCCTCGCGCCGCCGCCGCCGCCGCTGGCTGGCGCTCGGCGAACCCGCCGGCGCCGCGCTGCTGCTGTGGAGCGGCGTCGCCCTGCTGGTGATCGTCGGGCTGTTCGCGGCCGGCGCCCGCTCGGGGCTGCTCGGCCTGCTGGGTTCGCTGGCGGCGCTGTGCGCCCTGTCGCGGCGCCGCCGGCTGGCGCTGGCGCTGCTGCTGCTGCTGCCGCTGTCCGCGCTGTGGACGCGGCCGATGGCGGTGGTGGAGGCGATCGAGGGTCGCGGCGTGTGGCGCAGCCGGGGGCCGATCTGGACCGAGTCGCTGCGGCTCGCGGCCGACGTGCCGCTGACGGGAGCCGGCCTCAACGCCTACGGTCCCGCGCTGATGGCCTACCGCAGCTGGCAGCCGGATCTCTACGTCGGCGAGGCGCACAACGAGTACCTGCAGGCCCTGACGGACCTCGGGCTGCCCGGGCTCGCGCTGCTGCTCGCCCTCGTCGCCACCCTGCTGCGCCGCACCTGGCGCGCGGCCCGCGCCGGCGGCTCGCTCGAGGCGGGGGTCCTGGCCGCGGTGTGCGGCGTGCTCGCCGCCAACGCCGTCGACTTCAACTGGCAGATTCCCGCCAACGCGGCGGCTTTCGCGATCCTCGCGGGCAGCGCTGCCGGCTCGGGGCCGCGGACGTGAGCCGGGTGGTGACGGCGGCGACCGCGCTTGCGGTGGCCGCCGCCTGTCTCGCCCCGTGGGCCTTCGGGTCCGTGCCCGCGCCCTTCGAGCGCGGCCTGCTCGCCGCGCTGCTGGCGGCGCTCGCGCTGGGCGCCATCGGCGAACGCGGCGTGGCCGGCTGGCCACCGCTGCCGCCGAAGGCGGCGAGCCTGCTCGGCCTGGTGCTGCTGCTGCCGGCGCTGCAACTCGTGCCGCTGCCTCCCGCGCTGCTGGCGGCGCTGTCGCCGGCCGCGGCGGCGGTGTGGCACCCCGCGGGCGCGGCCGGCGAAGCGCTGGGGGGCGGCTTTCGGCCGCTGTCGATCCGCCCCGAGGCCACGGCCCGCGCGGCGCTCTACGCCGGCACGCTGGCGCTGCTCGCGCTGCGGCTGGGCCCGTGGCTGCTGGCGGGGCGCCGCTACCGGGCGGTGGTCGTGGCGCTGGGAGCGACGGGGCTCGGGCTGGCCGGCTACGCGGTCTACGCGCGGCAGGCGTTCGGCGAGCTGCTCTACGGCCGCTACGCGGTGCCCACCCTCGCGCCGTTCGGCCCCTACGTGTCGCGGAACCACTTCGCGGGCTGGACCTTCTGCGCCGCGCTGGTGCTGCTCGGAGCCGCGATCGGCATCGCCTCCCGCGCTCGCGCCCGCCACGGCGCGCAGTGGACCGAGCGCGGCGCGGCAGGCGCTGCGCTGGCGCTGGCCGTGGCGCTGGCGCTTGCGGTCACGGGCCTCGCCACCGGCTCGCGGGGCGGCGCAGTCGCCTTCGTCGCCGGGTTGCTGGTGCTGGGCGCCCTGCGCTGGAGCGCGGGCCGCGCCCGGCGCGGCGCGCTCGCGGTGCTGGCGCTGCTGCTGCTGGCCGCCGGCGTCGCCTTCACGAGCGCGGCCCCCGAGGTGCGCAGCCGCCTCGGCTCGCTCGGCAGCGCGCACCGCGAGGTGTCGGGCTCCTTCCGCCTCGAGGTGTGGCGCGACACGCTGTCGCTCGCCGCCCGCGCGCCGGTCGCGGGCACCGGGCTCGGCACCTTCGCGGACGCGCTGCCGCCTTTCAAGACCGCGCACGGCGCGCTGCGCGTCGAGCACCCGGAGAACGAGTGGCTGGAGCTGCTGGCCGAAGGCGGAGCCCTCGGCTTCCTGGCCACGACGTTCGCGCTCCTGCTGACGCTGCGCAGCGCGATCGGGGCCGCCGCCACCTGCCCCGACCCGTGGCTGCGCGGCGTCGCCCACGGGGCGCTGGCCGGCCTCTGCGCGCTGCTCGCCCACGGGCTGATCGACTTCAACCTGCGGATCCCCGCCAACGGCGCGCTGGCCGCGGTCGTGGCCGGCCTCGCCCTGGCTCCGCTCGGGGCCCGGCCCTCGCCGCGCGCGACGGTCGGTGCCGCGGCGTCGCTCTGCGCGCTCGTCGCGCTGGCGATCGCGCTGCCCGCGTCGAGCCCTCGCCCCGATCTTTCGGCGGAGCGCGCCGGCAGCCTCGCCCGCGACCCGATCGTGCGCGATCTCAAGCAGCGCCGGCTCGAGCTCGAGCTGCGCCGCGCCCTGCAGCAGCGGCCCGCCGACGCCGAGTCGTGGCTGCTGCTGGCCTGGGTGGCCGAACTGCGCGGCGAGCACGCCCGCGCGGCGGACCTGGCGGCGCACGCGGTCGCCCTCGATCCGCTGCGGCCCGGCCTGGCCGATGCCGCGCGCCGATTCCTCCGCTGACGCTGCTAGAATCCGACGCGGAAAGCTCCTATGGCGGATCCCTCGCGACGACCGCCGGCCCTCTCGGTCCTGCTCGGGCCCCAGGCGGGCCGGGAGTTCACGCTCCGGCGCCTGGAGTGCACGCTCGGGTCCGACCCGGGGTGCGACGTCTCCGTTCCCGCGCCCGGCGTCGCCGCGATTCACGCCCGGTTGCGACTGACGGCCGGTGGCGCGCGCCTGGTCCCCGAGCCCGGCGCCGCCGGGCTGTTCCGCAACGACGACCCGGTGACGGGCGAGAGCCCCCTGGCTTCCGGCGACGTCGTGTGGCTGGGCGCGCCCGGGGAGCCGGGGTCGGTGATGCTCCAGTGCCGGCTGCCGGCCGACCTCGCGGCGTTCGTCGCCGATCTGGCGGCTCCGGCCGAGGTGGAGCCGGAGCTCCACGAGGAACCCGAGCCCCTGCTCGAGGCGGTGGAGCCTGCCCTCGAGCCCGAGCCCGAGCTGGTCGTGGAGCCGCACCCGGACGACGTGGAGGATCACGCCGAAGTCGCTGAGCCGCAGGCCGAGCCCGCCGACGAAGGCGAGGCGACGATCGCGCTGTCGGCCCCGCCGCCGCTCCTGCCCCCGGCCGAAGAGGAGGTCGTCGATTTCGCGGCCACCGTCACCGACGTGCCGGTGCCCGATCTCGCCCCGGCCGAGCAGCTCGACGCCACGCTCGTCGACCTGGCGCCGGTTCCCGAGGTGGCCGAGGAGATCGTCGAGGAGGTGCCCGAGCGCTTCGAGGTGGAGGCCCCGCCGCCCGCGCCCGTCGTGGTCGAGGAGGACCTCGCTCCGGCAACCGACCCCCAGGCGACGATGGTGCTGCCGCGCCCCGAGGCGCCGGACGAAGCCGAGTACGCACCGACCGTGAGCTTGAAGCGGCAGCCCGTCGCTCCTCCCGGGCCCCCGGCCGGGGCGCCGCCAGCGCCACTGCCGACCTCCGCGCCGCCGCCCGCCGCACCCGCGGCAAAGCCGCCGGCGGCCGCGAAACCCGCGGCCCCGGCCGCACGTCCGCCCGCCCCCGCGACGCGCCCGCGGCCAGCGGCGCCCGCGGCTTCGCATCCCGCGGCTTCGCGTCCCGCGGCTGCTTCGCGCCGCCCGGCCCCGCCGACCGCGCGGCCCGCACCTGCGCCGGTTGCGGAGCCGCCTGCCGCCCCCGGTTCGAAGACCGGCCTCTTCGTCGGGGCGGGTCTCGTGGTCGCCGCGGCCGTCGGTGGTTTCCTGTGGATGAACCAGGCCCCGGCGCCGCCCGCGACCATGCCCGCGCCGCCGCCGACGGCTCCGCCGACGACGATGGCGGCGCTGCCGCCGCCGACCACGGCAGCGCCCGCGCCGACCGTGGCCGAAGAAATCGCCGAGCCCGCGCCGACGCCCGCGCCGTTGCCGACGGCACCTCCGGTAGCCGCCGCGAAGGCTGCGGCCAAGGCCGCGGCGACGCCGACCCCGGCGGCCGCCAAGGCTGCCGCCGGCAAGGCGGCCGCAGCGAAGGCCCCGGCGGCGACGCCCGCGCCGGCGGCCCCGGACCCCGCCCAGGTGCGCGCGCAGCAGCTCGCCAGCCTGCTCGACCGCGGACAGTCCGCGCTGGAAGCGCGCCAGTTCGATGCGGCCAGCGCCGCCTTCAGGGAGGCCCTCGCCCTCGAGCCGGGCAACGCGCGCGCGACCAGCGGCGTGTCGGCGGCCGACGCGGGGGCGACGGAAGCGCGCCGCCGCTTCGTGCCGGGGCGCAGCTTCTTCCTCGCCAAGCCCTCCGGCAAGGCCCCGGCCGGCTTCAACACCCAGGACGTGACCGTCGCCAACCCCGACTACTCGGCCCAGGTCCAGTTCGAGGCGACGCCGCCGAGCGTCCACGCGGGAGTCGCGTGGAAGGTGCAGGTCTACGCGCTGAACGACGGCAAGAAGGCGATCAAGCTCGAGAGCCTGAGCGCCTTCGTCACCGTCAACGGCTCCCGCGCCGCGGTGCCGGCAGCCCTCAGGTCCCGCGAGCTGGCGCCCGGGCAGCGCGCGCTGCTGGCCGAGGTCACGGGCGACTGGCGCGACGGCGTGAAGAGCTGGAGCCTCGACGTGGTCGCCACGACCACGCGCGAAGAGACGCTGAAGGGCAGCCTGAGCTGGAAGTAGGCGCCGCCGCCTACTTGGAGGCGGTCGAGGGCGTCGGAGACGGCGTCGGCTCGGGAGTCGGCGTCGGCGTCGGCGACGGGCTCGGTGTCGGGCGCGGTGTCGGCGTCGGGGTCACAGAGGGCACCGGGGTCGGCACCGGGGTCGGCACCGGGTTGGTCACCGTGACCGCCGCCGAGATGCCCGCGGCCGCCGCGCCGCTGACCAGCGCGGCCACTGTGCCCGCGGTCAGCGCCAGCGAGCCGGCGGCGAACCCGGCCGGGGCCACGGCGGCGCCGGTGGCGGCCGAGTAGACGGTCACCTCGCCGGGGCCGCCGAGCGCGGCCAGTCGGCCTGCGGCGCAGGCCGACTCGTTTTCGACCACCTTGACCTCGTGGGTCTCGGACTTCACCTCTTCGCCGTCGGTGGTGAGGAACGCCACGTAGTACTCGATCGGGCTCGCCTCGAGCCGCGGCCGCGGCAGGCGGCCCTGGAAGCCGCCCTCGGGCGCGGCCTCCATCTCGACGTAAAAGAACTCGGTCGCCCGCGCGGGCCGGAAGTAGATGCGCGCGCTGGTGTAGGGCGCGGCCGGCTCCACCGACGCCGTCAGCAGCGGGAACTCCTCCGCGAGGAAGCAGGCCGCCTCCTCGTGGGTGATCTGCGCCTGGCCCTGCTGCGGCGCCGCGGTCAGCGCGCCCGCCAGCAGCAGCTCGACCTGGGCGCGGGTCAGGCCCGCGGCGGCCACGCGCACGACGCGCGGCCCGCGGCTCACCACCAGCGGCGCCTTCGACTCGACCATCAGCGCATAGCTGCCGGCGGCGAGCCCCAGCCGCAGCCGGCCGCTCGCGTCGGTCACGCCGCGCACGACGTGTCCACGCTCGAGGTCGACGAGGGCGACCGCCAGCCGCGGCGCGGGGCGCCCGGAGACGGAGAAGGTCGCGGCCAGCCGCCCGGCCGCCGGCGCCGCCTGCGCCGGAACGGCCGGCAGCAGGGCGAGGGCGTGGCAGAGCGCGAGCGCGCACGCGCGGCGGGCGAAGGAAGGTGTCGAGTCCAAGGGCCTCATGCTACGCCGTCGCCCCGCGCGGGTGTCAAGCCGATCAGGAGCGCTTGAAGCGGCGCAGCTTGCCCGACTCGGCCGCGGGGTTCTCGGCGCTGTAGTAGCTGCGGTAGTAGTCGCCGTAGTAGTGGCTGTAGTAGTAGGCGTTGCGCTTCAGGTCGACGCGGTTGAGCACGGCGCCCAGCACCACGCCGCCGACGCCGCGGAGCTGGTCGATCGAGCGCTGCACGGCGGGCCGCGTCGAGACCTCCGCGCCGACGACGAGGATCACGCCGTCGACGAACGGCGCCAGGATCGAGGTGTCCGCCATCGCCAGCACCGGCGGCGTGTCGACCAGCACCCAGTCGAAGCGCCCGCGCAGGTTGTGGAGCAGGTCGCGCAGCCGGGTCGAGGCCAGCAGCTCCGCGGGGTTGGGCGGCAGGTAGCCGCAGGTGATCGCCGACAGCCCCGCCCAGCGGGTCGGCTGCAGCGCGGCCTCGAGGTCGAGCTTGCCGACGATCACGTCCGTGAGGCCCCGCGCGCGCTGCAGGCCGAAGTGCAGGTGCAGCGTGGGCCGTCGCAGGTCGGCGTCGATCGCCAGCACCCGCGCGCCGGCGACGGCCAGCGCGCCGGCCAGGTTGGCGCAGGTCGTGGTCTTGCCCTCGCCGGGGTTCGCCGACGACATCACCAGCAGCCGGCCGCCCTCCGGCGGCAGCGAGTAGGTGAGGTTCGTGCGCAACAGCCGGTAGGCCTCGGCGGCGGAGTAGGGGCCGGCGCGGAACACGGCGGGCGTGCGCGAGGCCGGTCCTTCTTCCGGCTGGGCCTCGGGGATCACGCCGAGCAGCGACAGGCCGAGCGCCTCGCGCACGTCCTCCGGCGTCTTCACGGTGTTGTCGAGGGCGTCGAAGCCGAGCGCGAGGGCGATCCCGATCACGAGCCCCAGCAGCAGCGCGTTGCGGTAGGTGCTGCCGGCCCGCGGCGAGACGGGGGAGCCCGGCGTGGTGGCCGGCTCCAGCACCCGCAGCGGCGGCAGGCGGTAGGCGCCCTGCAGCTCGGTGGTGCGGGCCTGGCCGGTCATCTGCACGAGCAGCGCGCGCTCGTTCACGAGCTGCTGCTCGAGCGACTGGATCTCCGCCTGGGCGCCGCTGCCGACGACCTCGGCGCGCAGGCTCGCGATCTCGCCCGACAGCGTCGCCTCCCGCTGCAGCAGCATCCGCACCTCGTTCTCGAGGCCGGTGACGACGGCGCGCGCCTCGGCGGCGAGCTGCTGCTCGAGCGAGGCCACCCGCTGCCGCGCCTCCTGCATCTGCGGGTGGCGCTCGCCGAGCTGCTCGGCGAGCCGGGCCTGGTCCTCCTGGGCGCGGCGGAGCTGGCCGCGCAGCTCGGCGAGCCCCCCCTGCATCGAGATCGGCAGTGCGTCGGCCGGGTTGGTGCCGGCGCGGACCTGGTCGAGCAGCGCCTGCTTGGTGCCGCGCTCCGCCTGCAGCGCGCTCAGAGTGGCGGACAGGCTCGCGGAGCGGCGCTCGGCGTCGCCGCCGGTGTCGACCCCGGCCGCGCGCCGCTTCTGCTCGAGCTGCGCAGCCAGCGCCTGGATTCGCTGTTGCTGCTGCCGGTACTGGTCGGTCAGCCACTCGGTGCGCTCGCCGGAGCGGTCCGAGCGGTCGCCGGCGGCCAGCTCGGTGAACGCGTCGATCAGGCTGTTGGCGGCCACCGCGGTGAGCGCGGGGTCGTAGGCGCTGAAGCGAATGTCGATCAGGCGGGTGCCGGCGACCGGTGTCACCCGGACCCGCGACTGGAACGCGCTGGCCGAGGGCGACAGCGGCACGCCGTCCGGCGCGACCGGCGTCGCCGGCGGGCCGAAGAGCCGATGGCGCGCGAGTTCCCACAGCGACACCATCGGGCCGGTGCCCAGCTCGGCCGCCATGCGGTTGCCGAGCCGGCTGACGACGCGCTCGGCCAGCTCGCGGCCCCGCAGCACCTCGAGCAGGGTGTTGGTGTCGTCGGCGATGCCCGTCAGGTCCGTCTGCCCCAGCGGCGCGCCCGGCTTCTCGAGCAGCACCCGGACCCGGGCCTCGTAGACGGGCCGCGTCGTCTGCGTGTGGAGGAAGGCCGCCAGCAGCGAAACCGCGGTGCAGGCGGCGATCAGCAGCCGCCGCCGGTGCAGGATGGCGAGGACGCGGCGGGCCTCGGTCAGCGGGGCCTGGGTGGTGGGGTTCATGGCCGGAAGTTCGCGCTGAGGCCGAGCGTGAAGCCCTCGGCGCGCCCCCCGGACGCGAACGCGGTGCGGCTGCGGTTGCGCCAGCTTCCGACGAGGCCGAGACGCAGCGCGCCGAAGCGGTAGCCGAGGTCGCCTTCGGCCAGGTACTGCACCTCGTCGCGCCGCACCTCTTCGCTGCCCGCGCCGAAGTCCAGCTCCACGCCGCCGCCGTCGGTCTCCACCGCGGCCCGCTGCAGGTTGACGCGCAGGTCGAGCCGCTCGGTGACGAGCTCCTTCAGGATGCGCAGCCCCAGCTCGTCGCGGACCAGGGTCTGCGTGTCGCCCAGCGTGCGCAGCAGCGACGTCTCGCGCGCTCGCCGATAGCTCGGCTCGAAGCGGGTGCGCGGCGAGGGGCCGAACTGCACGCGCAGCTCGGCGTACCAGGAGTCGCGCGTCGGCGTGGTGTCGCTCTGCGCGTCGTAGCGCTCCACGCCGACCCGCAGCAGGCCGGGGACCAGCGTCGTGGGATCGGTCTCGATGCCGACGCCGTAGCCCCAGGTGTCGGCGTCGAGCGTGTCCTCCTGGTCGTAGATCTCGCGCCGGAACGGGGCCTCGACGAACACCGAAGTCTTGGGCGTGATCGCGTAGCCCAGCCGCGGGCGCGCTTCGAACGTCGCCCGCGACAGCCGCCGCGCGACGTCGTTGCCCAGCACGTCGGGCTCGTCTTCGGGCGAGCTCTCGTCGCGGTAGGTGGCGTCGAGGTCGACCTTGAGCCGGCCCGGCAGCGAAAAGCCGAGCGAGCCGACCGGGCCGGCCCGCGTAGTCTCGATGCGGCGCCCGATCTCCTCGACCGGCCGCTCGAACGTGCGGTAGTGCGCGTAGCCTGCGGTCAGCCGCACCGGGCCGCCGTTGAACACCAGGCGGCCGTCGCCGCCGCCCGTCAGCCGCCGCTGGTCCGCGGTGTCCAGGTACCAGTGGTAGTTGAGGCGCGAGTCGGCCAGGAAGCGCAGCTTGGGCGTGATCGGCACCATCAGGCCGAGGCCCGGGCCCCCGCTCGCGAACAGGTCGTTGCGCTCCTCGCCCGCGCCTTCGCCGACGAGGTAGACGTTCGACTCCCAGCCGATGCCGCCGAAGTCGAAGCGCGGCTGCACGATCACCCGGCCGAGGCGGAAGCCGCGGTCGCGCACGACGGTCTCGGCCGGACCCTCCGGAGCGACCTGGGCCTCGAGGCCGGCGGCCGCCAGGGTCGCGCACACGGCAACGGAACGCAGCCACCTGGACATGTGAGGAGAGGTTACCGTCGCCGCCGCCTCCCGGCAAGTTCCGGAAGCGGCGAGGGATACGCGGTTGTCAGGGCAGCAGGAAAGCGGCCAGTGAATCCACGTCCTTGACGAAGAGGCGGCCTGCGCCGAGCGCGGGGTGGGCCCATACGACGCCGCTCGCCAGCTCGTAGGACGCGAGCGGGGCGAAACCCGCCGCGCCGGAGCGCGCGACGAGCAGCTCGCCGCCGCTGGTCGCGAGCAGCAGCGCGTCCCCCGCGAGCAGCAGGCTCGCGTGCTCGGCCTGCCGGCCCTCGCTCGCCCACAGCAGGCGGCCGCTGGCGAGATCGGCCGCGAAGAAGCGGCCTCGCTGCCGGTGCGTGAAGCCGAAGAGGCGCTCGCCGTGCGCCACCGGGCTGCTCATGTACAGCGGCAGCTCGGGGTTCTCCCACGCCGTGGCGACCGTGAAGCGGGCTCCGGCCCGCGTGACCCTCGACGCGCGCAACGGGCGGTTGATGCCGGAGACGATCACGAGATCGCCCACGACCAGCGGCGTCACCGCGTTCTGCTCGTACTCCGTCGTGAACGGCTCGCTCCAGAGCAGGGCTCCGGTCGCGAGCTCGACGCCGACCAGCTTCGTCTGGGTGAGAGTCACGACCTGGCGCACGCCGCCGAGCGTCGCCACCACGGGCGAGGCGTAGCCGGGGCCGTCGCCGGTCCAGCGCCACAGCGTGCGGCCGCTCTTCGGATCGAGGGCCACCAGTGCTCCGTCGCCGGCGCCGCCGACGTGCACGATCAGCCTGCCGCCGTCGACGAGCGGGGACTGCGCGGCGCCGAACTCGGGTTCGCTCCGCGCGTGCTCGGGGAGCGTCCGGCGCCACAGCGGCGCGCCGCTCGCCGCGTCGAACGCGCGCAGCGTGCCCGTGATGCCGAACGTGAACACGCGCCCGTCGGCGACCGCGGGCGTCGCCTTGGGCCCCTTGCCGTGGCCCATCGCCGCCGGGTTCATCGTGTAGGCGACCGGCTCGGCCTGGCGCCACAGGCGCCGGCCCGTCGCCGCGTCGTGGGCGGAGAGCGTCTCCTCCTCGCCCTCGCGGGCGAACAGGTACACGCGGTCGCCGACGACCACGGGCGAGGCGTGGCCGGCCCCGGCGGGAATGCGCCAGTCGCGGAGGAGCGCGCGCGGCCAGCTCGTCGCGCCCGGCGCCGCCGCGTGACCGTCGCGCTGCGGTCCGCGCCACTGCGGCCAGTCGCCGGCTGCAGCCGGAGCCGCGCTCGCCGCGCACAGGAGGAGGGTGGCCGTCGCTCGTCGCATGCCTCGCAGTCCTTTCGGTCGGAGTGTCGGCAGGGGGACGCCGGAGCGGCCGCCGATGTTCCGGGAGAAGCCCTCGCATTTTGCCCCCTTGACAAGTCTTTGCCGGCGCCCCTAGAGTCCCCCGCAGAAAACATAACGAGCGTTCGGTATCTTTTCGGGTACCGAGTCTCGCGAAGCGGAGGAAGGTCCGATGAATCAGTCGCTTGGCTTCTTGCGACCGGGAGGTCGGCGCCTGCTCGCCGGGTTCCTGATCGCGCTCTTCGCGGGGGTCGCCCCGCTCCACGCCCAGGTCGCCGACGCGGTGCTCGAGGTGAACGCGGTCGACGAGACGGGCCAGTCGCTCCCCGGCGCCACCGTCACGGTCCGCCGCCCCGACACGGGCTTCGAGCGCTCGCTCGTCACCGGCGACGCCGGCGGCGTGCGCGTCGGCGCCCTGGCCCCCGGCTCCTACGAGGTGAAGGTCGAGCTGACCGGCTTCACGCCGGTCGTCCAGCAGGGCCTCGTGCTGCGCGTCGGCCAGACGGCCCGCCTCGACGTCACGCTCAAGGTGGCCACGGTGCAGGAGACGGTCACCGTCACCGCGGACCTGCCGCTCGTCGACGTCTACAAGACCGACTCCTCGACCAACATCCTGCCGGAGCAGATCCAGGACCTGCCCGTCGCCGACCGCGACTTCCAGCGCCTCGCCTTCCTGGCGCCGGGCGTGCAGCGCGAGCGCGGCGGCTTCCGCTTCATCGGCGGCGGCCCGGTGATCGGCGCCGGCGGCAACGCCTCGCAGTCGACGATCCTGGTCGACGGCGCCGACTTCACGGACACCACGCTGGGCCTGGCCCGCGCCCGCTTCAGCCAGGACGCGATCGGCGAGTTCCGGGTCATCGCCAACCGCTTCGACACCGAGGTCGGCGGCTCCGCCGGCGGTGCCTTGTCGATCGTCACCAAGTCCGGCACCAACCAGGTGAAGGGCTCCGCCTTCGGCTTCTTCCGCGACGACAGCCTGCGCGCGAAAGGCGAGTACGAGGCGCAGAAGAACGACTACCAGCGCAGCCAGTTCGGCTTCACGCTGGGCGGCCCGCTGCAGAAGGACAAGACCCACTTCTTCGTCTCGCTCGAGCAGATCGACGAGGACAGCATCACCCTGTTCCGGCCCGGCGGCGCCTATGCCTCGCTGGCGGCGGACGTGCCGCTGCCGCTGTCGCAGACGCTGGGTTTCGCCGGCCTCGACCACCGCATCTCGACCACCCAGAGCCTGAAGGCCAAGTTCGCCTACGAGCGCTACCGCCTCGAGAACTTCCGGGTCGGCGGCGTGGCCGACGTCAGCAACGGCCAGCAGCTCAACCGCGACAACTGGAACCTGACGCTGGGCCACACCTGGGCCCCGGCCTCCGGCAAGCTCAACCAGCTCACCGTCCAGGTCGGCGGCCGCAAGTACGACGAGCCGACCAACTCGCAGGCGGTGACCGAGTCGTTCTCCTCGGGCAACACGCTGACGATCGGCGAGAACATCGTCGGCGCACTGCTCGGCGACTCGACCCAGTGGGAGATCCGCGACACCTTCTCGTTCACGCTCGGCAGCGGCAAGAAGACCCACGACATCAAGATGGGCGCGGCGGTGATGCACGTCTCCGACCGCTTCGACTTCCCGGTCTTCGACGCCGGCTGGCTGATCTACGCGACCGACACCCGCGCGCTGCCGCTCCTCTACATCTACGGCGAGGGCTCGGGCGACGCCACCATCGACACCAACTACGTCTCCGCCTTCGTGCAGGACGATTTCCGGGCCAGCGCGAACCTGACGCTGTCCTTCGGCCTGCGCTACGACCTCGACACCAACGGCAACAACCCCGGATTCACCCACCCGCTGCTCAGCGGCGAGCGCAAGAAGGACGTCAACAACTTCCAGCCGCGCGCCAGCTTCTCGTGGGACGCGACCGGCGACGGCCGCAACGTCGTGCGCGGCGGCGTCGGCATCTTCACCGGCCGCTTCCTGCTGGTGCCCTCGTTCTCCGAGCTGCAGCAGAACGGCGTCTCCGGCCGCGTCGTCCAGCAGCGCCTGAACGGCCTGGTGCTGGGCATCCCGGCGCTGGCGCTGAACCCGGCCAGCCCGAAGACCACCGGCATCCCGCTGCCGAAGGACTCGACGCTGCTCGACTCCGAGTACGTGAACCCGTGGACCTGGCAGGCGACGCTCGGCTACACCCGCAAGCTCGGCGACTCGGGGCTCTACTTCGACCTCGAGGGCATCTACGTCAAGGGCGAAGACGAGATCATCGTCCGCGACCGCAACTTCGCCGGCAACGCCGCCGTGCTCGCCGGCCGCGCGGCGCGCCTGAACCCGGCCTGGAACCAGGTCAACACCTACACCAACGAGGGCCGCTCCGAGTACAAAGCCGTGGTCGCGAGCCTCAACGGCACCATCAAGGGCGGCCACCTGATCACCGCCTCGCTGACCCTCGCCGACAAGAAGAACATCAACGACGACTTCAGCCCGGCGCTGACCGACTACCCGTCCGACCCGTTCGACATCGAGGCCGAGTTCGGCCGCTCCCGCGCCGACGAGCGCGTGCGCGCGATCGTCTCCGGCGTCTTCAAGCTGCCGGCGGCGATCACCGTGGCGCCGATCGTCGAGTACGGCTCCGGCCAGCCGTGGAACAAGCGGCTCGGCTACGACCGCAACGGCGACGGCAAGAACTCCGACCGCGCCGACGGCGTTTCCAAGTTCGACCAGGACGGCCCGTCGTTCTTCAGCCTCAGCCTGCGCCTGACCAAGCGCATCGCGCTCGGCGAGCGCGCCGGCCTCGACCTGATCGCCGAGGGCTTCAACCTGACCAACCGCAAGAACGACGACGTCAACTCGGTGCTCAACGGGGAGTTCCTCTCGGGCCCGACGCTGACCAACCGCGCCGCGGCCTTCGTGGCCAACCCGCGCTTCGGCCAGTACACCACGACGCTGCCGCCGTTCGAGGTCCAGCTCGGCGTGCGGCTCACGTTCTAGACGCTTCCACCTCGGGCGGCGGCCGTCGCTCTCGCGGCCGGCCGCCGCCCGTCTCGTACCGAAGGGACACGCCATGGACTACGGGCTCGCGGGACAGGTCGTGATCGTGACCGGCGCGGCCGCCGGCATCGGCCGCGCGACGGCGCTGCGCTTCGCCGCGGAGAAGTGCAAGGTGGCGGCGTGGGACGTGGGCGAGCCGAAGGAGCTGCTCGCGGAGATCGCCGCCGCGGGTGGCGAGGGCCGCTTCCAGCGGGTGAACGTCGCCGATCCGGCGGCGGTCGCGGCGGCGGTCGCCGAGGTGATCGCTGCCTGGGGCCGGATCGACGTGCTCGTCAACAACGCCGGCATCGTGCGCGACGCCCAGCTCGTCAAGTGGAAGGACGGCGCGGTGGCCGCCACCATGACCGACGAGCAGTGGGACGCGGTGATCGCGGTCAACCTCAAGGGCCCGTTCCTGTGCACGCGCGCGGTGGCGCCGCACATGATCGCCGCGAAGAGCGGCGTGATCCTGACCGCGTCGTCGGTGGTCGGCCTGTACGGCAACTTCGGCCAGACCAACTACGCCGCCACCAAGGCCGGCGTCATCAACATGACGCGGACCTGGGCCCGCGAGCTCGGCAAGTACGGCATCCGCGCCAACGCGGTGGCGCCCGGCTTCATCGGCACCGAGATCCTGAACGCGATGCCGCAGAAGGTGCTCGACGGCATGGTCGCCCACACCCCGATCGGCCGCATGGGCGCGCCGGAGGACATCGCGAACGCCTACTGCTGGCTGGCCTCGAAGCAGGCCGCGTTCGTCACCGGCACCTGCCTGTCCGTCGACGGCGGGCTGGTCGTCGGCACCTAGGAGACCCCCTTGCGTCACGTGAAGATCGCCTCGACCGGGCGCTTCCTGCCCGGAATCGAGGTTCCCAACACGGCCCTCGAGGCCCGGTTCGGCGCGAAGTTCCCCGAGTTCGTCGCCAAGATGGAGGCCTCCTCCGGCATCCGCAAGCGCTGGCACGCGCCCGAGGACTGGGCGACCTCCGATGTCGCCCTGCCCGCGGCGCGGCAGGCCCTGGAGCGAGCGGGCCTCGGGCCCGAGGACCTCGACCTGATCGTGCTCGGCACCGACTCGCCCGACTACGTGACGCCGGCGACGTCGGTCGTGCTCCAGCACAAGCTGGGGGCGAAGAACGCCGGCACCTTCGACGTCGGCTGCGCCTGCGCGTCGTTCCCGACCGGGCTGTCGGCCGCTGCCGGCATCCTGGCCGGCAACCCGTCGATGAAGGCGGCGCTGGTCGTCGGCGTGTACCTGATGCACAAGCTGGCCGACGCCGACGACCCGATGACGTTCTTCTACGGCGACGGCGGCGGCGCGGCGGTGCTGGTGCCCGCGGAGGCGCCAGGCTATCTCGGCGCCGCATTCCAGGCCGACGGCGCCTACGCGAAGCACTGGGCGATCCTCGGCGGCGGCACCGCCGAGCCGGCCACCGTCGACGGCGTCGCGGCCGGGCGCACGAAGGTGAAGATGTACGAGCGCTACCCGCCCGAGATCAACCACGAGGGCTGGCCGCGGCTCGTGCGCAAGCTGGCGCGGGAGCAGGGCTTCGCGCCCTCCGAGATCGACTTCGTGGTGTTCACCCAGGTGCGCCGGCCGTCGATCGAGCTGGTGATGCAGGACCTCGGGCTGCCGATGGAGCGCACCCACACGGTGATGGAGGAGTGGGGCTACACCGGCTCCGCCTGCATCCCGATGGCGCTCGACGACGCCCGCGAGAAGGGCCTGATCAAGCCCGGCAGCCTGGTCGTGCTGGTCGGCTCCGGCGTCGGCTACAACCAGGCCGCGGTCGCGCTGCGGATGTAACCGATGCTGCACGGGGACGTGCTCGGCGAGCGCGCGCGGCTGACGCCGGACAAGCTCGCGCTCGTCGACGTCGCTTCGGGGGCGCGGCTCACCTACGCCGAGCTCGACGCCCGCGCCGCGGCCTGCGCCCGGCTGCTGCGCGGGCTCGGGCTCCGCAAGGGCGAGCGCTACGGGCTGCTCGCCGGCAACCGCGTCGAGTACCTCGAGTGCGTGTTCGCCGCGGCCAAGGCGGGGCTGGTGCTGGTCCCGCTGTCGACCCGCGCCACGGCCCACGAGCTGAAGCACGTCGTGGAGCACAGCGGCCTGCGCGTGCTGATCCACGACGCCGCCCACGCCGCGGTCGCCGGCGCGCTGCGCGACCTGGTGCCGATCGAACGGGTCGTGGCGCTCGATGCGCCGTCGCGTGCGGCCGACCTCGTCTTCGCGGACGCGCGTCCGCCCCTCGCGGAGGCGCCGGAACCGCGCGAGGCCTGCGATCCCGAGGACCTGCTCTTCCTGCTCTACACGAGCGGCACCACCGGCAAGCCCAAGGGCGTCCGGGTGCCGCACCGGATGGTCGCGTGGAACGGCTACAACACCGTCGCCTGCTGGGGGCTGCGCGAGGACGACGTCAGTCCCATCTTCACGCCGCTCTACCACGCGGGGGCGCTGGGCGCGTTCCTGGTGCCGATCTTCACGGTCGGCGGCACGATCGTGCTGCACGCCGGCTTCGACCCCGCCGAGGTGTGGGCGACGATCGGTCGCGAGCGTTGCACCGTGGTGCTCGGCGTCCCGACGATCTGGAAGCTGCTCGCCGAGGCCCCCGAGTTCGCGACTGCCGACCTGTCGTCCGTCCGCTTCCTGATCAGCGGCGGCGCGCCGCTGCCCGAATGGATCATCGAGACCTACCAGCAGCGCGACGTCGTGTTCAAGCAGGGCTACGGCCTGACCGAGGTCGGCGTCAACTGCTTCTCGATGACGGTCGCGGAGTCGGAGCGCAAGAAGGGCTCGATCGGCAAGCCGCTGCTGTTCACCGAAGCGAAGCTGCTGGACCCCGACACCGGTCGCGAGATCCTTCCGGGCGAGCGAGGTGGGGGTTTGGGGGCGGAGGAGCTACGTTCGCGACGTAGCCCCCATGGGACCGGCGGCGGATTCACTCCGCCGCCGGAACCCGTCGGTGAGTTGCTGCTCCGCGGGCCGCACGTGTGCCAGGGCTACTGGAACGACCCCGCGGCGACCGCGGCGGCGCTCGACGCGGAGGGCTTCTTCCACACCGGCGACCTCGCGCGGCGCGACGCGGAGGGCTTCTTCTACATCGCCGGCCGCCGCAAGGACATGTTCATCAGCGGCGGCGTCAACGTCTACCCCGCGGAGATCGAGGCCGAGCTGCTGCTGCACCCCCAGGTCGCCGACGCGGCGGTGATCGGCGTGCCGCACGAGACGTGGGGCGAGGTCGGCTGCGCGTACGTCGTTCGGCGCCCCGGCGCGAGCGTCGGCCCCGAGGCACTCGACGCCCACCTCGACGGCCGCCTGGCCCGCTACAAGGTGCCCAAGCACTGGCGCTTCGTCGACGCCCTGCCGCGCACGCCCTACGGCAAGGTGGTGAAACCCGACCTCGTCGCCATGTGGGCGAAGGAGCAGGCATGACCCCGCTGCCCCACCGCTTCGACGGCCCGGCCGACGGACGCGTGCTGCTGCTCCTCAACGGCGGGGCGATGTCGATCGCGGCGTGGGACCCGGTGGTGGCCGGCCTCTCCGCGCTGCGCGTCCTGCGCTGCGACTTCCGCGGCCAGTTGCTGTGCCCGGGGCCACCGCCCGCCACCATCGAGGAACACGCGGACGACGTCGCGGCGCTGCTCGACCGGCTCGGCCTGCCCGCCCTTCACGTCGCCGGCACGTCGTACGGCGCCTTCGTCGCGATGGCGCTGGCCTCCCGCCACCCGGCGCGCGTGCGCAGCCTCGCGCTGGTCACCACCGCGGAGGCGCTGACGCCCGAGATGCAGGCGGCCAGCCACCGCCTGCGCGAGGCCAGCGCGCGGGCGGCCGGCGGCGACAAGGCCGCGGCAGCCGAGGTGTTCGACGGCCTGTTCGCGTTCGCCTACTCGGACTCCTACCGGCAGCGTCACGCCGAGATGCTGGCCACCCGCCGCGCTGCCGCCGATCGCCTGCCCGCGCCGTGGTTCGAGGGCCTCGTCGGGCTGTTCGGGGCGCTGCTCGCCTTCGATCCGGCCCCGCACCTCCACGCCTTGCGCGCGCGAGCCCTGCCCGCGCTGGTCGTGGGCGCCGCCGGCGACACCGTGTTCCCCGCGTCCCACTCGCGCGCCCTGGCGGAGCTCGCGCGCGCCCGTCTTCAGATCGTCGAAGACAGCGGTCACGCCCTGGTCGTCGAGCAGCCGCAGGCGCTGGCCGCGCTGCTCGCCGGGTTCGTGGCCGAGGTCGAGAACGGAGTCAGAGCATGAAGCCCCTCTACATCGCCGCCTATCACCAGTCGCCCTTCGGCAAGCTGATGGACGCGACCGTGCCGCAGATCGTCGAGCGCGCCGTGACCGGCGTGCTGGGCGAGGTGGGTGCGCCGGCCTCGGCCGTCGACGTCGCCTCGATCGCCGCCGCCTGCCACTTCACGCTCAACGAGCAGGGGCTGCTGGCCGGCCTCGTCGCCGAGGTGCCGGGGCTCGCCGGCAAGCCGATCGAATCGGTGGAGAACGCCTGCGCCTCGGGCGGCCAGGCGGTGCTGTCGGTCGCCCAGAAGCTGCTCTGCGGCGAGGGCGAGGTCGGCCTCGCGGTCGGCTACGAGAAGATGCGCGGCCCCGACGGCAAGATGGACGGCAAGCTGATCGGCAAGGTGCTCGGCTACTTCTCCCACCCCGACGAGCGCGCGGGCAAGGTGTTCGTATTCCCGCACATCTTCGCGGAGGTGATGGACGAGTACATGAAGGCGCACGGCGCGACCGAGGAGGACCTGGCGGCCATCGCCGTCCAGGAGTACGCCAACGCGCGCCACAACCCGCTGGCCCAGATGCGCGACGTCGAGCTCGACCCGAAGAAGGCGTGCGCGATCGAGGGCATCAACCGCTACGTGGTCGAGAGCCTGAAGCTGAAGACCTTCGACTGCTCGCAGATCACCGACGGCTACGCGGCGCTGCTCGTCGCCACCGACGAGGGGCTGGCCCGGCTCGGCGTGAAGAAGCAGGACTGCGTCGCGCTGCGCGGCTTCGCCCAGGCCACCGATCCGTTGAAGAAGGCCGGCCGCGACGTGCTGCGCCCGGCGGGCGCCTACCGCGCGATGCAGAAGGCCTACACGATGGCCGGCCTGTCGCCGCAGGACGTCAACGTCGCCGAGCTGCACGACTGCTTCACGGTGATGGGCGCGATCGGAACCGAGGTGATCGGCAAGGCCGAGTACGGCCGCGGCGCCCGCTACTGGGTGGACGGCAAGGCCGCCCCCGGCGGCGAGTGCGGCATCAACACCTCGGGCGGGCTGATCGCCAAGGGCCACCCCGTCGGCGCCACCGGCGTCGCGATGATCGGCTGGAGCGCGTGGCAACTGCTCGGCAAGGTGCCGAGCGCCCTGCAGGTGAAGAACGCTCGCGCGGCCGCGACGTTCAACATCGGCGGCCCGATCTGCGCCTCGGTCTGCACGGTGCTGGCGCCGGCGTCGTAGGCCGCTGCCATGGCCGCCGACGCGCCCGTCCCCGACACCCAGGGCTCCGTCTCCATGCACGGCCACGACGTGCACTGGGAACGCTTCGGCCGCGGGGAGCGCGAGACCTTCGTCCTCTGCAACGGCGTCGGCATGCACACCGGGGCGTGGGCCGGTTTCCTGCCGCGCCTGCTGCCGGAGTACGACGTGCTGCTGTGGGACTACCCGGGTCAGGGCCAGTCGAGCAAAGCCGACGTGCCGTACCTCATCCCGCACTTCTGCGACGCGCTGGCGGCGATCCTCGACGCGAACCGCATCGAACGCGTGCACCTGATGGGCATCTCGTACGGCGGCTTCGTCGCCCTCGACTTCGCCCGCCTGTATCACCCGCGGCTGCACACGCTGACCGTTTCCGGCATCCTGCTCAGCCACGAGGAGCTGTTCGCGATGTACCAGGAGGTCTCGCTGCTGTTCTACCGCGGCGGGCCGCAGGCGTTCGAGATCTACAGCTACTACCTGTACGAGAAGATCTTCGGCGAGAGCTTCGTGCGGACCGTCAAGGACAAGCTGCCACGGATGCGGGAGAGCTTCTTCGATCGCTGGAAGGACAAGGTCCACGCGCTCGTGCGACTGACCCTCGCCCAGGACCCGTTCTTCGCGGAGCTCGACGCGAACCAGCCTGGCTACCGCGCGATCCCGACCCCGACCCTCTTGCTCGCGGGCGCCGAAGACCGCACGATTCCGCCTTCCGTGCAGCGAAAGATCGCGGCGATCCTGCCGAACAACCGCTTCCACGTCGTGCCCGACTGCGGCCACGTGGTCTACATCGAGAAGCCCGACGTGTTCTTCGGCGCCATGCTGCGGCTGGCCCGCGCGAAGTCGCTCCTGGGCTGGGAGGTCCCGGCGTGAAGCGCCTGCTGCTGGCCGCCGTGGCGATCGTCGTGCTGGCCGCCCTCGCGGTCGGCGTCTCCTTCTGGCGCGCGCCGTTCTGGTGGTTCGAGAAGCTCGGCAAGGCCGGCCTCCAGGGCGCGGGCCTGACCCGCGCCGTCGCCACGGGCCCGCGCGGCCCGCTCGTCTACTGGCACGGCGGCTCGGGGGCCACGCTGGTCCTGCTGCACGGCGCCAACGACCAGGCCGGCGCCTGGGGCCGGGTCGCGCAGCCGCTCGCCGCGGGCCGGCGGCTGGTCGTGCCCGACCTCGCGGGTCACGGCGAGAGCGGGCCGGCCGACGGGCGGCTGGCGGTGGGCGACCTGCTCCAGGGGGTGGAGGCCGTGATCGACGCCGCGGCGCCCGGCGAACGCGTCGCGATCCTCGGCAACTCGCTCGGCGGCTTTCTCGCGATGCTCTACGCGGCGCGCCACCCGCAGCGCGTGGACCACGTGATCCTGCTCAACGGCGCGGCTGTGCGCGCCGCACCCGGTGCGCAGGTCTCGCTGCTGCCGCAGACCCGCGAGCAGGCGCGGGCGGCGATGGACGCGCTGACCGCCCCACAGTCGCCGCGGGTGCCCGACTACGTGCTCGACGCGCTGGTCCGGATGGCGCCCGGCAGCCCGCTGGCGCGACTGCTCGAGTGGCCGCTCGACGAGTCGCTGGTGCTCGACGGCAAGCTCGCTTCTTTCGTCACGCCGGTCACCCTCGTGTGGGGCGAAGCCGACCGCTACATGACCGTCGATTACGCGCGCGAGGTGGCTTCGCACCTGCCGGCAGCGCGCCTCGTCACGCTTCCCGCCTGTGGCCACGTGCCGCAGCGGGAGTGCCCGGAGCCGGTGGTTGCGGCGGTGCAGCGTGCCCTGGCCGAACCCCCGCGCGCCGCGGGCACCGCGCCGTGACCGCGAGGAAGAAGGCCGCGCCGCGCGTCGACCGCCGCCGCGCGCCGGCGCAGCGGGTGCGGCGCCAGCAGCAGCGCTCGGAGCAGAGCCGGGCGGTGATCCTGGAGGCGGCGCTCGACCTGTTCTCCCACCAGGGCTTCCACGGCACCAACATCCGCGACATCGCGCACAAGGCGCGGGTTTCGACCGGCGCCCTCTACTACCAGTTCCCCGACAAGGAGACGCTGTTCCGCGCGCTGCTCGACGAGTACTGGGCGGCGCTGGCGCGGCCCGACCATCCGCTCAACCGCGCGCTGGCCGAAGGCGCCTTCCCCGACAACCTCGACGCGCTGGGCCGTGCCGCGCGCGAGAGCGTCAAGGGCTACGAGCGCTACATCGCCCTCATCTACGTCGACGTCGTCGAGTTCGACGGTGTCCACATCCAGCGCTTCTACGCCGACATGGCCAGCCGCTTCGAGGCGTTTCTGGCCGCCCACCCGGGGCGCGAGCGGATCGAGCGTCGGCTGCGGCCCGGCGTCTCGCCGGTGGCGGCGATCATGCTCGCCACCCGCTTCCTGCTCCACTACTTCGCGGTCGAGATCGTGTTCCGGGTGCCGAACCACTTCGGCAAGGACTCGGACGCGGTGCTCGGCGAGATCGCCGACATCCTCCGCCACGGCATGCTCCGGCAGGAGCGGGCGCTCCTGCCGGAGTAGAGCGCCTACTTTCCGTCCTTCAGCGAATCGTAGGCGATGCCGAGGAAGATCTCGGGCTTCATGAAGCCCTTGCCCCACGCCTCGTCGTGGGCGGCGAGCGGCTTCGCGGCCAGCACCGCCTCGCGGCTGTCGCCGCGCTGCACCAGCGGCAGCACCTTCGCCTTCACGTCCTTCAGCATCGCCACGTAGCGTTCGAGGTCGGCCTTCTTCGCGAGCGGGCCGTGTCCCGCGACGATCCGCGTCTGCTCGCCGGCCATCGAGAGCGCCTTCTCCCCGGCCGCGATCACGCCCGACAGCGAGCCGCCCGAGGAGAGGTCGATGAACGGGTAGAAGCCGTTGAAGAACAGGTCGCCCATGTGGATCACGTCCGCGTTGCGGAAGTGCACGATCGAGTCGCCGTCGGTGTGGGCGGGGTCGACGTGGAAGGCGTGGATCGTCTCGCCGTTCAGGTGGAAGGTGACGCTCGCGTCGAAGGTGACGACCGGCAGCGCCCCGGCCGGCGACGGCGGGGTCGCGCGGTTCCACAGCTTGTTGAACTGCTCGACGCTCATCCGCTGCCGCACGTTGTCGTGGGCCACGATCAGCGTGCCCGCCTTGCCCAGGTTCTCGTTGCCGCCCGTGTGGTCGCCGTGCCAGTGGGTGTTGAGCACGAAGCGGATCTTCTGATCCGGGGCGACCGCGGCGACCGCGGCGACGATCTTCTCGGTCAGCGGCGCGTACTGGTCGTCGACCAGGAAGGCGCCGTCAGGGCCGGAGCTGACCACCAGGTTGCCGCCGGCGCCCTCGATCATGTGGAGCCCGGGGGCGAGCGGCGTCGTCTTCATCTCCACCTTCGACCAGTCGGTCTGGGCGAAGGCGGCGGGGGCGGCGAGGGCCGCGACGAGCGCGGCCGTGCGGGCGAGAAGCATCGGACCTCCGTTTCGAAAGACGTGCAGACTACACCGGCGTCCAGCGCCGTGGACCCCGGGAAACTGCAAAGAAACGTCAGTCGCCCTTGAGCGACGGGATCAGCGGTAGCCGGCGCACGTAGCGCAGGGCCGCCCGCGACGAGGCGAAGCCGCACAGCGCGACCGCCGCGAGCAGGGCGGCGAGGCTCGCCCACGGGAAGCGGGCCGCGCGCAGCACCGCCTCGGGGGCGACCGCCAGCAGCGCAGACAGGGTGCCGGCGGCAAGCCCCCACAGCAGCACGCGGCGGTTCTCGGCGAGCACCACGGCGTCGAGGTCCGCGGGCGCGTAGCCCGCGGCGCGCAGCAGCGCCAGCTCGCGCCGCCGCTCGATCACGTTGCGCACGAGCACGCTGCCGAGGCCGAGCGTGCCGAGCAGCAGGCCCAGCGCGCCCAGCGCCTGGAACACGGCGAGGTAGGTGTTCTCGACGCGCTGGAACGCCGCCAGGCGCTCGTGCACTGGCGTCGCGTCGAGGCCGACTCCGGCGAGCCGCTGCTCGAGCGCCTGCAGCGCCGCGTCCTCGCGGCCCGGGGGCGTCTCCGCGAGCAGCACGCGATAACCGTCGACCTCGGGGAACAGCCGCTGGAAGTGGCGCTCCGCGATCAGCAGCTCGCCCTGGAACAGGCTCTTGCGCAGGCTCGCCACCAGCCGCAGCCGCACGGGCGAAGCACCCTCGCGCGGCAGCTCGACCACGTCGCCGAGTGCCTTGTGCAGCGAGTACTGGATCGTGTTGGCGTCGCCGATCGCCGGGATCGCGCCGTCCGCGACCTCGGCCTCGAGGAGTCGCCACGGGTTCGCGCGCTCCTCGGGCGTGGCGGCGAGCGAGGCCGCGAAATCGAAGCGCGCTTCGGCGGCGAAGCCGGGCGCCGGCGCCAGCACCCGCGGCCGGGTCGGGCGATAGAGGTTGAGGCAGGAGGCGTCGTCGCCGGGCAGCAGGCGGAAGCGGGCCAGCGACACGCCTTCGAGCTCGGGCACGTCGAGCCCCAGCTCCGCGCGGCCTTCGGCCGTCGACGGGTCCCACGCCAGCGGCCGCACGGCCTCCGCGATCAACTGGTAGCCGCCGCCGCCCGAGCGCCGCTCGCGCGAGGCCTCGGGCTCGTGGCGGAACGCGCCGAGCGCCACCAGCACGAACGAGGCGAACGCGATCAGCGCGGCGGCCAGCACGCTGCGCCCGGGCACCAGCGCGGCGGCCCGGCGGCCCAGGGCGCCGGGCGAGTCGACCGCCCCCGCGTGCGCGAGCAGGCGGCGGCGGAACTCGGCGAGCGCAGCGCCGAGCGCCAGGCCGCCGGCGCCGAAGAAACCGGCCACGGCCGGCACGACGCGGAGGGCGGCGAGTGCCGTGAGCAGCAGCGCCAGCGCGGCGAGGCCGTTGCGCCACTGTGCCGCGCGGCGCGCCGCGGCCGCTCGCGCCACGGGGGCCGGCAACGCGCCCAGCAGCAGCCCGCGCACCGGTGCCCGGGCCAGGTCGCGCAGCGCGAGGAAGACCGCGAAGAGCGAGGCACCGAAACCGGCCAGGGCCGCGCCGAAGAGCTCGGCTGCGGGGACCGAGAGCGCGAGGTCGCGGGTGCCGACCGCGCCGATCCACCACGTGCCGAGCCCGTGCAGCAGCACCCGCGCCCAGGCCACGGCCAGCGCCGCGCCGAGCAGGGCGCCCACCGCGGCGACCGCCGCGGCTTCGGCCACGAACGCGCGGCGCACGCCGGCACTCGTGAAGCCGACCGCGCGCAGCAGCCCGGCTTCGCTCAGCCGCTGCTCGACGCCGAGGCGGAAGAACAGGCCGGCCAGCAGCAGCGCGGCCAGCACGACGAAGAACGAGAAGTAGCCGAAGTACTCGCCGAAGTCGGTCGTGCCGGCCGCCGCCCGCAGCGCCTCGGCGCGCGCGGCGCGCAGCTCGAGCCCGTGATGCGCCGGGGGCAGCCGCGCGAGCAGCTCGCGCTCCAGCGCCTCGCGCGGCGGAGCCTCGCCCACCGCGGCGGCGCTGAAGCGGATCGACGTCAGCCGCCCCAGCCGGTGGCCGAACAGCGCCTGCGCGGTGGCGAGGTCGAGGTACGCCTTCGGCGTCGCGCGGTGCTCGTCCCAGTACGCCTCGTCCTGCGGGCGGATCGCGCCGAGGTCGAGCGGGAACGGCGGGTCCCAGTCGGAGAGGTGGGCCGCGCCGCTGATGCCGGGGTACTCGGGGGCCAGGTCGCGGCGTGCGTGGAGGCCGGCGATCGGGACGACGCCCGCGAGCCGGAAGCTCGCACGCTCCGTCTCGATGCGCCCCTCTTCCCGCCACAGGAAGTACTCGACCTCGACCGCGTCGCCTGGCTTCGCGTCCAGCTCGCGCGCCGCCCAGTCGTTGACGAGCAGCGGCGGCGGCTCGCCCGCGGCGGGTGCGGGCAGCGCAGGGTCGGGTGCCACGGCGGCGATCAGCGAGTACGGCACGCTGCGCCCGCCGATCCGGATGTGGTTGGCGAGGTAGGTCAGCACCTCCTCGGCGCGGGCGCCCGTGGCGCGGCCCGCCTCGCGGGCCGCGGCGGCGACGGGGTCGGAGACGAAGCCGCCCGCGTTCTCGAGCGACAGCGAGCCGTCGTCCGCGCTCCGCAGCCGCAGGCCGAGGTCCTCGAGCCGCGTCGCGGCGGCGAGCGCCGCGTTCCCGTCCCAGTCCTCAGGAGCGGCCAGCAGCGCGGCGTTGGCCTGTTCGCGCCGGTCGAGGCCGCGCTGGACGAGGGCCAGCGGCGCGAACAGCACCAGCGCGTCCTGCTGGCTCGGCCGCAGCGCGAACGCGCCCAGCTCCGCGCTCTCCAGCACGCGGGCGACGTTCACCCGCAGCGCGGGGCCGAGCGCCTCCTTGCGGCCGAACAGGGAAGCCTGGGAGACATCGGCCGCCGCGGGCAGTCGCGCCAGCACCGTGTCGCCGACCGCGGCGCCCAGCTCGCGCGCCAGCGCCGCGCTGATCCACGCCTCGCGCGCGGCCGGCCCGCCCTCGCGACCCTGCAGCTTCCAGAAGCGCTCGTCGACGCCGAACACCTGGACGCGTCCCGCGCGCCGCCCGGATCCCTCCTGGACGACCGCCGCCTCGAGCGCGATGGCCGGCGCGGCCGCGCGCGCCCCGCGCAGCTCTGCGGCGAGCGCCTCGCGGAAGAAGCGGGGCGACTGCACGACGTGGGTCACCTCGCCGAGCGAGAGCAGCGCGCGCTCGCGCAGGCTGTCGCGCACCGAAGCACCGAGCAGGCGGGCGCCGCCGAGCGCCGCCACCGCGACGGCCACGCCGAGCACCGCCGCGAGGTGCGCGCGCGCGTGGAAGCGCAGGCTGGCGCCTGTGAGGAAACTCACGCCGCGCCGCTTGACCCGCCCGGGAGCGGGGCGTAGCCTGCCAATTCCGAACCATGAGCGACATTCAGGATCTGATCACGCGCCGGCAGTACCCGAAGGCGCTCGAGGTCATCAAGGCCGAACTCGCCCGGCGACCCAAGGACCAGCGGCTGCGCCTGCAGCACGCCGACGTGCTGATCGCGGCC
>JAANMT010000846.1_pt1 | contig 32448 bp, 30 predicted proteins | sample 7279711 | NCBI WGS metagenome assembly JAANMT01 (sample SAMN14094538, study PRJNA606508) | bioreactor metagenome | isolation source: A lab-scale SPAN reactor treating ammonium-rich wastewater day 1 | place: Ireland: Galway | collected 2017-01-16 | reverse complement strand
TCCCCGGCGCGGCGATGATCTTGCCGTGCAGTCCGTACATGAGGTCTCCGTGGTGGGTGAGGTGTCAGGCGCAGTTTATCACGAAAACAACCGGCCCCGGTCAGATGCGACCGGGGCCGGCAAAACGGCGGCGAGCGGATATATCCCCCCACCGCCGGAACCCTGCGAGCGTGTCTAGTCGCTGGCCGGCGAACGCCACCCGCTGTTGATCGGCGGCGCGGCGTTGTAGTCGCTGACCGCGCCGACCTCACGCGTGAACGTGATCGCGCCGTCCACCTCGTCGATCACGACCAGATCGCCGGACACGAAATCACCGCGCAGAAGCCGGATGCTGAGCGGGTTCTCGACGTAGCGCTGGATCGCCCGGCGCAGCGGACGCGCCCCGAACGCCGAGTCGTAACCCTGCCGTGCCAGCCAGTTGCGCGCCGGCTCGGTCAGGTGAATCGACAGGCCATTCTCGGCCAAACGTCCGGTGAGCGACTTCATCTGCAGGTCGACCATGCGCTCGACGTCCTGAATCGACAGCGGCGAGAAGATGATGATCTCGTCGACGCGGTTGAGGAACTCCGGCCGGAACGTCTCGCGCAGGGCGCGCTCGATCTTCTGATGATCGACAATCGCCTGCTCGTCGTTGGTCTGGACGAAGCCCAGCGCTCCGCCGCGCTTGGCGAACTCGGTGCCGAGGTTGCTGGTCATAATGACGACCGTGTTGCGGAAGTCCACCGTGCGTCCCTGACCGTCGGTCAAGCGCCCATCCTCGAGGATTTGCAGCAGCGCGTTCCACACGTCCGGATGCGCCTTTTCGATCTCGTCGAACAGCACGACGCGGTACGGACGGCGGCGCACCGCCTCGGTCAACTGGCCGCCCTCTTCGTAGCCGACGTATCCCGGCGGCGCGCCGAACAGCCGGCTCACGGTATGCTGCTCGCGGTACTCGCTCATGTCGATGCGCACCAGCGCGTCCTCGTCGTCGAACATGAACTCGGCCAGCGCCTTCGCCAGTTCGGTCTTGCCGACGCCCGACGAGCCGAGGAAGATGAACGACCCGATCGGCCGCTTAGGATCCTTCAGGCCGCTGCGCGCGCGGCGGATCGCGTCGGCCAGCGCCTGCACAGCCTTCTCCTGCCCGATCACGCGCTGATGCAGCACTTCTTCCATGCGCAGCAGCTTTTCGCTTTCGGTCTCCAACATCTGCTGGACGGGGATGCCTGTCCACTGCGCGACGACCTGCGCGATGTCCTCGCTTTCGACCACCTCATCGATGCGGTTCTGCTGCTGCCAGATCGACAGCTCGCGCTGATACTCCGACTCGAGCTGCATACGGTGCATCTTGTACTCGGCGGCGCGTTCGTAGTCGCGGGCCAAGCCGGCGGCCTCTTCTTCGCCGGTCAACCGGTCGATCTGCTGCTTCATCTCTTTGAGCTGCGGCGGCATGGCATACAGCGCGACACGCAGCTTGGCGGCCGCCTCGTCCAGCAGGTCGATGGCCTTGTCGGGCAGCTTGCGGCCGGTAACATAGCGATCGCTCAGGCGCACGGCGGCCTCAATCGCGTCGGGGCTGATCGACACCTTGTGATGCGCCTCATAACGGTCGCGCAGGCCGTACAGCATGTCGATGGTGTCTTCGATGTTCGGCTCTTCGACGTATACCGGAGCAAAACGGCGGTCGAGCGCGCCGTCCTTCTCGATGTACTGGCGGTATTCATCCAACGTGGTCGCGCCGACGCACTGAAGTTCGCCACGGGCCAGCGCCGGTTTCATCATGTTGCCCGCGTCGATCGCGCCGTTGGCCGCGCCCGCCCCGACAACCTGATGCAGCTCGTCGATGAACAGGATGATCTCACCGGCGGCGCGCTGCACCTCTTCCATCGCGGCCTTGAGGCGCTCCTCAAATTCGCCACGGAAGCGGCTGCCGGCCAACATACCGGCCAAGTCGAGCGCGACGACCCGCTTGCCCATCAGCGACTCGGGGATGTCGCCGGTGACGATGCGCTGCGCCAAACCTTCGACGATGGCCGTCTTGCCGACGCCCGGATCGCCGATCAGCACCGGATTGTTCTTGGTGCGGCGCGACAGCACCTGAATCACGCGCATGATCTCGGCGTCGCGGCCGATGACCGGATCGAGCTTGCCTTCCATCGCCATCTTGGTCAGGTCGCGGCTGTACTTTTGCAGCGTCTGATAGCGCGACTCCGCCTGTGGATCGGTCACGCGCTGGCCGCCGCGCAGGTCTTTGATCGCGTCGTAAACACGGTCGCGCGTGATGCCGCCATCGGCCAGAATGCGGCTGGACGGCGTGTTGCGCTCGCTGAGGATGGCGATGAACAGGTGCTCGGTGGAGATATATTCGTCTTTCAGGCGGCTGGCCTCCTCGTTGGCGAGGTCGACCACGCTCTTGACGCGCGGCGTGATGAACACCTGTCCCGTCCCGCCGCCGTAGATGTTGGCCTTCGGGGCGCGGCGCAGATGCTCGTCCAAGCGCGTGCGGATGCTGACCGGGTCGGCGCCGAGCCGTTCGATCAACTGCGGCACCACGCCGTCGGGCTGTTCCAGCAGCGCCAGCAGCAGGTGCTCGTTGTCGAGCTGGTTGTGCCCGTAGCGCTGGAGGATCTCGTAGGCGCGGGTCGCGGCGTCCTGAGCGCGTTCGGTGAACCGATCGAAACGTATCATGGGTTGAGTCCTCGGAACATGGGTGCGGGCGCGAGCGACACGATAGTATTGTAACGCGAACCCGCGCACGCGTTGCTCCTGACTCTAGCGCACGACTGTTAGAATCATGTACGCGATTTCTCAGCGAGGGGTAAAGGGTGGGGCGGTGGAACGCGGTGCGACAATTCGCTAGAATCGCGGTTCTGTTTCCGTCATCCATGTGTTAGGCGCTGCCATGATCTCGCCCAAGGACTTCGTTGAGCGTTGGGAAAAGGCCGAGCTGCGTGAACAGCAGGCCGCGCAAAGCCACTTCAACGAGCTGTGCCAGTTGGTGAACCAGAAGACGCCGACCGAGCGCGATCCGAAGGGCGAATTCTTCACCTTCGAGCAGCATGTGACCAAAGAGGGCGGAGGCGCAGGCCGCGCGGATGTATGGCTCAAGGGTCATTTTGCGTGGGAGTACAAGGGCAAGCTCAAAGACCTCGACGCAGCGTATAACCAACTGCTCGCCTACCGCAGCGATCTTGACAACCCGCCGCTGCTGGTAGTGTCGGACATGCTCGAATACCGCATCTATCCGCAGTTCACCAATCTCAGCGGCCAGCCGATCAAGTTCTACAACCGCGATCTGCTGGACGAGAAAACGCGCGACTTCATCCGCTGGCTGCTGACCGACCCGGAGCAGTTCCGGCAGTACCTCGAACAACAGCGCCGCGCCAGCGAGAGCCTGACCGAAAAATTGGCGCACGAGTTCGCCGAACTGGCGCGCCTGATGCGCGAACACCCGACCAAGTCCGCCCCCAAGTGGGAGCCGATGCAGATCGCACGCTTCCTCACCAAGCTGGTGTTTGCGCTTTTCGCCGAGGACGTCGGCCTGATGCCGGAGCCGTTCGATCAGCCGGTGTTCCGCTATCTGGTCGAAGGCGTGCGTCATGTGCCGGAATCGTTCGTGATGGAGCTGCGACGGTTGTTCGAGGCGATGAACGGCGCGACGCCGCAGTTCGTCTCGCGGCTGGTGCCGTACTTCGACGGCGGCCTATTCAACGAGTCGGCCCCCGGCGCGGACGACGGCCTCGAAGTGCTCGACTTGACCGAGATTCCCGGCGCGATCGACCTACTCGAAAAGGTGGCCGAGCGCGACTGGCGCAAGGTCGACCCGACCATCTTCGGCAACCTGTTCGAGGGCGCGCTGGACGAGAGCAAGCGGGCGCAGTTGGGTGCGCATTACACGTCCGAGAAGGATATCCGCCTCGTCATCGACCCGGTACTGATGGCCCCGCTGCTGCGCGAGTGGGAGACGACCCGCATAGAGGCCGAGCCGCTGCTGCAAACCTTCCTCACGTCGGACTCGCCGCGCAGCGTGACGCAGGCCGAAACGCGGCTCAAGCAGCTGCGCGACGCGTTCTATGACCGGCTTAGCTCGGTGACGGTGCTTGACCCGGCCTGCGGCAGCGGCAACTTCCTGTACGTCAGCCTGAAGGCGATGAAAGACCTCGAACGGCGCGCGCGCGAGCTGTTCCAGCCGGTCGAGCCGGGGTACTTCCGCGATGGGGTGACGCCGCGCCAGTTCTATGGCATCGAAAAAGACCCGTTCGCGGCGAGGTTGGCGCACGTCGTGCTGTGGATCGGCTATTTGCAGTGGCGTTATGAGGACGAGGGGATTTTGCACTGGCAGAAGCCGCGCCAACAGCCGCACCCGCGCGCGCTGCCCAAGCCGATTCTGGACGACCGTGACGCGCCGGACGCCCCGCCGCGCATCCTGAACGACGACGCGATCCTGCGTTATGACGCCGATGGCAAGCCGTACGAGCCGGAGTGGCCGGCGGCAGAGGTGATCGTCGGCAACCCGCCGTTTTTAGGTGGGAAGATTATGCGTTCCGAATTAGGCGACGATTACGTGGACACGTTGTTCGCCATCTACAAGAGTCGTGTACCGCCAGAAGCCGACCTCGTGACTTACTGGTTCGAGAAGGCGCGCGCGAAGATTGAATCAAGTACGCTCAAACGCGCCGGCTTGATCGCCACCAATTCGATTCGCGGCGGCGCAAACCGCAAAGTCCTCGACCGCATCAAGGAAACGACCGATATTTTTGCTGCTTGGTCGGACAATCCGTGGATTCTGGCTGGTGCGGCGGTGCGAATCTCAATTGTCGGGTTTGGCTCAAACGAGGCGGGTGACCATATGTTGGACGGCAAGGCCGTGAAGACGATTAACTCGAACTTGGAACTTGGGTTAGATGCAGCGGCAGCACAGAAACTCGCTGGGAATTTCGGCATAGCGTTTATGGGGGTAACGCCAGCGGGACCATTCGACGTGCCGGAAGAACAGGCAAGACGAATGCTCGCGATGCCAAACCGTTCGGGTGCAATAAACGCTGACGTTGTACGTAGATATTTCAATGCGGAGGATATAACGTCGCGATCAAAGGAGCGTTGGATTATCGATTTCGGTGTTGATCTCCCAATTGTTAAGGCTCAAGAGTATGAAGCTCCATTTCGGCATGTCACCGATATAGTACTTCCCGTCAGACTAAATAGCAGACAACCTGACCGCGAGAAACGACAATACTGGATTTTTACCCGAGCACGTCCAGAAATGCGCAAAGCGATAAGCAAGTTGCCGCGCTATTTAGCAACGCCGATGGTTGCTAAACACCGGGTTTTCGTGTGGTTGGATAAAGACATTATCCCCGCCAATCTCATTAACGTCATCGCCCGATCTGACGACTACTTCTTCGGCGTGCTGCACGCGTACCCGCACGAAATCTGGTCGCTGCGGCTGGGGACATCGCTGGAGGATCGCCCTCGCTACACGCCGACCACGACCTTCGAGACCTACCCGTTCCCGTGGCCGCCGGGGCAGGAGCCGGGGGCGCCGGAAACCCTCACCCCCAGCCCCTCTCCCTCAGGGAGAGGGGAGGACGACGCGCGCGGGGGTGTAAGTCCCCTCTCCGAGGCGGAGAGGGGATTTAGGGGTGAGGTTCCTTCGGGCGACGCGGCGAAGGTTCAAGCCATTGCGATCGCCGCGGCGCGGCTGCACAAAGAACGTGACGCGTGGCTCAACCCGCCCGACCTACTGGCGCTTGACTTATCTGGCGACAGCAAGGAGATCAAAGAGCGCACGCTCACGAATCTGTACAACGCGGTTGCGGCGGCACGCGGCAGCACGGAAAAGCTCGGCAAGCTGGTCGATGTCGCGCGCAAGTTCGCCCCGCGCATGATCGAACTGCACGACGCGCTCGACGCGGCGGTGCTGTCGGCGTACGGCTGGGATGACCTGCTTGGGCGTCTGCGGACTATCGACGGCGACGAAGAACTGCTACGGCGTCTGCTGGCGGAGAATCAGCGGCGGGCGGCGGAGCAGAGATAACCGCGCGGCACGATGTACTGCTGGATCACGTCGCGCTCGGTCATCTCCGCGAGCCGGTTCTGATGCCTTAGCCCGTCGTACTTCTGTATCAGGTTAGTCAGCTTCTGGCGGGCGTCGGCTTCGTTCCACATCATAGGTAGTCCGCGATAACGCGAGATAACAGGCCGCTATTATACCCGGAAATCACCCCTTTCCCCCGTTTCTTCACGCTTGCGCCGGCCCACGGCGTGTACCATAGAGGGGTCGATTCGCCCGCACCCGACCGGACATCCACATGTTCCGCAACCTCACCATCTCGCGCACGCTGACGATCATCCTATGGCTGCTGCTGCCGGTCGTCGGTCTGCGTGTGCAAAACGATCCCGACGTGTGGTGGCAATTGCGCAGCGGCGAGCAGAATCTGGCCGCCGGCCATATCGTGCAGGCCGACCAGTTCTCGTATACGTTCGCCGGCAGCGAGACGCGCTTGCAGCACGAATGGCTCGCGCAGCCTGTGTTGGTCGCGTTCTGGCGGACGCTGGGGCATGTCGGGCTGTCGCTGTACGCCGTGATCTGCGGACTGTTGGGGATGGCCGTGCTGTACCGCACGATGCACGGCGGGCCGTACTTGAAGGCGTTCATCACCGTGCTGGGGGCCACGTCCGCGTCGATCTTCTGGGGCGCGCGCCCGCTGATGCTCAGCTTCATTCTCGCCGCCGTCACGCTGTGGCTGGCTTACGGCTATCTGCGCGGGCGCAGCGTGTGGCGGCTGTGGGTTCTGCCGCCGATGTTCGTGCTGTGGATCAACTTGCACGGCGGATGGCCGCAGGGCGCGCTGATCCTGATGGCCGCCGCCGCCGGCATGGTCGTCAACGTGATCGTGTTCCGCCGCGTGCTGCCGCCACGCGCCGCCGCCGCGCTGGGGGTCGATCAGCCCGATACGCCCGACCTGCGTGCCGAAATCCGCAAGATCGCGCTGTTCCTCGCGCCGTGCATCGCCGCCGCCGCGCTGATCCCATTCCTCAACCCGTATGGGCCGCAGCTGCTCACCGTGCCGATCGACACCATCGGCTTCGACTTTCAGCCGATCTTCATCGAGGAATGGCGCGCCCCGACGTTGGCCCGCATCGAGATGATCCCGTTCTTTGCCACCGTCACGCTCACCGCGCTGGTGATCGTGCTCGACTGGCGTCGGATCAACTTCGTCGAGGTCATCATGGTGGCCGGCGCGTCGTATATGGCGCTCACCAGCGCGCGGCATATCGCGTTTGCCACCAGCATCGCGGTCGTCCCGCTGTCGATCCACCTCGCCAACCTCGGCGCGGATCGAGGTATTCGCATCGGCCGGACGACCCGTGTCACGCCTCGCCGCGCACGCCTCAACGCCGTGCTGATCGCGGCCATCGGGTTCGCCAGCCTGATGTACGTCACGTTCATGCTGGCGCCGGTCAACCTCGACAAAGAGCTGCGCGAACGCCTGCCTATCGACGCCGTTGCGGCGCTCCACCGCATCAAGCCGCCGCAGCGATTGTTCAACAGTTGGAACTTCGGCGGCTACCTGATTTACTTCGCGCGCGACTATCCGGTGTTCATCGACGGCCGCGCCGACCTGTATCGCGCCTTCACATGGGAGTACATCGCCATCCACCGCGCCGATCCGGGCTGGCAGGACGATCTGGCGAAGTGGGACGTCAACAGCGTGCTGATCGAGCCGGAGACTCCGCTGGCCGGGGCGCTCCGCACCGAGCCGGGGTGGTCGATCGCGTATGAGGACGCCGTGGCGGTGCTGTTCGTGCGCGGGTAAGGGACTACCAGTGTGTCGGCTTGGTGATAGTGCCGGAGGCGTCGGTGAGAGTCGGCGGAAACTGGCTCGCTCTAAGGTGCTGTTTGGTAATCGACTTAACAAACGTTGCCGCACGCCTCAACTCGGCACTCGGACGCGACGCTTTGATCTGTGGATTCAAAACGCCCACAGGAAGTCGAAGATCTTGCCGCACGAGACGTATCGCCTCCACAAGATCGGCGTCATTGGAGATGATTATCGCCAACTCGTAGTCGCCACGGTGCCCATCATGCAACAAGTGGAGGGCGAGGTTGACGTCCGATCCTTTTTCATCGGTTCGGACGACGTAGGCTTTGTTCTGTTGTTCAACCGGATTAACCAGCGGCATATATACTTTTCGCGTTTGGAACCGGCCGAGTATCGTCGTCAGATTGGGGATCGTATTTAGCGCCCGCAAATAGGTCTGCTGGCGCATGGGTTGGTCAGGATCGTTTGGGCGCGCTGAGACTTTAGCAGTGAAATACTTGATCTGATGGATGGTATCGGTTGGAAGAAGAGCTTGGGCAAGTTTCGAGACATCGAGCCACTTGAATGGAGAGTCTTTCAAACACCCGTAGTAGAGATTGAATCCGTCTATATAAATGTTCGCCTTCATCGATATTCCTAATGGGTAAGATACGGTGGGAAATAAAAACGAGAAGCCGCTTTCGCGGCTTCAACCCAACCACCGAAGCGATTGGGGGGGTATAGCGACATTATAGCCCGTAATTGCGTCCCTGACAATACCCCGCCATGCGATATCCGACGCCTGCACTGCCGCAAGAAAAGCCCTGCATCGCGCGATCAGGGGCCTAGACCTCGATATAGCGCTTCCACGCGTCGGGGCCGCTGCCGACCGCGATCACCAAGTAGCTGGTGCGCGGGGTCTTCGGCTCCCAGAGCATCTTCAGGCCGGCCTCGTGCGGCAGCCTGCTGCCCTTGCGGTGGTTGCAGTGATAGCAGGCGCAGGCCGTATTCGTCCACTGATCCTTGCCGCCGCGGCTTCTCGGCACGATGTGGTCGATGGTGAAGTCGTCCTTCGTCAGCACCTTGTTGTGGCTGAGCGATCCGGGCATCACGCCGCAGTAGATGCAGACAAAGTTATCGCGCAAAAGCACCCCTTTGCGCGACCAATGCGCCTGCCGGCGCGGCACGTTGATGTAGCGCCGCAGCGCGATCACCGAGGGGACGGGGAATCGAGACCTCACGGTGCGCAAAAATTCGCCGGTCTGTTCGACGATCACCGCTTTCTCCGCGATGATCAGGTTGATGGCGCGGGTCAGGCTGACGACCGCCAGCGGTTCCCACGTCGAGCCGTTCAGCAGTAGAACTCGCCCCTGTGAAACTAACCCATTGTCGCCCACGCGTACCTCAAATACACGTCCTCAGCTGCGCGATTCTTGGAAACATTATAGCGCCATTTCGTTCGCCCTGCTTCAAGTCGAATGACATCCGGTTAGGAAGCGTCCGACTCGATCTGGTCGCTGGGCGCGTCGCGTGGCAGCAGGTGCAGGATCGGCTCGCCCCGGCGCTGAGCCTTCGGAGCAGGACGCTGGCGCAGTTCGTTCAGCGTCTCTTGCGCCACGTAGATCAGCTCTTCCAACAAATCCGCGACATCCTCAGCCGAGAGCGTCGTTATCAGCGGAAGCACGTCGCAGCTCACGGCGGTGTGCACCTGATCGACCAACTCGACGATATCCGGTAGGCAGTCGTGGGTATACAGCTCGGCTATCCGGTGCAACGTAGATGTTTTCTCGGAGGTGGTGTGCGAGTTCATAGCGAGAGATCCCCTAGTTGTCCAGCGTGCCGCTGGTGTGTTCGTCGTTCGCGTGGTGTGAAACAAAAAGGACATGGGCTGTTGTCAGTCCATGTCCCTTCCGGCGTCGGTTCGGAACACGTGCGTCGGGGTGATGACCTCAGGTGAGGACGGCGCCTCGATCGCGCGACTGACAAGTGGTGGTGTTAACGTTCAGCGAGAAGAACCGTGCAGCATTCCGGCCGTCCTTGCGGACATCCCCGGTAACGCGCGGCGCCTTGCCCCATGCGCCGCTCCGGTCGAGACGTCCATCAGGCAGAATCCACCCAAGGACAGCGGCTGCGATAGGCCCTGCTGAAGTCGCAAAACGAATCGCGGCAGGGAGATGCGCTTCCGTCATCCGGCAGCCCAAAACGGCGCCGGGGCCGGTCAACGCGAAGGAAGGCGTCGTGTTGATGACGAAGTGGTTACTCATCTTCGATGCCTCCTTTCCTGCCGAGCGATGCGCTTTACGCACCCTTGTCAATCGCGGTCTGGTTCAGCATCGCCAGAATCGAGTCGCCGGTGATAAACACACGGCGCATCCCCGTCGGCTTGCTGATCTTGAGGTGGCCCCGCGCAATCAGACGCTTGAGGGTGCTCAGGCTGATGCCGAGCGCCTCAGACGCTTCTTGGCGCGAGTAGACCGCACCCGGTTCAATGGTCGCTTTCACTTGTGCCATCGATTACCAATTCCTCCTGCATGCAAGAATGACACACTTTCAGGCTCATGTCAAGCGGTTAACGACGGGTCACGACGTGTCGGGACGATGATCTGCGCGTCGGAACGCACCAAAAAACCCCTATGCGCTGGGGGTCTGCACCCCGCCTCAGCCGCTGCACCGATGCGGCCTGCTGTATGCCATTGATCAGCAATCTTCACAATTTCTTTAGGTACGATAGTACTTGTTGACGTCAAATAAAAACCCAACTACCCTGAAAGAATTCCACTCGTTTTTATCTGGTATTCACAAGGGCTTTATCCTCTATGTACATGCAGAATGATCTTCTCTTCCCGCGCAGTGCCATTAAGTCGCTCCGCCATGCCCGTGGAGATAAGTTCTGTATGTTGGTCGATCACGTTTGCAGCCTGCCTGAATGTCACGAAGAATCGCTGGCCTTCATGTATATGATGGTACAGCTCGACGGATGTGTTAGCTGCGCGACCGACAGCTACCGCGCCATGAACGGCTGTTCGCTGTGCGCGTATCGTGTGCTGAAGCGCTTCAAGGGGTCGGACGACGATCTGCTCGCCCGCTACGCCGATGCCTTGCGCGAGGTTCGCGCATTCCGCGCCCACTCCGGGCGTCCCGCTGCCGCGCTGATCGTCGGGACAAGCATCCCGGCCTACGCCATCGCCGGCGGCTAACTCCTCACACCCAACAACTGCGCTAACGTCAAATCCAGCCACCCGTCGGTGAACTGGCCGATACTGACCGCGCGAATCATCCCGTTAGGGTCGATCACATACGTCTCCGGCGCGCCGGTGATGCCGAACCGACGCGCCACACTCAGGGAGTCGTCGTGGCCGTTGGGAAACGTCAGCCCGAACTCATCGATGAACGCCAGCGCGCTGCGCCGCACATCGCGAAATCCGATCCCGACGACCATCACGCCGTGGTCGCGGTATTTCGTCCACACCCGCTGAAGCTCCGGCGCTTCGTCACGGCAGCCCTGACACCAGCTCCCCCAGAAGTTCACCACCACCCACTGCCCGCGGTGATCCGACAGCGTGAACGTGGCGCCGTCGTGCAGCGGCAGCGAGAAGTCGGGCGCGGGGCCGTCCGTGAGCAGCTGCGCCGTCTGGCGCATAACGGCCATCGTGGCGACCGCCACCGCCAGCAGCGCCGCGGCCAATGCAAACACGACCCCCGGCGTCATGCGGATGCGCCGGCGGCGGGAAGTCGTGGAAGATGGGGTTTGATGAAAAGACACGCTGTCGGATTTCCGGCTCACTACTGCGGCGGCGCGTCTCGGCCACGCACCGATCACCGCGTATGATGCCCCGGCAGACTAAATCGTGGGTGAATCGCAGACAAACAACCGCATAGAGGGCCGGCGTTCTTGATCGGCGCGCATCACTCGGTGAGGCCGTCCCCTGCGCGGATGCGTGCGCGAAGCGTGTCGATCGGGTAGAGACAGCCCGCTTCCTCGTAGAACCAGCACGTCCACCCGTTGCACGTCAGCGCATTCCCGAACGCCGCGCCCAGCTGATGAATACTGCCGCGTTCGCCGGCCGGTGAGCGCAGCCTGCCATCAGCCAGCACGGTCGCTGTCCGCTGTCGATCGCCGTCAAAGAACAACGCCTGTCCCGGATGCAGCAAGCCCCGTTCGAGCAGCGACGCGAACTTCACACGCGGCAGTTTGCGCGGCCCAAACGCACGGCCGAGCGCCTCGTCGTCGGCATCCGGCAGCTCGATTGCGTCGATACGCGCCCGCGCTGCTCTAATGTAGACCGTGTCGCGTTCGATCCCAATGTAGTGGCGCCCCAACTTCTTCGCCACGGCCCCGGTCGTCCCGGTACCGAAGAACGGATCAAGCACGATATCGCCCGGATTGGACGATGAGAGGATCACACGATACAGCAGCGCCTCCGGCTTCTGGGTGCTGTGTACCTTCCGCCCGTTCTCATCGACCAGTCGTTCCGCGCCGGTGCAGATCGGGATTTCCCAGTCCGAGCGCATCTGCACGCCGTCGTTGACCGACTTCATGGCCTGATAGTTGAACGTGTACTTCTTCTGATCCTTGGATCTTTTCACCCACAAGAGCGTTTCGTGGGCGTTAGTGAAGCGCACGCCGCGAAAATTCGGCATCGGGTTCGTCTTGACCCATACGACATCATTGAGGAACCAGTAGCCGAGGTCTTGCAGGATTGCCCCAACGCGGTAAATGTTGTGATAACTCCCGATCACCCACAACGTGCCGGTGTCCTTCAATACACGCCGACAGCCGCTCAGCCACGTGCGCGTGAAGGTGTCGTAGGCGGCGTAGTCATCGAACTGATCCCACGCGTCGTTGACCGCGTCGACTTCGGTTTGATTCGGCCTCAGCAGCGCCTGCTGAAGTTGAAGGTTGTACGGCGGATCGGCGAAGATCAGATCGACGCTCTTTTCAGGGAGACGATTCAAGACCTCGATGCAGTCTCCCTGAACGATCGTGTCAACATTCAAGTTGGGGTTGTTCACTATCGAACCTGCGTGGTGACCGGCGGACTCCCGGTATTCTATCGCAGGCGGCGCGGACTTGGATACTTCGTTCGTTGATCGTGTTGCGCAGATCAGAACATCCGGTCTATACTCAGGTGACCGAGCGAGGAGGCATCCCCCATGTGCCGCAACATCCGTACCCTGTATAACTTTGAGCCGCCAGCAACTGACGACGAGATCCGCGCCGCCGCGCTCCAGTTCGTCCGCAAGCTGAGCGGGTTCAACAAGCCGTCAAAGGTGAATGAAGCCGCCTTCAACGCTGCCGTCGATCACATAGCGGACGCAGCCCGCACGCTGCTCGCATCGCTGACGACTACGGCCGCTCCGCGTGATCGCCAGCAGGTCGCCGCGACACTGAAACTCCGGTCGGCGCGGCGGTTCGCCCGCTGAACCCGAGGGTCGCGCGATGGAGCCATTCGTCTTTGAGTCCCGCGCGTCCAACTCGCCGCTGGTCGATACGATCTGGCGGATGTCCTCATCACTTCGCTGGCGTGATCGGCACACCCCGCACGATCTCGCGGGCGATCCACGTCTGCAAGAAACGTGGGATCAGCCGCCCGCCGAAGGCCAGAAATCGCTCGAACAGGCCGGGGACGATCAGCCGGCGACCGTCCAACGCCGCCTCGACCACCCGGCGCACAACCCATCCCCGGTCGCGGTAGTAGAGCCGCTCGCGCCACCGGATCGGCCGCATGCCGCCACGTTCGAACAACTGTGTGCGAACAGGACCGGGAGCCGCCGCCGTGATGTTCACGCCTGTTCCGCGCAGCTCATAGGCGAGCGCCTCGGTCATACTGAGGATATACGCTTTGCTGCCGCCGTACGCCGCGTGATAGGGCAGTGGGAACAACCCGCCCAATGAGGTCATGTTGAGGATGACCCCCTCTCCCCGCTCCGCCATCTCGCGCGCGTAGTGCTTGCTGAACTGTGCGACCGCGCCCACGTTCAGGTTGACCAGTTCGCTGAGATGCGTCTGCGTCTGCGTGACGAACGGCCCCGTCCAGTCCACGCCGGCGTTGTTGACCACAATATCAACCTGCGGCCCCTGTCCGAGTGTTTCGAGCAGGCGGGAACGGGCGTCGCGGTCGGCGAGGTCAAGGGCGTGAGTCGTCACGTCGACATCGGGATACGTCCGGCGCACGAGATCGGCGGCCGCCGCGAGCTTGCTAGGGTCATGCGCGACGAGGATCAGGTTCGCGCCGCGCCGCGCCAATTCGTGCGCGACCGCCTCGCCCAGCCCACTTGATCCGCCGGTAATCAGCGCCCAACGTCCTGCGACGTCGTATGGCGCGCGTCGAGAACGCATCGGCTTAGGCACAGGCATCGGCGCCGCCGCTGACGACATAGCGCGCAAGCAGCACGCGGCTCGTCGGGCGGATACACAGATCCCGTGTCCGCCCCTCGCTTAAGAGGATGTCATGGATCAGGCTCAGCGTTCTGCTCAGGCCGGTATCGCCCAGCACCCATACCACATCGCCGCGCAGCCCGTCCAGCGAGGCGCTCAATTCCTCGCTCGCGAACGCACGCCAGCCGAGGTCGATGCCGATCCCCGGACGGAGGCTGGCCTGCGCGTGGTGATACCCTAACGGCGAGTCGGGCCGGAACACCGTCAGCACCGGTTCGGTGAGCGCGCGCTGTTCGGCCAACGCCGTGAGCGCGGGGTGATAATCCGGCAGGGGCGAGAGCAGCGGCGATGCTGCTGCTGCTGCGAGCACGAGCGCGGCGCCGATCCCGCAGTCGAAAGCCGTCCGTTTCCAGTTACCGGTCACGATGCAGCATGTCCGCGCAAGCGCTGAACGGTAACGCGAAACTGGAGACTGAGAACGAATGACGGGGAGCCTAGCGGCCGTCACGCCGCCCCACGGCATACGCCGGAGAATCAGCCGGTACAGAAACGCCGCCGTCAGCACGAACAGCAGGCCGCGCGCGACCGCGACGCTGGCGAGCGAATCGCCGAACAGCGTCGTCCAGCCTTTGAGCGCCAGCAGATCGGCGCGCAGCCCGCCCGCGCCCTGCATGCGATCAATCGACGCACGCCAATGGGCGAGGACAGCCCGTGCGACGTCCTGCGGGGCGGCGGCGCGTATCGGCGTCGCGTCATGGATCAGCCACGCATTGAACGCCGCCTGATCGCTGACCGGCGAACGTGACGCGCCTAGCACGCACAACGCGAACACGCCCCAAAGCGCGCCAATCAGGACGACCGGGACTCGACGCATTCGCCGTTACTTGGCGGGTTCGTTCGGTTCGGCGTACATCCACCAGAACCGTTCACGCGGATAAGCCGGGATCAACGCCTCGGCCCACGCGAACTCGCCGGGCTTGACATAGCGGCGCAGCATCGAGTCGGCCGCCTTCGCCTTGAGCGTCAAGTCTTTCACGTCCTCGCCCATTTCCTCCAGCGCGATCAACGCCTCCTCGGCAATCGTGCGGCGCAGCACTTCCGGGCCGTAAACCTTGACCGCCAGTTTCGGATCGGTCTTGGCTTCCTCGAAGAACGGACGCATGGCATCCAGCCGCGACACGACCTCGCGTTCGAGCTTGGCCCGATAGTGTTCGTGCCACGCTTTGACGACGCTGGCGCGCTTGGCTTCGATCTGCGCGAGCTGTTCGAGTTGATCGCCGGACAACTGAGGCTGCAAGACGTGCAGGCGGCGCAGTCGCATCGCCAGCGATCCCGCCGTCAGGGCCGGCATCCGGCCGCCGGTGAACCATCCGCCGCCGACCGATCCATAGACTTGATCGCCCTGTACGTAGGTCTCGAGGCTGTCGACGAAGGCCTGCGCTTCCTTCAAGTCCTGCGCGACCGAGTACGTTTTCGACATGGTTAGTTCCTTTCAGTAGACCGCTATTTTAGCACGGATACGAGGGGTGTCAGGACTATGGCATAATGACCGTTCTACGACCGCAAGGAGGCCGGCATGAACCCGAAGGCGCTGTTGGAACAATACGATTTGCAGCCTCGCAAGAGCCTCGGCCAAAACTTCTTGCACGACCCCAACGCGCTGGAGAAGATCGTCACCACGGCGGAGGTCATGCCGGGCGATACCGTGTTGGAGGTCGGCCCCGGCACCGGCCTGCTGACCGAACGTTTGGCGCGCGCGGCGGGGCGGGTAGTGGCGGTCGAGGTCGACACACGCCTGAAGCCTTTGCTTGAAGCGCAGTTCGCCCAAACCCCCAATGTCACGTTGATCTGGGACGACATTCTCAACGTCAACCCGGATACCCTGTTTCCCGAACGCGACTTTATCGTGGTCGCCAACGTACCGTATTACATCACCAGTGCCATTCTTAAGCATCTGCTCGAACGCGAACACCGACCACGCCGGTTGGTGCTGACGGTTCAGCTTGAGGTCGCGGAGCGCGTGTGCGCTAAGCCGGGCGACATGAGCCTGCTGGCGGTCAGCGTGCAGTTCTTCGGCAAACCATCGCTGGCCGGGAAGCTCAACCCGGCCGTGTTCTGGCCGCGGCCGGACGTCGACAGCGCACTGCTGCGGATCGACTGCTATCCGACGCCGCCGGTCGACGTGCCCGGCGTCGGCGCGTTCTTTGCCGTGGTCAAGGCGGGTTTCAGTCAGAAGCGCAAGCAGCTCAAGAATGCGCTCGGCGCGGGGCTTAAGCTGCCCGGCGAGGAGTTGATGCGGTTGACCGCAGGCAGCGGCGTCGACTTGACGCGCCGTGCCGAAACGCTCACCCTCGAAGATTGGGCGGCGCTGACCCGCGCACTCGCGTATAATTTACCGTAGGGGGTAAGCGGGGACGTATGCGGATCAAACGGCCAGATCAAATCTTTCTCGCGTTTATGGCGGCGCTCACCGGTGTGGTACTGCTCGGTGGGCAAAATGTCGGCCTTCCGGTTATGGTCGCGACGATGCTGGCGTTCGTCGCCGCGATCGGGCTGGTCGCGTTCCGCCCGGCGCTCGACCGCATCCGCGAGCAAACGGTCGCGGCCGCGTCCGGCCGGCCAACCGGCACACAGGCGGCGCAGGAAGCGGCCCAACGCGTGCGTGCCCGCGGCGTGATTCCGTCGGTCGGCGTGAAGCTGGCCGATGTCGGCTTGATCGTGTCTGAGACTACCAGCGATGGTGTGACCTTCCGGCGCACGCGCGAGGTCGATCACGATGACGACGGCGTTCGCCCCTATGTGCAGCTCGATGCCGATGCGCTCGGCGCGGAACGGCGCGCGGTCGTGCGCTACGAGATGATCGACCCGACCGGCGAACCCGTGTTTGTTCACGAGGACGTGGTTTATTTGCAGTTGGGCGAGAACGTGCTGCATCCCACCCGTCACCTGCCGCTGGCAGGAGGGCTTGACATGCAGCAGCTCGGCCGCTGGGACTTGCACGTCTTTCTCGACGGCGAGCTGATGGGGATGCTGAACTTCGCCGTCACCCCCTCTGACGAGGAGCGTCGGTCGCGTTTGGCCGGCCGGGCCGAACCGGGCGCGACCAGCTTCGAAGACCTGCTGCGACGAGGCAGCCGGTCGGGAGATAACCGGTAATGAACATTCGATTTACCCGTGAATTCGCGGTTATCGCGGTCATCGTCGGCGCGATCGTCATCGCGAACCCCAACCTGTGGTGGCTCTTGTTTTTCGTGTTCGGCGGGTTCTGGTTCAACACCGATCAATCCGGTGAGCAAAGCTCGTCGCGTCGGATGCCGCGCGGGCGCTATCAAGAGATACGTCGCACCGACGGCACGGAACGCCGACCGACCACAACGCGCGAACTGCGCCGCCAGCGCCTCGGACAATCGCAGGAGATGATGCCGGGGGTGTTTCCGCCGCGCCCGCTCGAAAATGACAGCCCCACGCCGGCTCCGCGGCGCGCGCCGTCCACCAGCGGCCCGATGCCCCACGCCGCAGAGGCCGTGCGCGCCGCAGGGCATCCACTGGACGGCTTGGCGCTGCTGCCCGTCGACATCGGCCTGATGGCCTACAGCGGATCGCAGCGGCCTGTCCTCCACCGCGAGGCGCCGGTGCCCGATACGGTCGATTTCGTGCAGCCGTTCGTCGAACTCCAACTGAGCCGCCCCGCCGCAGGTACCCTGCGCTTTGAAATCCTCGACTCTACTGGCGAGGTCGTCTACCGCCGCGAGGAGCGCCGTCAGCTGCCGGCCGGCCGCACGCCTGTTATCCCGGCCACGCGCATGCCTGTCGGGGACTTCCTGTTCACCGAAGGCGGGTGGACGCTCAACGTCTACGCTGCCGATACGCTGCTCGCGTCGCATACCTTCGGGTGGGGCGAGCCGGCGGACGCGACCGGCGTCCTACGTGAACACCTCGCGCAGGACGGCGAACTGAGCGCCGATCTGGCGATGCTGGTCGAGGAAGCGCACCTCCAGCCGCTTTCGCTGGACGATCTGCTTGACGCGCAAGACGAGCCGCGGCATTTCGCGCGCAGCTCGTAATCCGCCCGCGCATGGCGGTACGCGCCCCCTGCGCATCGCGCGGTAGAATGATGCGCTAGGAGGCGCACACGATGATCGGAAAACGAATCCTCATCACCGGGGTCACCGGGCGGCTTGGCAGCCGTTTGGCAGCTTTGCTCGAAAACGGCAGCAACACCGTGATGGGGTTCGATCGGTCGGCGCTCGACATCACGGACTGGGCGACCGTCCGGCAGGTGATCGTCAACGCGCATCCGGACATCGTCATCAACGCCGCCGCCATGACCGACGTCGACGGCTGCGCGCGTGATCCCGCCTTAGCGCACCGGATCAACGGGCTGGGTGCGGGGAACGTCGCCGCCGCCGCATACGCCGCACGGGCCTTGATCGTCCATATCAGCACCAATGAAGTGTTCGACGGCAGCGCGGCGCGCCCGTATCGCGAGTACGATGCGCCGTGCCCGATCAACCCGTATGGCGAGAGCAAGTGGGCTGGCGAACAGGCCGTGATCCGCGTCAATCCGCGCCATGTGATCGTGCGCACGGCGTGGCTGTTCGCCCACGGCGGACGCAACTTTGTTCACGCTATTCTCGGCGCGGCCCGTGCCGGTAAGCCGCTGCGCGTCGTATGTGACGAAGTCGCCAACCCGACCTATACCTACGACCTCGCCGACGCGATCATTACGCTGGCGCAAGCTGAACGGCCGGGGATCTACCACCTCGTCAACGAAGGCACGACGACTCGCAGCGCGTTTGCGCGGCGTATTCTTGACCGCAGCGGGTATGCCGACACGCCCATCACGCCGATTCTGCGCGCGCAGTGGCCGCGCCCATCCTGCCCGCCGGCGCACGCCGCGCTCGATAATACCGCCGCGGCCCTGCTCGGGATACGGTTGCGCCCGTGGGACGCCGCGCTCGACTCATTCTTGGAGCGCGAGGGGCTGCTGGCCTAACCCGCCGCATCCCACGCGCCGTACCGGATAGGTGAACATCACGATGCACATCGCGCTCAACGCATGGTTCTGGGATCAGCCGTACACCGGAAGCGGCCAGTACGTCCGCCGCTTGACGACCGCCTTGCGCGCCGCCCGTCCCGACCTCAAGCTGACACTGGTGACTCCGCCGCGCATCACCGCGCCGGAAGGTGTGCCGGAGGGCGTCGCCGTTCATCGCGCGGGCGGGATCGGTGGCAAGGTCGGCAAGGTGCTGTTCGAACAGCGCGGGTTCCCGAACGCAGCGCGCGCCGTCGGCGCAGACCTCGTGCATGTGCCATATTGGGGGCCGCCGTTGGCCTCGCCCGTGCCGCTGATCGTGAGCGTCCTCGACGTCATCCCGCTGGTGATGAAAGAGTACAGCGGCAGTCTGGCGTCCTCGTTCTATACCTCGCTGGTGACCGCCGGAGCGCGCGGCGCCAGCCATATCATCACCATCAGCAACGACAGCAAGAACGACATCGTGGCGCAGCTCGGCGCGGCGGCAGATGACGTTACGGTGACGTATCTGGCGGTGGACGACGTGTTTCATCCGCGCCTCGGCGCCGAGCGCGACGAAGCGGTGCGCGCCAAGTACAACCTGCCCGATCGATTCGTGCTGTATCTCGGCGGCTTCGACGTGCGCAAGCAGGTCAACGAACTGCTGCTGGCCTATACCTACGTGACGCGGGCCGAAGGCGATCAGGTGCCGCTGGTGCTGGCCGGCCGCGAACCGGAGTGGGGCGGCGCGGTGTTCCCCGACCTGCGCCAATACGCGCACGACCTCGGGCTGGACGAGATCGTGCAGTGGGTCAACGCGCCGGACGACGCGGACAAACCCAGCTTGTATCGACTGGCGGCCGCACATGTCTGGCCGAGCCGCAAGGAAGGATTCGGGCTGCCCGTGCTCGAGTCGATGGCATGCGGCACGCCGACCATCGCATGGAACGCGCCGGTGATTCAGGAGATCGTCGGCGATGGCGCCTACTTGGTCGATTCCGCGCGTGAGATGGCCGGCGCGATCCTCGCTGTGCTGGGCGAGACGTCGCTGCGCAATACGTTGGTGAATCAAGGTTTGGCGCAGGTCACACGGTATTCGTGGCGTAAGACCGCGCGCGAGACCGCCGCCGTGTACGATCACGTGTTGGCGGCGGTGAGAACGGCTCAAAAGGGGGGATGACGATGAAGGATCGAGGACTGCGCACCCGCGTCACACGGATGTTTCAGCGCCGCGCCGGCAACGAACTTACCTATCTGGTGATGGGTGTGGCGCTTGGCATCATCATCTCGCGTATCGGCGACCTGATTAGCGATCAGCCGCGCTCATTCTTTGAAAGCCTTGTGCCGGAGTTCATCGGCATCGTCTTTACCGTGTTCGTCATCAACCGGCTGGACGCCGTGCGCGAAGATCGCCTGATCCTTGAGAAGCTGCTGCGCGAGATGCACAGCCGCCATAACCCGGTGTCGCTGCAAGCGATCGAAGAGCTGCGCGTGATGGGCTACCTCGACTCCGGCGTACTGCGTGATCGTGACTTTCGCGGCAGCAGTTGGCAGGAGGCCAATCTCTACCGGGCGGATTTACGCGGCGCCGATCTCAAGCACGCCGACCTCGAAAACGCCGATCTGTACGAGGCAAACTTGGAAGGCTCGACCGTGACGCCCGACCAACTGCGCTTATGCAAAACGCTGCGGCGCTGCATCATGCCGGACGGCTCGCGCTATGACGGACGCTACAACCTGCATTGGGATCTGTACTTGATGCGCCGCGACGGGTTCAACCCGGATGATCCGGCCAGCGCAGCCTCGTTCTACGAAGTGCCGCTGGAGACGTATCAGGCGGGACAACTGGCCGAGAAGCGGTAGGGGCGGCGGACGGGCAGCGGAAGCCTGACAAGTAGCCTCAGCGCCTCATCATGTAAGAAGTTGAAAGTGCTGAGTGCTGAGTGATGAGTGACTACCAGCCTTCACTGCTCGTGGAACCCTCTGAGGCGGAAGATTAGGTTTGCTGACTTTCGATAACCCACTTAAGCTGGGAACACGTCCGCACAGCGGCGCAGCGGAATCGACGCACGATTCGAGACGCGCTGTGTCCCGGCCCATTCCGCAGTTCACACCAACGCTAGATTCATGGTAGCTTTATTCTTGGGGGGATCATCACGTGTTCGACGCTGCATCACGTGATACCCTGAGCTTTGGCATGTCCACCAACGACGTGCTTGTGTTTGTGCTGCTGTATTCTGAGGCGGTAAATGAAGATCCTGACCGTAGTTGGCGCCCGACCCGAATTCATCCAGATTGCCCCGGTTGATCGTGCGATTCGCCGGCGGCATACCCAAATCCTCGTCCATACCGGCCAGCATTACGATGACAGCATGTCGGACACGTTCTTCCGTGAGCTGTCGATCCACGAGCCGGAGATCAACCTTGGCGTCGGCAGCGGCACGCACGCCGAACAAACCGCGCAGATGCTGCTCAAGCTGGAGGAGGTGATGCTGGCCGAGAAGCCGGATTTCGTCGTCTCGATCAGCGACACCAACTCGACACTGGCGACCGCGCTTACGGCCGCCAAGCTGGTGCTGCCGCTGGCGCATATCGAGGCCGGCCTGCGCAGCCGCGATCGCGCTATGCCGGAGGAAATCAACCGCATCGTCACCGACGCGATCAGCGACGTCCATCTCGCGCCGACGAAGGTCGCCGTTGAAAATCTGCGGGCCGAGGGGATCAGCGAGCATGTGTACAACGTCGGTGACGTGCGCATGGATACCATCATGTTCGTCATCAACGACGCGCGCGAACGCCTGCCCGACCTGCGCGCACGGATCAACCTGCCGAACGGCACGCCGTTTGTGCTGGCGACCATCCACCGCGCGGAAAACACCGACCATGAGGATCGTCTGCGCCGCGTCTTGGGTGTGCTGGCGCTGACCGAGCTTCCGGTCGTGCTGCCGGTGCATCCGCGCCTCGCCAAGATGATGCGACAGTTCGGGCTTAAGTTCAGCAAAAACATCGTCAAAACCGAACCGATCGGGTTTCTCGACACGCTCGCCCTGCTTGACGCCGCCAAATTCCTGATCACCGACAGCGGCGGCCTGCAGAAAGAAGCGTACATGCTGCGTCGGCCGGCGATCACGATGCGCAGCACGACCGAATGGACAGAGACGGTCGACTCGGGCTGGAACCGCTTGTGCGAGCCGGAGCCGGACGCCTTCCGCGCGGCGGTGGCAGAGGCGATGGGCGCACCGCCTTCCGAACATCCGCCGTTCTATGGCAAGCCGGGGGTCAGCGAACGGATCGTCGACGTGCTGGAGGCGGTCACGATTCGCAAAAGTTCGGCGTAGCGTTCATGGTCATGACGCAAAAGGACGTGGGATGAAGATACTGGTCACCGGCGTCGCCGGTTTCATCGGATCGAACCTGACCGACGGGCTGCTCGCTCGCGGCCATTCTGTCGTCGGGATCGACAACCTGTCGCAAGGCACGCGGCTGAACATGGAGGCGTTCCGCGATCATCCGGCGTTCGCGTTCCACGAGGTCGATATCCGCGATGAGCAGGCCGTCCTCACGCTGGCTGAAGGCTGTGACGTGATCGTGCATCTGGCGGCGTTCAAGATCCCGCGCTACAGCGACGCCTACGACACGCTGACGATCAACGCCTACGGGTCGGAGAATTTGCTCAAGGCGGCGGTCGCGCATAAGGCCAAGATCGTCGCGGCGTCGACCTCCGACGTGTACGGCAAAAACCCCGACATCCCGTTCAGCGAGGCGCACAACTCGGTGATCGGCGCGCCGACGGTCAAGCGGTGGGCGTATGCCATCTCCAAGATGTTCGAGGAGCAGATGGCGTTCGCCTATCACGAGCGCCACGGCATCGACGTCGTGCTGCTGCGGTTTTTCGGCGGCTATGGCCCCAACCAGCATCTGACGTGGTGGGGCGGGCCGCAGTCGGTGTTCATCAATATGGCGCTCGACAACGAAGAACTGCCGATCCACGGCGACGGCCAGCAAACACGCACGTTCACGTACATCAAAGATCACGTCGACGGCATCATCCGCACCATCGAGATGCCACAGGCCAACAATCACGTCTTCAACCTCGGCGGCGTGCAGGAGGTCACGATCGAGCATCTGGCGCGGCTGGTCTGGCGGCTCGTGCGCGGCGAGGACGATCCGCCCAAGATCAAGTTCATCCCGTATGAGCAGTTCGGCAAATACGAGGACGTAATGCGCCGCGTGCCGGACATCACGAAGGCGCGCACACTGCTAGGCTTTGAGCCGAAGTTCAACCTTGAGGCCGGCTTGCGTGAGACGATCGCATGGCAAATCGAGCGTCGCAAGCGGCTGGCTGAGGCAATCCCTTGACCCATCATCATCAAGCACCAAGTAGGTAAGCATGCGAATTTTGACCGTAATCGGAGCGCGGCCGCAGTTCGTCAAAGCGGCCCCTGTCAGCGCGGCGCTGAGAACCGCGCATGAGGAGTACCTCGTCCACACCGGCCAGCACTACGACTACAATATGTCGGACATCTTCTTCGAGGAACTGGGCCTGCCGGCGCCCGACCTGAACCTCGGCGCGGGTAGCGGCACGCACGCCACGCAGACGGCCAGCATGATCGCGCCGCTCGAACGCGCAGTGATCGCACAGAACCCCGATATGATCCTTGTTTACGGCGACACCAACTCGACTGTCGCGGCTGCGCTGGTCGCGCATGCGCTTGATGTGCCGCTGGCGCATGTCGAGGCTGGCCTGCGCAGTTACAACCGCACGATGCCGGAGGAGATCAACCGCATTGTCACCGACCGCGTATCGGACTTGCTGTTCTGCCCGTCGCAGGTCGCGGTCGAGAACCTCGCCAAAGAAGGTATCCGCGAGGGCGTTGTCCTCACCGGCGACGTGATGGTCGATGCGGTGCTGCGCGCGGTCGAAACCGCCAAGCAGACGAGCATGATCCACGTCACGTTGGGCGTCAATGCGCCCTATGCGCTGCTGACCATTCACCGGCCGGCCAACACCGACGACCCGGACGCGCTGGCGGCGATCCTCTCTGGGTGCGGCGGCTTGGACTTGCCGGTGATCTTCCCGGTGCATCCGCGCACGCGGGTTGCCATGGATCGCGCCGGGATCGCCCTGCCGGAGAACGTGCGCCTGATCAATCCGCTGGGCTATATCGACATGCTGTGCTTGCTGGAAGCCGCCGAGGTGGCGCTGACGGACTCTGGCGGCCTGCAAAAAGAGGCGTATATTTTGAAGACGCCAGCGGTCACAATCCGCACCGAAACGGAGTGGGTCGAGACGGTCGCCAGCGGGTGGAACCGGCTGGTCGCGCCGGACGCACAAGCTATCGTGAGCGCGGTGGCCGAAGCAGCGCACAACCAGCCCGAAACACATCCGGATTATTACGGCGACGGGAACGCCGCAGAGCGAATCGTCGCCGCCCTTGAAGCCTTTGTGGAGGAGCATCATGCTGAGCGATCTGGCACGCCGAATTGAGGACAAGTCGGCGGTCGTTAGCGTCATCGGGCTGGGATATGTCGGACTGCCGGTGGCGTGCATGTTCGCACAAGCCGGCTTTCAGACGTGGGGCGTCGATGTCGCTGCCGAGCGCATCGCGATGCTCAACGCCGGCAAGAACCCGATCGAGGGCAAAGAACCCGGCCTTGCCGAGCTGATCGCGGATGTCGTCGGGCGTGGGCGGCTCAAGTGCACGACCGACTACGCCGACCTGCGCGATGTCGATGTCGTGCTGGTGTCGGTGCAGACGCCGATTGACGAGGACGACCACCTGCCGCGTTATGCGCATCTGCGCGCGGCGCTGACCGCCCTCGGCGCGGTGCTCAAGTGCGGCGCGCTGGTCGTCATCGAGTCGACGCTTGCGCCCGGCACCGTGCATAAGGTCGTGATCCCGACGCTCGAAGCATCGACCGGCGGCAAGGTGGGGGAGGCGTTCTTCGTCGGCCACTGTCCGGAGCGCGTCATGCCGGGCCGGTTGATCCACAACCTCACGAACATGGATCGCGTTGCCGGTGGTTGGTCGCCGGAGGTCGCGGAGGTGATGCGCCTGTTCTACCGCAACATCGTGCGCGGCCAGATCGACACGACCGATCTGTTGATGGCCGAGCTGGTCAAGACGACCGAGAACGCCTACCGCGACGTACAGATCGCGTTCGCCAACGAGGTCGCGCTGGTGTGCGAGGCTTTAGGCGGAGACGTGTGGACTCTGCGCGAACTGGTCAACAAGAGTCCGGGGCGCGTGATGCTGTACCCCGGCGCCGGCGTCGGCGGCCACTGCATCCCCAAGGACTCATGGCTGCTGATCGCCAACGCACGCGACGCGGTGGAGGCTCAGGTGATCCCGTCGGCCCGTGCGGTCAACCGCGCGATGCCCGCGCATGTCGCGTCGATGGCCGAAGCGGCGCTGATCGAGTGCGGCGTGGCGATCGAACATGCGGTGATCGCCGTGCTGGGCTATGCGTATCTCGCCAACTCGGACGACACCCGTGACACGCCCAGTCAGGCGTTCATCGAGATCATGCGGGAGCGCGCGGCCGAGGTGCGCGTCCATGATCCGTACGTGCACGAGTTCAACGGGGATGCAGCGACGGTGCTGCGCGGCGCGGATGCGGCGGTCATCCTCGTGGCGCATGATGAGTACGTCGACGCGGACTGGACGGCATGGATTGAGCTGCTGCGCACGCCGGTGCTGATCGACGCGCGCCATGTGCTGCCGGACGGTTTTCGCGCCCCCGGCGCACAGGTTCGGGTGTTGGGTAAAGGATAATCCGGGAGGCGGGGGCGTGCTGAGTTCGCGGCGGTGAACTCAGGTCGTGACGGTTCGTTTACGGAACTTCGCCCCCGTCGCGGTGCGTTCAGCCCGTCGGTTAAGCCGCCGAGAATTCGGGCCGTGTGTAAACCTTCGCGCGCCAAAACACCAGTACGGCCAGCATTGCCATGACCCCGCCGTAGAGCTGCAGCGCCAGCGGGACGCCCAGTCCTTCGGCCAGCATACCGAGCAGCAGCGCGCCAAACGGCGATAGACCGAACACGGTGAGCATGTACAGACTGAGCACCCGGCCCCGAAAGGCGTTTGACAGCGTGAGCTGCAAGTCGAGGTTCATGTTGACCAGCGTCAGCACCATGCACAGGCCAGATGCCATCGCGAACAGCACCGCGCCGGGAACCGACGTCTGCATGCCGATCAACGCCATGACGGCGGCCGCACCGAGCATGGCCGCCCCGATGATGCTGATGCGGGCGTAGTGCGCCGCCAGCCAACCCACCATCAAGCCGGCGATAATCGAGCCGACGCCCTGTGCCGCGCTGAGCAGTGCGTACCCCTCGCGCGAGTTGTCGATGGTGGTCTCGGCGATGGCCGGCATCATCTGGAAGATCGGCAGCAGGAAGAAGCCCGCGATGGACGACAGCATCAGCAGCCGCTTCACGGCCGGGTCACGCCTGACGTAAGCGAGTCCCTCGCGCATCTGCTGCACCGGACGCGTGCGGACTTTCGGGATCGGCAGCGCAAACGGCACATGCATCGCCAGCAGGCAGCCGAGCACGACGAGGAAGCTGATGGCATTGATGAGAAAGCACCAGTTGAGGCCAAGCTGTGCGAGCACCGCGCCGGCGGCCATTGGCCCGAAGACGCGCGTCGAGCTGTTCATGATCGAGTTGAGGGCAAGCGCGCTGGACAGATCGTCGCGGCCGACCATCTCGACCATGAACGTTTGTCGGGACGGCGCATCGACCGAAATCGACAGGCCGAGGATGAACGCCAGAACGACGACGTGCCACACTTGGACGGTATTGGTGACGGCGAGCACGGTAAGGATGGCCGCCAGCGACATCTGCGTGACATTGGTCGCCACCAGCAGACGCCGGCGGGGGATCATCTCGACGATCACGCCGGCGAGCGGAGACATCAGCAGCACGGGCAGCCCCGCGGCCAGCGCCACGATACCCAGCCACGCCTCCGACCCTGTCAGGGTGTACACCAGATAACCCTGCGCGATGTTCTGCATCCACGTGCCGGACTGCGAGACCAATTGACCGAAGAAGTAGAGACGGAAGTTGCCGCTGCGGAGGGCGTGGAATGTCCCGACAGTCGGGGCGGCGGCGGTAACAGCCATGAGGCGATCTCGTCTTGTCCTGATTGGTCTCAATCTCATCATTATTGCGCGATGCGCGCGCGGATTGGTCTACGTTGGACTGCCCGCAGCGCCCTGCGCGGTGTGCCGGATGATAGGCAAAACGCATGTATTGATAACGATACTAAGAACGATAGCGATGGAACACTCATGAATGTCTAAAATTTATCGCGTTCGTAAGTATGTTCCAAATGAACGCCCACGCGGAGAAATTAGGGTTGTGTTGGGAACATATTGGTGGACGCGTGCGGTCGGAATTGGATGGGCACGATCAAGCGCTTGTCATTGATAAAGCAGGGCCGCTGTGTTATCCTCTGCGCCGTTAACACCCGTTAACGCGGGGGAGGCATGAGTCGGATGCTGGCTCCCGGTTGCGAATACAAGTCCGACATTTTCTAAGGAGGACCGTAATGAAGCGCACTTTTCGTTTCATGGTAGTCGGCCTGATGCTGCTGGCGATGTCACTGGGGATCGTCGCCAACGCGCAGGATGGCTCCGTACTGGTCATTGGCTGGGAACAGGAGCCCCCGCTTCTCTCCCCGCGCAGCGATCTCGCGTTTGCTGCTCTTATGACCAACTTCTATGGCCGTGACGTGTGGAACTGGGACGTCAATCGCCAGATCTACCCGGAGATGGTCGAAGAAGTCCCGACTGTGGCTAACGGCATGGTCACCACGCTTGAGAACGGCGCCACGCAGGTGACGTACAAGCTGCGTGAAGGCATGGTGTGGTCTGACGGCACGCCGATCACCACCGACGACTGCCTGCTCACCCACGAGCTGATGATGGATCCGACGAAGGCCACCTTCCAGCGCGGGACGTACCCTGAGGTCGTCGAGAGCTTCGAGGTTGTTGACGACACCACCTTTGTGCTGACCTACAACGCCCCGTGGCCTGACTTCCAGTCTGACAGCTACGCCACCTGCGGCACCTTCCCCGCCCACATCTTCCGCCCGATCCTCGAGGCTGAAGGCAACATCGACAACGCGCCGTTTTGGAGCGGTCAGGGCGTGGTGGGTTACGGCCCGTACGTCTTCACCGAGTGGATCGTCGGCGAGAGCGTTCGCTTCGAAGCCAACCCGCTGTGGGATGGTCAGGCGCCCGCCTTCTCGACCGTTATCCTGCGCATGATCACCGATACCGCCCAGATGCAGAACGCTCTGGAAGCTGGCGAAATCGACGTCGCCTTCAACTTCAGCGACGATCTGGTTCCGGGTTATCAGGCTATCGAGAACACCGAAGTCTTCAGCACCCCTGGTGTCTTCGGTGACGCGATCTGGATGAACTACGGCAACGGCGGCCACCCGGCCCTCGCTGACAAGAACGTCCGTATCGCCATCATCAGCGCCATCGACCGCAAGACCCTCGCCGAGCAGCTCGTTGGCCCCGGCACCGAGGTTCCCAAGGCATGGCACTCGTCCGCGTTCTGGCCGGATGACCTCGGCATTGTCGAGTACAACGTTGACGAAGCCAACCGTCTCCTCGACGAGGCGGGTTGGGTCGACACCAACGGCGACGGCATCCGTGATAAGGATGGCGTCGAGATGATCCTGCGCTTCTTCACCACCGACCGTCAGATCCGTATGGACTATCAGGTCGCCATTCAGGATTACCTCTCGAAGGTGGGCATCGCCACCCAGCTGCTCCCGGTTCCGGCGACCATCCTGTTCGCCGACTACCTCGAACGCGGTATCCTCGACACCGGTGACTTCGACATGGCGATCTTCGCCCTCAGCTCTGGCGCGCTGTCGCCGTTCGCTGGCGCGCCCGACTGGTTCGGCTGCGATGGCATCCCGACCCCGGAAAACCCGAACGGCAACAACGGTTGGGGTTCGTGCAGCCCTGAGTTCGACGCGCTCGACCTTGAGGTCGGCACCACCGTCGATCCCGAAGCGCGTCTTGCCATCGCTGGCGAGGCCATCAAGGCGTTCGTCAATGAGCAGTTCTGGCACGGCCTGTACCTGCGCCCGACGTGGTACGCGATCAACACCACCGTGGTTGATCCGGCGACCGCTAAGGACGTGGGCACGCTGAGCAGCAACTACTTCAACAAGATCGAGTACTGGGCGCCGCCGAGCTAGGCTCCCCGGCACACGATCTCCTGCCAAAGGATGGATGGGAGGCGTCCGTGAGGGCGCCTCCCCATCCATTTTGTCGACACGCTAACGATTCCCGGATTCCAAGACGAGGCGCGCCGTCATGGGCAAGTACATTATTCAGCGAATCTTGCAGGCTATCCCGCTGCTGATCATTATTTCGATCGTCGTTTTTTCCTTGATGAAGTTGGCGGGCGATCCGTTCGCGTATCTCGCGCAGGATCCGCGCGCCACGCCGCAAGACCGCGCGTTGATGCGCGCAAAGTACGGCCTTGATGATCCGCTGCCTGTTCAGTACATCACATGGCTGGTCGGCGACGATTGGCGGATGCGTGACAAGACCGGCGATGGCGAGCTTGACAGCTATGGTGATCGGCGCGGCGTGCTGCGCGGCGACCTCGGCGAATCAATCGTGTATGGTCGCACGGTCGGTGAGGTCTTCAGCATCCGGCTTCCCAATACGCTGATCCTCATGGTCACGCAGTATGTCGTGACGATCTTTCTGGCGCTGTTTATCGGGATTTTCGCGGCGCTTCGTAAATACACCGTCGCCGACAACATCATCACCGGTATCTCGTTCGTGCTGTTCTCGATGCCGGTGTTCTTGCTGGCGCTGCTGCTCGTTCAGGTTTTCGCCGTGCAGTTTAAGCATCTCGGCTTGCCGTATCTTCCAGTCTCCGGCATGTATGACCCCCGTGGTGATCGGTCGATCGATGAGCTGGTGCGCCATCTGATTCTGCCGGTCGCCAGCCTCGCCGCGATCAGCATTGCTGGGTACAGTCGTTACATTCGCGCGACCATGTTGGAGGTCATCAACTCAGATTACATCCGCACGGCGCGCGCCAAAGGCTTGTCCGAACGGCGTATCACGTTCCTGCACGCGCTCAAGAACGCATCGCTTCCGTTGGTCACGCTGGTGGCGCTGGACGTGCCATTCTTGCTGGGCGGCGCGGTCATCACCGAGACGATCTTCAGCTGGCCGGGGATGGGCACCGCGTTTATTGAGGCACTGCGGCGGCCCGATATGTTCCTGATCATCTCGTTCGTCTTGATGACGGCTGTCGCGGTGGTGGTGTTCCAGATTATCGCAGACATCGTCTATTCGTGGCTCGACCCACGAATCCGTTACAACTAGGGAGATTCGTCTCATGGCTAATGCAGCCGCAAAACAGGCCCAGACCGTCGTGACGCTCGGCGAACGCGAGCCTGAAGCGGAATCTCTGCTGAAGATCGCCGTGCGCCGGTTCTTCAAACATCGTATGGCGGTGGCTGGACTGGTCATCATGGCCGCGATCCTGCTGTACACTATTGGCGGAGCGTTCTTCGTAAGCGAGGAATTCGCCAACGACGCGGACGTGACTCAACGCTTCGAAGCGCCATCCGCCGCGCATCCGTTCGGCACCGACGAGGTTGGCCGCGATCTGCTTGCGCGCACGATCTACGGCGGGCAGATTTCGCTGGCGATCGGCCTCATCTCGGTCACCATTGCGATCAGCATCGGCACCGTAGTGGGGCTGGTGTCTGGGTACTTTGGCGGCCTCGTGGACAGCATTCTGATGCGCTTTGTCGAGGCGATGCTGGCGATCCCGACGCTAATTCTGCTGCTGCTGCTGCAACGACCGTTGATCGAGGCGAGCGCGACGAACATCGTGATCTTTGGCCGTCAGATCAGCGTCACCGTAGTCGCCATTATTTTGATTATCGGCTTGACGTCGTGGTTGGGCCTCAGCCGGATCGTGCGCTCGCTGGTGCTTACGCTCAAGGAACAGGAGTTCATCACAGCGGCGCACATGCTCGGTGCGAGCAACTGGCGCATCATCTTCGTGCATATTCTGCCCAACTGCCTCGCGCCGATCCTTGTGTCGGCGACGCTCGGCATCGGCGGTGCGATTGTGGTCGAGACGGCGCTCAGCTTCCTCGGCTTCGGCGTGCTTCCGCCGACCGCGACGTGGGGCAACATCCTCCAGCGCGCCCGGGTCGATCCTTACGAATACCCGTGGATGTGGATGGCGCCCGGCGCGCTCATCACGCTGACCGTGCTGTCGATCAATTTCATCGGCGATGGCCTGCGCGACGCCTTCGACCCGCGTTCGATGAAGGGTGGATAAGGGCGATCGGAGCGTCTTTCACGCCCTGATGAAACCCTCACCCCCGGCCCCTCTCCCACAGAGGGCGAGAGGGGAGAAGGACGCGTGTGCGGTGGAGTGTGAATGCCCCCCTCTGTGACCTCTGTGGTTTCAGATCTTCGTCGCGCCTCCTGTGAACTTCCCTTACTGCGGCGCCGGATGCTTCGCGCGCAGGGCTTTCCAGCGTGCGAGGCTTTCGGCTGGCCAGAATTTCTCGCGGTTGTAGTATTCGCGGACGGCGGGCACGCCGGATCACTGCTCAAGATATTATCACCTTGGTCACCTAAGATAATACTGGTCACTTCATCTTCAGCATTTACAGGGCGATCAACACCAAATACCTGATAAAGTTGATCTGAAGAAATACTACCACCTGTCTCAAAGCTAAAAGACTCAACCTCATGCGCACCGCCTAAGAAGAAATCTTTGACCGTCACTTTATTAGTATTGCTGCCATTCACTTTTAGAATCAGATCATCACCTGATTTAGTTAAATAACTACCTACCTGATTAAAGGTAATGCCATTTTTAAATATCACCTTATCATTGCCTGAATGTTCAGTAATGGTTAAAGCACCTGTAGTGTATTCATAGGTTGTGTCACCAACTACATTTGGTGTCTCTGGTTCAGTTGGTGTTTCAGGTTCTGACGTTGTTGGCATAGTAATACCAAATACGCCAAAGATCTGCTCAGCAGTAATTTGCCCACCTGTCTCAAACTGGAAAGTCTCGACAAGATAATCCCCACCTAAAAAGAAGTTTTTCACCGTTACTTTGTTGGTATTGCTACCATTCACTTTAAGGATCAGGTCTTCACCCGATTTGTTGAGATAGTTCCCAACCTGACTAAAAGTAATACCATTTTTAAAGATCACTTTATCATTTCCAGAATGTTCAGTAATGA
>JAANMT010000844.1_pt1 | contig 32484 bp, 24 predicted proteins | sample 7279711 | NCBI WGS metagenome assembly JAANMT01 (sample SAMN14094538, study PRJNA606508) | bioreactor metagenome | isolation source: A lab-scale SPAN reactor treating ammonium-rich wastewater day 1 | place: Ireland: Galway | collected 2017-01-16 | reverse complement strand
GCTATGGCTGGGGGGGGCACTTGCTGAGGGACCCACTTGGCAAGGGATCCTTCAGCCGCAACGGCTTCAGGATGACGACCTGCTATGGCTGGGGGGGGGCACTTGCTGAGGGATCCACTTGGCAGAATCCCTAAGGGATCCTTCAGCCGCAACGGCTTCAGGATGACGACCTGCTATGGCTGGCGGGCACTTGCTGAGGGACCCACTTGGCAGAATCCCTAAGGGATCCTTCAGCCGCAACGGCTTCAGGATGACGACCAGCAATGGCTGGGGGGGGCACTTGTTGAGGGACCCACTTGGCAAGGGATCCTTCAGCCGCGGCGGCTTCAGGATGACGACCTGCTATGGTTACTGAGCACACTTGAAGTAAGAACCCGCTTGGCCAAAAACACTTGCAGGATGACAGAGATGACGACCTGCTACGGTTAGTGAGCACACTTGAAGTAAGAACCCGCTTGGCCAAAAACACTTGCAGGATGACAGAAAGGAACTGATTGGGTGATTGCCAATGCCGGTCAGGAGGCCCGCAAGGTGAAGAAGAATGCGAACGGCCCCTCTCTCGAGGGGCCGCGCAACAGTAAGGCGGATGGCGAATTCGGTCTTACTGGAAGAAGATGTTCACGACACCATTGACATGCAGCGTATCGCCCGGCAGGAAGATAATCTGATTTGCGTCAAAGTAGTTGGAGTTCGGATCCACATTGTGATGACACAAATGACACTGCGGAATTGCGGGATGCGTCGGGCTGGCCGGCGGCACCTGATGGCAGGAGCGACAGTTGTTAAGAGTCTGCCCCGTGCCCCACGTGACGGCTACCAGAGGATCCCCACCGCGGGCGTTGGAATGACAGTAGGTGGCGCAGTTGCTTTGATTTGTATACGACGCGGGATAGCCGTTTGATGTGGAAATGCGCGCATCGTCGAAGCGCACGTCCGCAGGCAGCGGGCCGATGTGATCCAATCCGCGGACACGATTGTGACACTCGGTGCAGGAGTAGCGCGTGTGCGCGTAATGAGCACCGGGGTTACGGTCGCCGAGCGGATTCTGCGCCGAAGGCGGCATGCCGTGACAGGTGCTGCACGACGCTGGACCTGAGTTCTGGGTGTGGCAGGTGCGACAGTTTGCCTCTGTGCGGCCGCCCGCGAAATCCACACCGTGACATGCCTGACAGTCTCGAATCGTCTGCCACTCCATGGCGCGAATCTCTGCGGCATGTCCCTGCGCGAAGTCGCCCTGATGCGGATACGAGTGACATTCGTAACAACCGGTCTGCTGCGCAGACATCGGCGACGGGTCGGGACGCTCGCTGGCCGCAGGGTCAAAGGGCAGAATGTTGTGACAGCCTGCGCAACTTTGTCCCTGACTGCCGATCGCGGCCTGACCGTGCCATTCGGGACTATGCACATCCATCCATCCGGTGGGATGCGTCTTATAGCTTGACGTCACGCGGTCTTCGCTGCAGGAGAGCACGACTACGGCAATCATCGCAATACTGAGCAGCGCGAAGAGCGCTGACCTTTTGGAATTAGTTTGCATGGCACCTCACGCAGGTTGGTTCGCGACGCGGAGTGTCATGACAGGACATACAGCTTTCGAGATCGAACTCAGCGGCTTCTGCGTGCCGTCCGCCGGTAGCAGTCAAGAAACCCGGGCGGAAGTGATCGGCAGGCAGAATGTTCATCTGCGCGTGACAGTCCACACAGAAGCTGCGCTGCTCGTGGCACGTGCCGCACCGGAAGTCGGACAGATGCGCATCGTGGCCGTGACGACTTAAGTAGTTTTTCGGATGCGGGTTGAAGACGGCGTCGCCCTGATGACAGGACTGGCAATCGAGCTTCGTGCCGCTGATGTGACACATCGAGCAATTTGCGTTGGCTGCAGCAGCTTCAATGCCGTGCCTTTGATCCCACATGACGGCGTGATCGTCGGGAACGATTTTTTCGCCGGGCAGGTGACAGGTGTTGCATTCCATCGCGACGGCACGAGAGGCATGGCAGTCCATGCACTCGGACATCGTCGGGAAGCGTCCGCTCTGTTTTGCGGAGACCGGTTCATCGAGATTGTTGTGACAGGCCGTGCATGCGAGCTTGGCATTGCTCAGATGACGCTGATGGCCGAAGCTTGGGCTGTAATCGGAGGTCACTTTTAGGACGAAGCCTTCGTAAGATTCCCCGAGCGCGATGCCCTTGCCCGCCAAGTCGTCCTGCTCGTGACAATCGGCACAGGCCGACCACTTGGGCATCAGATTGTCCGTGCCCGCCTTGCTGGTTTCAACTCCGACGTGACAAGCTGAGCATTCGAGTCCCTGTTCGGCATGCACGGCGTGACTGAAGGCAGGCGGTGCCGCGCGTTCCGGCTTGGCAACCGCGAATCTGCCGACAATAAAGACAACGATAACAGCGCAACTCAAGATCAGGAAGATGAATCGTTTCATGACACACCTCCCAGCATGCGGCGGAAGCTTGTCGTCAGATGGAAGAGCGCGCGCCAATCCTCACTTCGCAGGGGATCTTTCAAATGCTCAATCCTTGCTCCAATCGACAACATGCGCTGCGGCGACCACGAGAGACCGCCGTAGATGACTTGTGCTTCGGTATTGGGACGAATCTCGCTATTTGAACCGCGAGAGTAATCGAACCCGGCCATACCTTCAAACTCCCTGTAGAGATAGCGCGCCTGACCGTAGAAGCCGTCCATGTCGCCGTCTCCTGCGGAGAGCCAATGCGTGTAGCCGACTTCGGCTTCGGGGATGCCTACGCCGCAGCGTGCTTTGTAGAGCATGTCGTCCTCGGAAAATACCAGATAGCCCATTCCCGTAGCGTAGATGCCTCGCTTCTTGCAGAAAGTCCACTGCGCGCCGCCGCGAGCGGAGGTAGTTTTGGACTCTTCCAAGAACATCGCGAAGAAGGAGTCCTCGAAGATGCGCGGGGATTGCGTTCGGACATCTGCGGACACGAGCAGTTTGGTCATGGCCTGCCAATAGGCCGTCAGCTGCGCCGTTTCGATAGACGACTGCATGAGGTTCATGTGCAAGCGGCCACGCAGAGTCACGTCATCGTGAGGCTTGCCCGAAGCGTCGAGTCCTGCTCCGCTGAACAGGAGGTCACCGTCTTTGCCGACATAGTAATACGACAGACCGAGACGAGTTCCCTGAATGCGTGTGCGCAGATTGACGCCCGCAGCCATGCCCTGATCCTGATTCTCTCCATCAAGCCTCAAGGATGAGGCGAGTCGATATCCAACATAGACGCGCGCATCGGTCCTGCGGTTGAACGTGAAGCTGCTCCAGAGACCTGTGACATTCCCGCGACCGACACCTTCCGTAATCCACTGTTGTCCGCCGCGGATTTCCCACGGGGAATCGGAGGGTTTCCAAATCAGCAGCGCACGACTGACGCGCAAGGACGCCGAGCTATCGGCATAGCCGTTCTGATACTCCGCATAGCCGCGCAACGTGCTTTCGAATGACCACGCGCCGCCTCCGCCAAAGCGGTGGACATTGAGACTGAGCAGCGGCACAACCTGCACGCGATCCACGGAGTCGTCACGAACGTACGACCAGAGTCCGAAACGTCCGGAGACGGAGGCCGCTCGCGCGGCCTCCGTGCTCACAAACGTCAAGGCAAGTGAGATCGTCAGGAGGAAAATGCCCTGCCGAGATATTATGAATCGCATAATTTTGCGACCGTTCTATTGATGAGCGTCAGCAAGTGACGCGAGGTTTACTCTGTCCAGGCAGCCATCTTGTTTGAACCCGGAGACGTCATGGCGGCACCACTTGCGTGCAGGTAGTCAATCGCGTTGATCAGCAGCGAGCGTGCATACGGGTAGTTGTGGACGCCCATCGAGCCTTCGTTGGTCACGAAGTACCATGCGTAGCCTGCTTCGCGCTGAACTCGTGTCGAATTGCTCGCTAAGAAGTTCGGGGAGGTGCCATTGTTGGGCAACAGATTGAACAACGAGTCTTTCAACGCGGCAATCTCCGTGCGACGGCCGTGATAGTCGAAGTCGGCGGGAGTCGCGTGACAGGTATTGCAGGCCTGCAGATTCGGCGCAAAGCTGTGTCCGTGCAACGGACCGCCGGGTTGACCGAACGGAATCACGTAGATGTGGCACTTGACGCACATGTCTTCAAGCGAGCTTTCGCCAATGACAACATCGGGCTGGTGCGCCGATTCACGATTGTAGGTGTAGCCCGGGATTTCATAGGAGCCATAGCCAACAACCATATCGGCCTGACAGCTTCCGTGCGGGCCGGGGCGCGCGTTTCCGTTATTGATTTGCCCGAGGACATTGGACTCCGTGCGGCGTGCGTGGTGGCACTGACCGCAGAGCTGGCCTTTGCCGTAGCTGGGAATGCCCAGCGCCTCATTGGGAATCTCGAAGCCTTCGGGATGATCCGGTCCGCCGTAGATGATGTCAAATGGCGCGAGCGCACGCAGATAGCTCGGGTTGTTCTCGGCATCGTGCGAGTGCACATCATGGCAAGTTGCACACGTGACCTGATAGTGCTCTTCCGGCAATTCGCGCGTAGCCCATTCCGCATCCCAAAGCTTGATGAAGCCTTCGTTCGTATGGCAGTCCATACATCCGGAGCGCGCAAACTCAGTATTGAACTCCTCGAGGCCTCCGGCATTCGCAATCGCATGGCCGTGGCCGGATTCCATGTATTCTTCGTTCTGGCTATGACAACGATTGCAGGCGTCACCCGTCAGAGCCTTGTGGATGTCGGGCGCATGTCCTGCGAACTGCGGACCCTGCGGAGAGTGGCAGGCTTCGCACTGCACGTTGTGCAGCATCGCCGACGGGAAGTCGTCAAAGCCGCCGTTGTCAATACCGGGAGTAGCAATGGTGCCGTCGAAATTCACGATGTCGTCGTAGCCCGTGACGTGGCACTGCACGCAATACGGGTTGTTCGTGACATTGCTCGTGACCAGCGTTTCCCACGCATTCGCGTGGCCCGTGGTCGACCAGCCGTCCACGTACGCGGCGTGGCAGTGGCTGCAGCGATTTGCGTTGTCACCCAAGAAGCTCGGGAAGACAGCGGGGACGTAGGTATTGACACCGACAGTTACCGTCGCAGTCGCGCTGCCGTCGTTGTCGGTTACGGTCACTGAAACCTGATACAATCCGATTTCACGAGGAGGAGAGAAATTCGTCACAGCCATCGTCGGTGTGGCGAGTGTACCGGTCGCGGCACTCCACTGATAGGTCATCGGATCGCCGTTCGGATCGTAGGCACTGACGAACAGCACGGTGCTTTCGCCGGTACCTACTGAGTCGGGTGCGGCAACAATAGCGGTAATAATTGGCGCGGAATCCGGGTTAAGACCTGCAGGACCCGCGGGACCCTGGTCTCCTTCGCAGCCCATGAAGGCAACGGTCACAACCATGATACTTACGAGGAGGAATACGGCTGGATGTAATTTTTTTCGATACATATGGTACCCCTTTGGGACCTTTTTCCCTGTTTTGGAAAGCTCCTGCTACGGACGGAAAATAATGACCCCCTGCGGTAGATATCCACAGGGGGTGTCACTTATGTTGATAAGTTTTGTCAGATTTACATGGCAAACCGGAACGCTTGCTTTGGTCAGCAACTGATTGGAAACAATGATGATTCGTTGATGATGGAGACTCATTGTGCGTTCAAATTGCAATGACTAATGCCTATCCTTAGCCAATGCATTTATTCTACACAACTTTCGTTCCAAGTGCAACGGAGCAAAGACCTTGGAAGAACTGGATCAGATCCAGTTCAGATTCTCAAGCCTTTCTTTTTCAGCAATGTAGACCCAAGTAGTCCACTTTGCAATTTGCTTGATAAGGAGGCTCTTTTCAACACTTAGGTGTTGCGATGCCTCCACACTGACTTCATTTGCACGAGCCGAGTTGACTCGTAACCCTAAGGGTTTCAGTAATTAAGCTTTTATACTGCGTGATAAGCTTTTTAGTGTCCCGTGGCGCGGTGGTCGCGAATGAAGCGCATGATCTCATCACGTTCGAAAAGAATGACTTTACGTGATAAGCGCACACATTTCAAGCGATCTTCACGCACCCAGCGCATAATTGTGGTACGATGTACACGGCCGAGCATTTCGGCAGCTTCGGACAGAGTTAGTAGTCCCTGCGGTCCTTCTCCCGGCGCACGCGGCGCGGTCCCACCGTCGGCCCGGGTCACCTTAGCAACGCGAGTTCGCGGTGCTGTGTTCATGGCGTCTCCTTTCGCGGCAGTTTTCATTGGTTTTCGAGTACTCATTGGGCTGCTCCAAGCGATTCATACCACCGCTTGAATAGTTCTGGGTTATGTGCGGTACCGCTTCCGTCTTTCTTCAGCAGGTCCGCCAGTTGTTGGTATTTACGATAAGGTTCACTTCCAGCACGGTAAGCTGCCATTGCTTTCTGCACGTTGCGTGCAATTTCCTGTGCGTCGGCCTTCCACATCTTCAAAGTGTCGGCGATGTTCTCGTCGTGACACGCGACACAAGACGGCAAAACGTCGCGCGTAACGTGAGTCCCGCTCACCGCGTGGCAATCCGTACAAACGATTTCAAGGTCCACTTTGAATGACGGCTTCGCTCCCGCGAATTCAGGAACGTTTCCGGCATACACGGCCGCTTGCGTCGTATGACACGTCTTGCAATCTGTCTTCGACAGCGCAACGGACTCATGGTGGCAGGCGTTGCACTGGTTACTCGACATTTGAATCGCCCCGTGACGGTCCGATCGCTCCGACACGTGGCAGGCCGTACAGTCACCCGCACGCGAGTGTTTGCTATGGTTGAACAGCTTCCCGTCATAGGCAACCACTGCGTTGGCCGCGCCCGGGTGGCAGACTGCGCAGGCGTGCCCCGTCGCCGCAGGTGATCCGGTGATACGCGCAGTCAGCACGTCCACCAATTCCGGATTGTGCAGCGGATTCCCCCGCCTGTACACATCAATCGCCGCCCGTATCGTGTCGGCTTCCGCAGGACTCAGTGTATGGAGCTTCGCTTCGAGGTCGCGCAAACCCTGGGCAATCGTCACTTCCCAACGCGGCCAGAGCCTGTCAAATTCTGTGTCATGACAAGGCGTGCAAGAGGGCGGGTCAGGTTTGCCGCGGGTCGTGTGCACATCACCGGTGTGACAGGACGTGCAAGACATTCCGGCACTTGCCATAGACGACGGAGAAGGCGGAATGCCGGGTAACTCACCGCGCCAAACTTTTTCGATGGCGTCGTCCGGTTTGCCGTGGCACTGCCCGCAGGTCCGTTCCTGACTGGCAAACGCGACGGCTTCCTTTCCGTGCCTGATTTGAATGTGACAAGCCGTGCATTCCACTTTGCGATCGGTCACGTGCATCTGATGAACGAATTCGTGATCATCGTAGCGCTCGATGTGAGCGACCTGCGCGTGACAAGAATTGCAGCGTTCGCGCGGGACAAATCCGTCGCCGGCGACTTCCGAGACGTGGCAGCTTGCACAATCAATTTTGCGGGCGAGCATCTCGGTGTGGTCATAGCTCGTGTCCGCGGCGGCCGGACCGGTCGGGGGATTGTGACAAATCGTGCATGTAGCGAGCGCCGTCACCTGTCCCAGTGAATCCGGCTTGAAGTGGCAAAGGAAACACGTGGACTCGTTGACCGATATGTGCTCACCTTGAACGATGTTGGCGTGGCACGATGTGCAGCGCAACTGCCGACCGCGCCGGACATTCTCGAGATGCGGCTTGTGGTCAAACATCACACCCCGAAAACTCTCGGTGCTCTGGAGCAAGCGAGTGTCATGACAACCAGATCGCAGACAGCTCCGGTCATCGATTTCCGCCCACGGTTTCGAGCGCTTATACAGTCCCGTCATGTAGTTGGTGACCATCGAGATGGCGAGGAACTTCGAGTGAATCGTCCCTTCCAACCCGGGCGGAATATGGCACTCCGTGCAGGTTACCATGCTGTGCGTCGATGTTTCCCACGCATCGAAGTAGGGAATCATCACATGACACGACTTACAGAAGTTCGGCTGCGACGTGACTTTGACAAAGAACAACAGTGAGAACAGGATGACCGCGGCCGATGCAAACAACACCAAGCCGATGCGGCGCGGTCCGAATTCCATCAATCGCTTCCAGCCAACGCCAAACAGCCAGAAGGGAAGTTTGATCGTCTCCCAGCAGGCGATGAAGAACTCGTGCAGAAGGAACTTGAACTTGGACACGTCAGCCTAATTTAAGCGGCAGGATGACCCGCCGTCGGTTCAACAGAATTGGACTCACCCTGTAAGGAAGCGTGGAAGGGGACAGCGAACGTTCAAGCGGATTCTTGAATGAAGTTCTCGCAGGCCAGACTTGTGGAAGCCTAATGCCCTCCAGAGCTTGCCACGCACTCTCACACGGATTCACCCTTAAATATCGGAAAGCAATCAAGAGCAGTCAAGCATAAATAATGTGTTTGTGTCACTTTGTGGCGAGATTGCCCGACAGTCAGAAGTGCATATCTTCTGAATAAACTGCAAATCCGCCTGATTACGTCAACTTTTTGAGGAGGCAATGCGTCTTTGCGATGATAATTTCTGAGGCGGAATCAGCGCAAAGCACACCAGTGTGAAGTAAACGGTATCTAAGACGTGTTCGAAGTAGTGGGAGGCTAACAGGTAGGGAATGGGGAGCGAGTCGGAGGCGAAAGCGGGTTGCTGAGCAAGGTTCTGGAGACCGGCTTGCAGTGGAAGAATGGTCTGATAAGCGAGGAGCGGGAGCGCCAAACCGAGCAGGCTGAGCACCAACCTGCGAACCGAAGCAGGCCACAGCAAGTCTGCGGGAGGCTCGGCTGCCAGCCAGAATGCGGCAGGAAGCGGAAAGAAAATCAGCGGGAACGTCGCCAGTTCCCGCACGCTGTGCGCGAGATAGCGAGGATCTGTCAGAGCATGAGAAACAAGGCGGGCATCCTTTGTGAAGAGCACTGCGAGCGCCATCGTCACGGCGAATACGAACCAGAGTCCTCCTGCTTTGCGCGGGCGCCAAACCACCGCTCTTCGCGTGAGTAACTTCGCAGCGAGTATGAACAACGGAGTAAGCAGGAAGAGCGAAAGCGTGCTTGGCAAATGCAGGAGAAAAGAGCCGCCCGACTCATAGCGCGTGACACTCTGTTTCTCCTGAAGGATGAACGTACCAGTATCCGCAGCGCCGAAGTGCCAAAGGCTGCCCAGCAAGCTCAACGCGACCAGCGCTCCGGCGGCAGCACTCCAGCCGAGTCGCGCCTTACGATTACTGACTCCATCTTCTGCAAAGGCGGAGTGCCAGACCGCAAAGATGAACGCAATGATCGTCAGCGAGGGCACGTGACCAAGGAAGTGCGACGCGTAAAGCGTTGTCTCCAGCAGAGTGAGTGTGCCGCCTTCGTGAACAACGGTATTCCACAGCCACCACTTACCATGATAGAACGCGAGGTAAACGTAGGACAGGATGTAGACGGCCACCGGAACGGCCAGCAACCGTCTACTGTTCAATCGCCTTAAGAATGAGCCGTGCGGCGGTTTCACAGTCAGCCGATCTGATATCGCGGTGCGTCACAAGCCTGATGGTGCGCGGACCGAACGCGAAGAAGGAGACACCCAAGCGCTCCGCTCTGCTTACCAAGGTCTCCGCATCCGGCGCTTCCGGCTTCAAATCAAAAATGATGATGTTCGTCTGCACACTGTTCAAGTCTACTGAGACGCGTGGCGAACTGCTCAACGCTTCGGCGAGTTTGCGCGCGTTGTGATGGTCATTGTGAAGCTGTTCAAGATGGTTGTCCAGCGCATACATGCAGGCCGCTGCCAGTATACCGGTTTGCCGCATCGCTCCGCCAAGCATTCGGCGATAGCGGATCGCCCGATTGATGATGTCGCGCGACCCAGCGAGCATCGAGCCGGCGGGGCAGCCGAGTCCTTTGGAGAAGGCCACAGAAACGAGGTCAAAGGGCTCGGCGAGTTGTGCGAACTCCCTGCCTGTCGCGAGTGCGGCATTCCAGAGGCGAGCGCCGTCGCAGTATGAGAATACATTGCGCTCGCGCGCCGCTTGACCAATACGTAAAGCCTCATCCAGCGGAAAAATGACACCGCCCGCCCGGTTATGCGTGTTCTCGACTGCGACCAGCGTCGTCGGCGGATGGACGATGTGACCGGGGGCTTTGTAGGCTGAGACGAACTCTTCTGCGGTGAACATCCCGCCGCTCCCGATTTCCGTGAATTGCACACCTGAATTCGCCGCGGCCGCTCCAGTCTCATGAATGACGACATGCGACTCCTTGCTGACAATCACGTCATCTCCGGGGCGGGTCAACGTGCGAATCGCGCATTGATTCGCCATCGTTCCCGTAGGGAAGAACAGCGACGCTTCCTTGCCCAGCAGGTCGGCCACTCGCTCCTGCAGGAGATTGACCGTCGGGTCCTCGCCGAACTGGTCATCGCCGACTTCGGCTCCGGCCATCGCTGCGCGCATTCCTGCAGTCGGTTTCGTGATAGTGTCTGAACGAAGATCGATCATATGCAAACCGTTCCGGTTTCGAGTTAGTCTTGATTTGCCGCGAGCAAGCGCTTCGCATCGGAGAAGGCGATACCCTTGCGGCGGGCGTAGTCTTCCACCTGATCATCGGCGATTTTGCCGACGCCGAAGTATTTGGAGTCGGGATGCCAGAAGTAGAAACCGGATACCGACGAGGCGGGCAGCATCGCGAAGCTCTCGGTCAGCGTCATGCCAATATGATTCTCCGCCTGCAAGAGGTCAAACAGGACGCGCTTCTCCGAATGTTCGGGACATGCGGGGTAGCCGGGTGCGGGGCGTATTCCCTGATAGCGCTCTTTGATCAAATCTTCATTGGAGAGAGATTCGTCTGTAGCATAACCCCAGAACTCCCGGCGGACGCGTTCGTGCAGATGCTCGGCGAAGGCTTCGGCCAAGCGGTCGGCCAGCGCCTTCATCATGATCGCGTGGTAGTCGTCATGTTTGCTTTCATACTCGCTGACCAGCGCATCCAAGCCGATTCCTGCGGTTACTGCAAAGACGCCCACGTAATCCGCCACGCCGGATTCTTTCGGCGCGACAAAGTCGGCAAGCGACAGGTTTGGCGAGCCTGAGTCTTTCTTCATCTGCTGACGAAGCATGTGAAAGGTCTTCGTAACTCTTGCACGCCGCTCGTCTGCGTAGACTTCAATCGAGTCGCCGATGCTATTGGCGGGGAAAAGTCCGAATACCGCGTGCGCAGTTAACAGTCTGTTCCTGAGGATATCCTGCAAGAGTCTTTGTGCGTCTTCAAACAGCGAGCGAGCACTTTGGCCAACCACTGAGTCAGTGAGGATTGCCGGATAGCGGCCCGCAAGCTCCCAGGCTTGAAACAGCGGAGTCCAATCAATACGTTCGATCAATTTCTCAATCGGGTAGTCGCGTAACACTGTTACCCCGAGACTTCTGGGGACGGGTGGAGCGGCGAACTGCAAACGGGCGCGATTGGCGCGCGCTTCGTCGAGTGTGGCAAACTTCAGCGTGCCGGTCTGCTGCGCCCGGATCACTCGCACCTTTTCATAATCAGCGGCAATCTCTCTGACAAACTCCTCGCGCAGCTGCTTGCTAATCAGACTCGTCGCGACTCCCACCGCTCGGGAAGCGTCCAGCACGTGAACCGTCGGGCCACTATAGTTCGGACTGATCTTGACGGCGGTATGCACACGAGAGGTCGTGGCTCCGCCGATCATCAGAGGCATGTGCATGCCGCGTCGCTGCATTTCGGAGGCGACAAATGACATCTCTTCGAGCGAGGGAGTAATTAGTCCGCTTAAACCGATGACGTCAACCTGCTCTCTTTCGGCTCGGTCGAGGATTGTTGCGCACGGAACCATCACACCGAGATCGATTACCTCAAATCCGTTGCATTGCAGGACGACGCCGACAATATTCTTGCCGATATCATGCACGTCCCCTTTGACGGTTGCAAGCAGAATACGACCCTTGCTGCTGCTGTCTCCGGCCTTCTTTGATGCTTCGATGTATGGTATCAGGTGCGCGACAGCCTTTTTCATGACTCGGGCGCTCTTGACGACCTGCGGGAGAAACATCTTCCCCGCTCCAAACAGGTCTCCGACTCTGTTCATTCCGGCCATCAGCGGCCCCTCGATGACTTCGATAGGTTCCGCAAACTGCAGACGGGCTTCTTCGGTGTCTTCGACAATGTAGTCGTCAATCCCTTCTACGAGGGCGTGTGTCAAGCGCTCCTGCACAGTGTGCTTGCGCCACTCCAGCTCGGCCGTCCTGGATTTTTCCTTTCCCTTGACCGTCGCCGCAAATTCGAGCATACGGTCCGTGGCGTCCGCGCGGCGGTTCAGCACAATGTCTGCAACGCGCTCCAGCAGCTCCGGCTCAATGTCGTCATAGATGGGGAGTGCGCCGGCATTCACAATCGCCATGTCCATTCCCGCGTGAATCGCGTGATAAAGAAACACGGCGTGAATCGCTTCACGCACGGGATTATTGCCGCGAAACGAGAACGAGACATTGCTCAAACCGCCGCTGATTCTCACGTGCGGCAGTCTCGCCTTGATTTGACGTGTCGCCTCAAAGAACTGCACGGCGTAGTCGTTGTGCTGCTCGATGCCAGTCGCAATTGCAAACACATTCGGGTCGATTACAATATCCTGCGGCGCGAAACCTGCACGCTCCGTCAGCAGGCGGTAGGCGCGCTCGGCAATCGCCACTCTTCGCTCGACTGTGTCCGCCTGACCGTCTTCATCGAAACACATGACGATGACCGCCGCTCCGTAACGGCGGCAGAGCTTCGCCTGTCTGAGAAACTCAGCTTCGCCTTCTTTCAGGCTGATTGAATTGACGACAGGCTTGCCCTGAATGCACTTTAGCCCCGCTTCAATGACCGACCATTTGGATGAATCGATCATAAACGGCACCCGCGCAATCGAAGGCTCGGTCGCAATCAGATTCAGAAAACGAGTCATGGCCGCTTCGGAGTCGAGCAGCGCCTCGTCCATATTGATGTCAATGACTTGCGCACCACTCTCAACCTGCTGCCTCGCGACTTCAATAGCCGTCTCAAAGTCGCCATTCAGGATTAGTTTTGCGAAGCGCGCGGAGCCTGTTACATTCGTGCGCTCCCCGACATTTACGAAGCCGCTTTCTTCGCCTATCGTCAGCGGTTCGAGTCCGGAGAGTCTTAAGCGGGCGGGCTGCTGTGCCACGCTACGACGGGGATGTTTCTTCACCGCGCTGGCAATCGCCGCGATATGTTCGGGTTCCGTGCCGCAGCACCCCCCTGCGATATTCAGCAGTCCGGCTTCGGCAAAACCACCCATGACGCGCGCCATTCGCTCCGGTGTGTCGTCATATTCCCCGAATTCGTTGGGCAGCCCCGCGTTCGGATGCAAACTCACGTAGCAATCCGCGATGCGCGACAGCTCCTGCAAATAGGGCAAGAGTGTCTCCGCACCGAGGGCGCAGTTCAACCCTACTGCAAAGGGTTTGGCGTGGGCAACTGAATTCCAGAACGCCTCGGTTGTCTGACCGGAAAGCGTGCGACCGCTGGCATCTGTAATCGTTCCCGAGACAATCAGAGGAATGCGTTCTCCGCGTTCGTCAAACAATTTCTCGATGGCGAAAATCGCAGCTTTCGCGTTTAAGGTGTCAAAAGACGTCTCAACTAATAGAATGTCCGCTCCGCCGTCATATAACCCGCGCGCACAGGCAAGATAGACTTCGACCATTTGGTCGAAGTTCAAGTCACGGTATCCCGGATCATTGACGTTTGGAGAAAGGGACAGCGTCTTATTGGTCGGACCGATGCTTCCGGCAATAAACCGCGGACGACTCGGGTCTAATTCCTCATATCTGTCGGCCACGTCACGGGCGATGCGCGCCGCAGCGAAGTTTATCTCTTCGGAGAGTTCCTCAAGTCCGTAGTCCGCCAATGAGGGAGAATTTGCCGTGAAGCTATTCGTCGAAACAATGTCTGCATCGGCATCGAAATACAGTCCGTGAAGCCGTTTAATCAATTCCGGCTTGGTTAACGACAAGAGATCGTTGCAACCCTTCAAATCTCGGGTCCACTCTGCGAATCGAGCGGCGCGGTAGTCGGACTCGGTCAAGCCTTGCCGCTGAATCAGCGTTCCCATCGCTCCATCGAGCACAAGTATCCTCTCGGACGCTATCCTTTGAAGCGCATCTATCCGGGTCTTGCGAGTCCAGTTAGCCATAGTAGCGAAATCGTATCCTTCGGTTTGACAAGAGGTTAAGAATTCAGGTCGCGGTAAAGCACGATACCAACGGAAGCAGTAATTATACGAAATCCTCTCTCATCTTGCATACCCACAAAAGAAAGCCCCCATCCGGTATGGGTAACCGGATAGGGGCTCTTGCCTGAGGGAGCAAGACCTATTTGAGGAGCAGCATCCGGTTCACGAGGCTCTGCTCGTTCACCGTGATGCGATACATGTACATTCCGGACGGCAGGCTTGCGGCATTCCACGTCGTGATGTACGAACCTGCATTCAGGTTATCGTTCACCAGCGTGGCCACCTGACGACCCAGCACGTCAAAGACAGTCAGCGTTACCAGACCGGAGACCGGAGTCGAGAATTCGATGGTCGTAGTCGGGTTGAACGGGTTAGGATAGTTGGTTGCGACCAAGTGCGAAACTGGAATCAAAGACGGATTCGGGCTTACAGACATGCCTTCAAGGGGATCCAGCCCTTCCGTGTCGCCGGGCATCCGATAGAATTGGCCGTCGACTTCATAGACCACAACCCACCGAGCCTCGAGGTTATTAATCAGGCAGGGAACCATGCCACCAACCACTTCAACATTCTGGCCGAGCGATGGAATCACTGGATTGCTGAGATCGAAGTTTTCGCCAAAATCGATAACGTAGTCTGCTGAGCCATTCATGTCGCGGTCAATACCAAGGAACACCGAGCCGAAGACATTGATGTCCACAACCTGTCCGGAAATTTCGACCCACGTCAGCGGATCCGAGCAGCCGAAGCCTTCCGAACGGCCGCCGCCATCGCCACCATGCTCACCGTCATGTCCACCACGCGGCTCCCACCACAGTTCACCGTTCAGGAAGTGAACGTGAACAATCGGGGCCTCGCCATGCGACATTAATGCACCGACGATCGTCACTTCATCTCCATCCGCCGGACGCTCTGCGCCGCTGGGCGGAGTATACCACGGAGGGCCAAAGTTCAGGCGGTAGTCAATCGCGCCGTCGGCATCGACATCGAGTGCATAGAAGGTGCGATCCGGATAGAGCGGGTCTGGCGTAATAATCGACACCGTACCTGCAAGCTCGACAATCTCAAAGTGATGACCGCCACCGCCACCGCCGCCATGCTCGCCGGAATCGGCTGCAACAAGCGTCAGTGTAACGAACGTCGTCTGGGCTTCCGAAATCTCGATGACTTCGCTGGCAAAGCCGACGCCGCGCTTGGAGGCATTGACGTTGTAGATACCCACAGGCAGGGTGTTCACGAGCAAGTTGCCTTCCGCATCGGTCAAACCGACGAAGTGCTGCGGACGCGGTCCACCGTGGTCACGAATAAACGAGACGCGCACGCGGGCTTCCTCAACCGGACTCGTCACACCGAGAGAATCGGTGACCACAACATCGACTGACAGGCTGCCGGTAATGATGTTTGCACCATGACCCGCCAACGGGATAACAATGACGCCATGCACCGGATCATTAGACGTCACCGTCAGCAAACCTTCATACAGTTGGATCTCCGTCGGTGTGAATGTCACCAGCACTTCAGTGCCGTTGTTCATCGGATCGGCGGTCAGCGTAAACTCCGCTGGCGAGTTCAGAGCGAACGCTGCGCCCGTGACACTCAGAGATACGTTCAGGTCAGCCGTGCCGCGATTCTCGACGCGGACAATGCGCGTAAAGGTTGTCCCGATACCGACAGGCCCGAAGAACACATGATCCGGCATCAGGAAGATGCGCGGGGCGGGTTCAAAAACAGGTAGCGTTAGCGTGACTTCCGCCAACTGTCCCGGCAAAACTTCCACGTCCGCCCGCACCGGAGGAACACCCGGAATACCGGCGGTCACGGAATAGCCGATGGCCGGAATGGCCGGGAAGAAGATCTGACCTTCGAGGTTCGTGATGCCGTCAAAGTGCGGGCGCTGGTGTCCCTGACCGTAGCCAAGCACATTGACCATAGCGCCAACGACGGGTGCATCGCCCGCCAGAACTGTTACTCGCAGGTCGCCCGTCTGGGCAAATGCCATCGAAATGCCGAGCAGGGTTGCGAGGGTGAGAAGGAATAGCTTTTTCATAATTTTCTCCAGATACCGAAAAAGTGTGAAACTGGGTTACTGTTCTTGCTTTCTGCGCTATAGTATGGCAAGCCCCGTTCCACTTTTTAATTTATTTATTTTCAAATATTTTCAAGGGAAATCTACCTCGGGACTGTGCGCTCACTTCACAAGTGATGTGAACACGGTGCACACCCCTTTATAGGTGAATTCGGAGCTGTGCGCCGAGCTCAGTCGGGACGATTTCGTATGCTTTGACTGGTATTCGCAGAAAAGCAAGGTCAATCTGAGAGACTATATAAAGGGCTCCTGCGGCTAAGCCATAGGTCCACATTCGGCGGTGATGCGAGTCATAGGTTTCATACAGGCGCTGAACCGAAGCGGAGTCAGCTGCCAGGTAGTCCTTGCGAGCCGCATTGTTCTGGCTCAGCTCGCTTATCCAAAGGGCCGACACGCCTACCTGTGCGGCAATGTAAATGAGGCCGCGAACGCTTCGACCCTCCGCCAAGAAACCTGCACCCGGCAGGGCAAGATTCAGTAGCTGGGAGGAAGGTTTGGCTCCCTGCAGATAGGTGAACTCTCGAATGGCCGCCGTCGGCACATCCATTGTTCTGGTGGACATCCACTCCCGCTTAACGTCGTCAAACACGGTGCGAAACTTCGGACTGACCTGAATTGGGTCCAGCACGAGTGCGGAGTCGAGCTCGAGTGCTCTGGCGAAATGTGCGCGGGCTTCACTTTCCCGTTCCAGCATGATCAGTGAATAGCCGCCCAACAGTTCGAGTGCAACTCTGTCCGCGGCGGCCAAATCGTTCTGTCGGTCGGCGCGCAGCACGAGCAACTCGACTTGCTCATATTCGCCAAGACGAAAGAGCGAATCGGCTTGCAGGCGGAGATTGTCTTGAGCGAACAGGCAGGAAACCAGAGAGAGTAGTGCGATGAGGAGTTTCAGTTGCCGCCTCCAGATTGTCGAACAGCAAGTTCTGAGGTTTGCAAGTTTGCGCGAATCGAGAGTGTTTCCCCCGCCGCTGCCTGCCAGTCCGATTCAATAGCCGGGAGGCTCGGATGCGTGATTCGCAAGCTGTGATCGCCCGGCAGCACAACGGGCATACGATTCAACGGCGTGGTGCCGATCCGCTCCCCGTCAATATACACATCCCCCCACGGTTCGACCGATACGTCGAGATGCTGCACGTAGCGATCGAGGCTGACCGTCGTGCGAGTGTCTTGTCGCAATTCGACGGACACCTGAATCGGGGGATACGCCGGATTGCGCAACAGCACCACGTGTCGGCCTTCCGGAAGTCGAACGGGTGCTCCCAGAGGGGTGATGCCGAACTCCACGCCCTCCAATGACACACGTGCCCACGGAGTTGAGTCCAGAAACAGATCAAAGCTGTCTGTCGCAGCCGATGCGTTGACACGAGTCTGACTGGTCCGGTCGGAGGGGTCTGTCAAGCGTGCAGGAGTATCCTGTTTGGGTGGAGGAGGAAAAGTTTGGGAATCACTATCCTCGAGCGTGCGTCGCGAATCTGAGATTGGCGAGATCGGCGTCGTAGTTCCGGCAAGAGTCGATGTGGTGTCTCGTGGCAAGGACTCTGCTCTGCGCGCAGAACTGTCCATTGAAGCAATGTTGCCTTGAAACGCGGCCGAGTCCTGCTCGTGGCCAAGGGAGTCTTGCTGCGTCAGGTGGGTGTTGTTGCTCTCCGCGACTTTGCGGGTAGGCCATAAGGCGTAGGAAAGCACACCCAGAACAAGCGCGAGAAATAACGCGAGGGGGATAATCCGCGAATGTGACCTTCGCGCGAGCTTCGCACTGTGAGCATTGCCATTGAGCAAGTTCCGCGCGTCCTGCGCGGAAACGGGGCGATCATCGGCTTCTTTGGCAAGACAGGACTTGATTAACTTGCCAAGTGACTCGTCAAGTTCTGCCGCGTCCAGACGACTCCAATCAGGTTCTTCTTCGCGGACGCGGCGCAGCGATTCGAGCAGCGCGCCGGCATCAAACGGATTCGCTCCCGTCGCGGCTTCGAAGAGCACCACGCCCACCGCAAACAAATCTGAAAGCTCACTCGGTCCTTTGCCCCGCGCAACTTCGGGCGCAAGATAGGCGGGTGTTCCTACAATCGCCGTATGATAAGTCAACTTGGGAACATCGGCAAGCAGCGCTAAACTGAAATCGGTCAGCTTGAACTCACCGCTCGAACTGCACAGTATGTTCTCCGGCTTGATGTCGCGATGTAGAATTCCTGAGGAGTGAAGCGCACTCAGACCGGAACAAAGTGCCTCCGCAAGCCTGCGAACTTCTGATGGGGAGAGCTTCTGCTCTCGCTCCAGACGGCTGCGCAACGACTCACCGTCTACCCATTCGTGCACCATGTATGGACCCTCGGAAGGATCCTCGCCGACTTCGTAGATCTTGACCAACTGCGGGTGATTCAATCGCGCAGCCGCTCTTGCTTCGCGTTCAAAGCGCGCGAGCAGGTCGGGATCTCCGGCCAAATGCGGATGGAGAATCTTCAGGAAGACGTCACGATCCAGACGAACGTCATGCGCGCGGTAGGCCGCCGAAATGTCTCCTCTGGAAAGTAACTTGCGGTCGGTGAGTCGCTCCCTCAGCGCTCTCATTGCGAGTCTTGTTCCCCCCACTCTTTAAGCTTGTAGTGAAGGTAGCGGCGAGAAATTCCGAGCAACTGAGCGGCACGCGACCGGTTTCCTCCGCAAAGCGACAGCACTTGAAGGATGTGCACCTTCTCCGCCGCTTTCCAGCTCCAATCCTCCCCTGCGGGCGACGCGCTGGCGATGGCCTGATGGGAAATGTCTTCCGCTTCAATCCGGTCGCTGCGTGTAATGACTGCCGCTCGGACTATCGTGTTTTCGAGTTCGCGCACGTTCCCGGGCCACGTGTAAGACTGCAGGCGACGCAACGCCTCGGGTGAAATACCGGTGACGTGATTGCCGAGTTTGCGCAGGAAGTGGTGAACAAGGAAGGGAATATCCGAGAGCCGGTCACGCAACGGAGGGACCGATATCGGGAGGATATACAACCGATAGTAGAGATCCTCGCGGAAGTTGCCGGACTGAATCTCCGCCTGAAGGTTCTTATTGGTCGCCGTCAGAATACGAACGTTGGCCTTGCGCACCTCCGTATCCCCCACCCGCCTGTATTCGGACTCTTGCAGAAAACGCAGCAGCTTGGCTTGCAGCGGGGCCGGGATATCCGCAACTTCATCGAGAAAAAGTGTTCCGCCTTCCGCTGCTTCGACCAATCCTTCCTTATCCGCAACCGCTCCCGTAAAAGAACCGCGTTTGTGACCGAAGAGTTCGCTCTCAAACAACTCGGCGGAGACGTTTCCGCAATACAGCGCCAGAAAGGGCTTTCCCGAACGCTGGGACGTGCGATGAATTTCGCGCGCAACCAGCTCCTTGCCTGTCCCTGATTCACCGGTGATAATGACGGGCAAGTCACTGGCGGCCACGCGGTCAATCAAGCTATACAACTCGCGGATTGCCGGACTGTCGCCAACTATCAGATTCTTGCTGCCGCGTGACTTCAGTGCGGCGATTTCGTTCTGAACGTGTTCAAATCGACGGGCGTTTTCAATCGCGAGTGTGGCAAAGGCCGCGAGCGTGGAGAGCGGGGACAGATTCTCTTTCCGAAAGAGGTCGCGGTCGGAGCGGCTGTCCAGATAGAGAGCGCCTTCGATGGCATGCCGGCCCGAGAGCGGGAGAATGACTGCAGACTGAATGTGTTGGAGAATGATTGAAGACTTGCCGGAGAATCGCGGGTCTTCCACCGCGCTCTCTGTCAGTATCGGCTTGTTGCTCGAGATGACTTCCCGAACCAGCGATTGTGAGACGTCTTCCACGCTGCGAATGTCGCCGCGTCTGGAAAATGAGGCGGCTAACTGAAGCTGGGTGCCCGACGACAGAATTACCACCGCAGTTTCCGCGTGCATGGCCTGCGCCGCCGTCTCGAGAATCGCAGAAAATACCTCCTCCAGCGGCCGCAGCTCAAGGAGCTTCTGGCCTGCCGCGAGGACTTGCTCAGCGGTTAGAAGACCGGTGCTCATGGTGCTGATGCCTCAACCAGGAAGTAGCCCTCACGCGAGCGCGTCGAATTGTTGAAGTCGTCGTAAACAAAAAGCGTCCAATAATAGTCATCGTCTTCAAGCGAATCCGGAACCTGCACCGATGTATGTGTGGATGGCAACGTATCCGATACCCAGACGCGCACAACGATCGAGAAATCAAGGATGCGATCCACTGCCGCCTGATAGCGGAACGGATAGAGTGCGCTGAACGGCTGCCAGACCAGCTCTGGATACGGGGCAGCAACCTGATTAGAATCAGGCGACTCGACGACCGGAGTTTCCTGCAAGACTCGGAACAAAAAGGTGGGACCTACAGCGTGGCTATCCTCAGGAGCATAGACCATAAAGGTAAACGGCTGCCCTACGACAGACTCCAGACGGTTATCAGAGAAATACGATGAAGAAAAGGAGGCGGCCCAGCGGGAGTCATTGGTCAACGACATTCGGACCGGCGCTCGAGTCTTGTATCGCACCTTCACCGAGTCAATCTCAATTACTGAGTCCGGCCACAGCTCTGTTAGCACCGAATACGAATCCGTTGTCGGAAACAACCGTGCAGTGTGCACGCTGCGCACACGAGTCTGAAATGTCGGCACAGGAAGTTCTTCCGGCGGAATTACGGGCGGTCGATAGTTTTCTGAAGCAGGATCGAGTGGGTTGTCGTGCGGGGCCGAGCAGGCCAACAACAATCCAAGGAAAGAGATAAGTAAATATATTTTATAATTTTGAATCATAATCTATCGTTGCTGAGGTTGCTCTGGTAAGCTCAACCTGTGTTGTTCTCCGCTCAGGAGCTTAGACACAGGAGTTCGCAGGAAGGTTGAATCGGCTATGCGCACATGTGCACCGAATGCGCATTTCTGTCATAATATAGCCAATTCTTACAAAACATGCGCCGTTCAACAGAGAGTCTGAAGCAAGCCCCGATTCCGGCGCTGTAATTGAACTCATTCAGGCAAATTCCTGAGCTATCGCGAAGTTGAACGGAAAGCAAGATATTCACAAAACGACACAATTGCTCTTTACAACAAACAATCTCCACTTCTTGTGACAAAGTCGCTTTAGAAACGATTTCCACAATTCTCAAATTGGACTAAGGAGGGCCAATTCTAAACTTCTGCTATGTTCAAATTGCGCTCTCGCAGGCTCTTGATTTTCCTTGCTCGCCGAACACTCCATCAGGTGCAAGCGATTCGCAGAAGTTTGCAGACTCTCTTTTGCATGTGTATATTAATAGATATCAATCATTGCTGGAAACCGCGCGACGGGCAAGTAGAGATGATTTTAGTCCGTCGAGCGCAGCATAGACCGGAGGCTGCATGTCTGAACCAACAACTCCCAGCGTGGAGATCGCTCCTCATCTGTGCAAAGCCTGTTTGCGCTGTATAGAGGTTTGCAAACCGGGCGTCATCGAGACAAATCTCGAACGCGCGTTTAATGAATTAGGTTATCAGTGGGTAGAGTACAAGGGAGACGGCTGCACAGGGTGCGGCGCATGTTTTTACGCATGCCCCGAGCCGGGCGCAATCATTGTTTTCAAGAAAGGCAGTGCGGCCTGAGCCGAAGGAAAGAGTATGGAACTAATCAAAGCAAACGAAGCAGTTGTCAAGGCCGCGATTCTGGCCGGATGCACGCAGTACTACGGTTATCCGATTACTCCGGCATCAGAAGTGGCGATGGCCGCTGCCAAATATCTGCCTAAGATCGGTGGAACGTTCTTACAGGCAGAGTCGGAAATCGCCGCAATCAATATGGTATATGGAGCGGCTGGTGCCGGCGCTCGGGTCATGACGGCATCATCCGGCCCGGGTATTTCGCTAAAGCAAGAAGGCATCTCCTATATCGCTGCGGCGGAACTACCTTGTGTGATCGTGGATGTTATGCGCGCCGGACCGGGTTTAGGAAATATCTGGCCTGAGCAAGGCGACTACATGCAGGTCGTTCACGGCGGCGGACATGGCAACTATAAGACCTTGGTGTTCCTGCCGAACTGTGCGCAGGAAATGGCAGATCTTACGATTCTGGCTTTCGAGCTTGCCGACAAGTATCGGATTCCCGCCTATATCTTGACCGACGCTTACATCGGGCAGATGATGGAACCCGTTGAGTTTCCGACTAAGACTGTGCATCCGCCGCGCAAGGACTGGGCACTCTATGCCGACCATGAGTCCAAGGAGCATCTCATCTCTTCAATTCACATGAGCACCGAAGACCTTGAAAAGCATAACAAGCATTTGCAGGCGAAGTATGCCGAAATCGAGGCCAATGAAGTCCGCTATCAGGAAATCGAAGTGGACGATGCCGAGCTGGTTATGATTGGCTACGGGTTCATTTCGAGACTTCTGCAATCTGTGCTCGAAACGCTGCGCGATGAAGGACACAAGGTAGGGCTACTTAGACCGATAACGGCGTTTCCTTTCCCCTCCGTCCGTATTGAAGAACTTGCGGACCGCGGCAAGGCTTTTCTCAATGTTGAATTGTCCAACGGGCAGATGCTCCGCGATGTGCAGCTTGCAGTGGGCAGAAAGACGCCGGTTCATTTCTATAACCGTATGGGCGGCATGGTTCCGTCAGTCGAAGAACTGACGAACGTTGCTCGCCAATACTTGACGAAGTAGGAGGATAGTGATGTCGCAACAAGTTCTGGAAAAACCCCATTCCTTCTACGAAAAGTTTGAACGCAAGGGCGGACCGCAGAAGACGACGCATTACTGCCCGGGCTGCGGTCACGGCAATGTGCACAAACTGATTGCTGAAACCATTGATGAAATGGGACTCGCGGACAACACGGTGTTCGTGTCTCCCGTGGGTTGCTCTGTCTTTGCATATTACTACTTTGATGTCGGCAACATTCAGGCCGCACATGGCCGAGCTCCTGCGGTCGGCACCGGAGTCAAGCGTACGCGCCACAATTCCATCGTCATCTCGTATCAGGGTGACGGCGACCTCGCTTCCATCGGCACCGCTGAGATTATTCATGCGGCAAATCGCGGCGAGCAGATGACTGTGTTCTTCATCAACAACGGCATCTACGGAATGACCGGCGGTCAAATGGCTGCGACCAGTCTATTGGGACAGAAGACCGCAACGACACCGTATGGCAGAACAGTGGAAAATGAGGGCTACCCTATCCACATGGCCGAAGTCATTGCCACGCTCGAAGCGCCCGTGTTCGTAGCCCGTACGCACCTCGCCGACTTGAAAGGCATCATGAACACGCGCAAGTGCGTCCGCAAGGCGGTCGAAGCACAGGTTAAGGGAAAAGGATTCACGTTCGTCGAGATTCTCTCCCCCTGCCCGACCGGCTGGAAGATGGACACGCAGACGTCATGCGAGTACATCCTGTCGCAAATGCTGCCAGTGTTCCCTGACAAGGTCTTCAAGGATGTCATCGCCGAACGCGAAAGCTATTTCAGAGAGAACATCGAGCTTACTGATGAGCAGATTCTCGAGACGCTTGAACTCGGGCAGCTTGGCGAACCGTTTCCCTATGTCAAGGAGTTTGTCGAGAATTTCCCGACTACCAAGTTCAAGTTTGCAGGTTTTGGCGGACAAGGTGTCTTGACAGCGGGCGCGATTCTGGCCGCCCTCGGCATGCAGGAACATCTGAAGGTTTCCTGGATTCCGTCTTATGGACCGGAAATGCGCGGCGGGACCGCGAATGCTTCTGTGGTCTTATCGACGAAACCGGTCGGTTCGCCGATGGTGGTGAAGCCGGATGTGCTGGCAGTCATGAATGACCCCTCAATGGACGCCTTCGAAGCAACCGTGCGACCCGGCGGGTTGATGATTGTGAACAACACAATCATTTCACGAAAGGCCAAACGCACCGACATCGAAGTGCTGTATATGCCCTTGACTGGAATCGCAGATGAACTTGGGCTGAAGGCCTCGGCAAATATGGTGCTGCTCGGGGCCTATCTCGAATACAGCAAGCTCTTGCCGGTTGAGCATCTTAAGCAGATTGTTCCGAAGGGGCTGAAGCGCAAACAGTTGGGCGAGCAGAACATTGTCGCCGTCGAAGCGGGTGCCAAGTGGGTTCGCGACAACGTCAAGCGCAAAGTTGCGGAACCGGCGCTGGCATAGCGAGAAACATAGTAGATTATGCAAAAGGGCTTGCCGATTGGCAAGCCCTTTCAATTGATACGTATCTTCGGTGTCAGTGCCGCGCGTCCACTGCCGCGTAGGCCGCCATCTGCACGATATCGTTGACGCTGCAATCAGGCTGGAGAATGTGCACTGCGTGACTCATTCCCATCAAGATTGGGCCGATCGCCGTTGCTCCGCTCAACTCGGTCAACAGCCTGAAGGCGATGTTTCCACTGTTCAAGTCAGGGAAGACGAGCACGTTGGCCGCGCCGCCCTTCAATGTGGAGAACGGGTAGAGTGTCTGAATGATCGATTCATCCAGCGCGGTATCCGCCTGCATCTCCCCATCGATAACGATGTCCGGCCGCAACTTCCTCACGATACGCACGGCCTCGGCGACTTTGCGTGAGGCCTCATGCGGAACATTGCCGAAGTCTGAGAAGCTCAGCATGGCAACGCGCGGCTCACTTTTGAAGTTCGCGCGCACAGTGTCGGCCGACAATATCGCGATTTCGGCAAGGTCTTCCGCCGTCTTCAACTCGACATTGACTCCAACATCGGCCAGATACAGGTTTCTGTTCTTGAAGACCAGCGCATACATTGCGGCGACATGATTAACACCGGGCTTCTTCGGCAGGACTTGCAGCGCGGGACGCACGGTGTCCGAGTAGTGCTGCGAGATACCCGCGACCAAAGCGTCGGCGCGGCCTTCACGGAGCAGCATCGGTCCGAGATAGTTGGGATTCCGAACCAGCTTGCGAGCTTCCATCAGCGTCATCCCCTTCCGCCTGCGCAAATCCCAGAGTTTCCCGGCAAGATTTTCGACTTCCGGAAACGTCATGCGCTGGGGATCCAGAATCTCCATTTCAGCGAGGCTGATCCCTAATTCCTTGGCATGTTCATTGATGACATCGCGATCACCAAGCAAGAGCGGATAGCCGATTCCTTCCTTGACAATCAAGCCTGCGGCCCGCAACACCTTGGGGTGACTGCCTTCCGGCAGAACAATTCGCTTGCGATTGAGTCGCGCCTGATCGATAAAGATGCGCGTGACGTGCCGGCCGCTCCCGAGCAATCGTTCGAGATGATTGTGGTACGCGTCGAAATCCTTGACGGGTTTCCGTGCAACGCCGGACTCTCCTGCTGCGCGGGCCACCGCTACCGCGACGCGCAAAAGCACACGGTGATCCATCGGCTTCGGAATGACGTACTCGCGTCCGAAATGCAGATAGTCGAGCCCGTAGGCCGCGCTCACGTAGTCGGGAACATCTTCCATAGCAAGCTCAGCGAGTGCCCGCGACGCCGCCATCTTCATCTCTTCGTTGATTTGCGTGGCGTGACAGTCGAGGGCGCCGCGGAAGATTGCGGGAAATCCGAGCACATTGTTGATCTGATTCGGGAAGTCACTGCGGCCTGTGCAGACAATCGCATCCGGGCACGCTTCCTTGGCATCGCGATAAGCAATCTCGGGATCGGGATTGGCAAGCGCGAAGATGATTGGCTGCTTGGCCATCGACTTTACCATCTCGGGCTTGACTACACCACCGACGGAACAACCGATAAACACGTCCGCACCGACCATTGCCTCGGCCAGAGTGTTTGCCGAGGTCTTGCGGGCGAAGGCCGCCTTATACGGATTGTAGCGCTTATGTCCTTCGGCCATGTCCTCGCGGTCGAGGCGCAGCGTTCCCTTCGTATCGCACATCAAGATGTTCGCAGGATTCACACCCAGCGATATATACATCTTCGCGCAGGCGATTGCCGAGGCTCCTGCGCCGTTTACCACGACCTTGACCTGCTTGATATCCTTCTCGACCAGCTTCAACGCATTGAGCAGGCCTGCTCCCGAGATGATTGCCGTGCCATGCTGATCATCGTGGAAGACGGGAATGCCCATCGTCTTCTTGAGAGTCTCCTCAATGTAGAAACATGCGGGCGCTGCAATATCCTCAAGGTTGATTGCGCCGAAAGTCGGCTCAAGCAGCTGACAGGCGCGAATGACTTCCTCTGGATCTTCGCTGTTGATCTCAATGTCAAATACATCTACTGCGGCAAATCGTTTGAACAAAACGCCTTTGCCTTCCATGACGGGCTTGCCCGCCAACGCTCCAATGTTTCCAAGCCCGAGCACGGCCGTCCCGTTTGAAACCACAGCAACGAGATTCTGCCGCGCCGTGTACTCCGATACGAGTTCTGGATTCTTCTCAATTCTCAAACACGGTTCGGCAACTCCCGGACTGTAGGCAAGCGACAGATCGTATTGCGTTTCGACCGGTTTGGTCGGTATGACTTCAATCTTCCCCTTAGGTTCTCGACTATGATATTCGAGGGCATCTTCTGCTAATGACATCTTTCCTTACTCCTGAATTTCAAGCAACAGTGCTTGTGAAATTTTTCATTAATATACGATTTGGGCACTTAGGATGCTCGTTTCTTCACCTCAATTGCGCTGTTTACGCAACTATTTGTCGCATTGTCACATTTCAGACGAGAAATTTGCCTGAGGGCTTGACAAGCACGACTGTTATTCGTATATTCAAATATTCAATTGATTAATTGAGACAAGAAATGACACAATTTGATCGTCTGCGCGACAACCTAAGTTCAGAATTCTCCAAGATTGGGAGAGTCCTCTCCAGCCCTAAGAGAATTGAAATTATTGAGTTGCTGTTCCAGTGTCCGAAAAGCGTGGAGACCCTTGCTGAGAACACCGGAATGAGCCTTGCCAACACTTCGCAGCATTTACAAGTGCTGCGAGGCGCCGGCATGGTAGAGGCCCAGAGAAGCGGCACCTATATGATTTATCAGCTCGCAAGTCCGCTTGTCCACGAGTTGGTCAGTATGGTTCGGCAGGTCGCCGAGACGCACCTTGCCGATGTGGACAGAGCGCTCGCCAAAATCAGAGAAGGCACGACCGACCTCGAGAATATCGACCGTACTCAATTGATGCAGCGCGCCAAGGAGGGCAAGGTTATCGTCTTGGATGTGCGTCCGCAGGACGAATACAATGCAGCCCATCTGCCGTTTGCGGTGTCTATCCCGCTCGCCAAACTCGAGAAACAATTGGCGACTCTGCCGCGCGACCAGCAAATCGTTGCCTACTGCCGAGGACCATATTGCCTGCTGGCTGGCGAAGCCGTTCGCCTGCTCAAGCACAAAGGTTTCCAAGCCACTCACATTCGTGATGGCGTCGGAGAGTGGAAGGCGCATGGGCTCCCTTTGGAAACAGGTTCAGCAAAAGAGTCCGAAAAGTAAATATTCCAAGCTAAGAATGAAGAAGAATCATGGGACTGATTGAAAAGCTCTTCGGAAGCTCGAAGAGCATAAAACCGCTTGAAACTAGCGACGAGACGTTTGAGACTGATGTGTTGAACTCTGACCTGCCGGTGATGCTCGACCTCTGGTCGCCGGGCTGCATGCCCTGCCAGGTTCTGGGTGGCATGCTCAGGGAACTCGCACCTGAATACGCGGAACGAGTCAAAATCATCAAGCTGAATGTCTCGCAGAATATGCAGACGGCTATGAAATTTCAGGTGCGCGGTGTTCCGACTGTGCTGTTCTTCAAGAAAGGCAAAGTCGTCGACCAGATGGTGGGACTTGCACCCATGGATGTTCTGCGTCAGCGACTTGATCGTCTGGCGGCCTAAGCCTGAGAATCATTAGCACACACTCTTACACGACCTCTCTTGTATGCGACGACTTCTCTTTTCACTGGCATTACTCTCCGCACTGATCATGCTGGTGATAAACGTGCTGCCGGAACCGGGCGGCGAACGCACTCCGCTTGAGATACTGCGTGCAAAACACTCGGTAACGCGCAAACCGTCCGTCGATCACGCGAAATTCTCAGTGCTGGACGGACCTTTCGAAAACCCGCAAGACGTCACGCGCGTCTGCATTTCCTGCCACACGGAACGGCACATTGAGGTGATGCAATCCTCGCATTGGAACTGGGAACGCATCGAGTACATCGAAGGCCAAGGCATCCGCAAAGTTGGCAAGAAGAACATCCTGAACAACTATTGTATCGGAATTTCCGGAAATGAGCAGGCATGCAACCGTTGTCACATCGGATACGGTTACGGAGATGCCTCGTTCGATTTCGGGAATCCCTACAATGTGGATTGTCTGGCCTGTCACGACCAAAGCAATCTCTACATGAAGGCCGGTGCCGGAATGCCCGACCCGAATGTGGACCTTGCGAAAGTGGCAAAGGATGTCGGCGCTCCGACGCGCACCAATTGCGGAACCTGCCATTTCTTCGGCGGCGGCGGCAATAACGTGAAGCACGGTGATCTTGAGATGGCGCTGTTCGAGCCGTCGCGCGAGATGGACGTGCATATGGCAGTCGACGGCGTGAATATGCAATGTGTGGTCTGTCATACTGCGGAACAGCATCAGATGCTGGGTAAGCTGTATTCCGTATCTTCAATGAATCGCGACCGTGTTTCATGTGAAACATGCCACGGCGGTCTGCCGCATGCGGACAACGTTTTGAATAATCACACGCTTAAAGTCTCCTGCCAGACCTGCCACATTCCAACCTACGCCAAAGACCATCCGACAAAACTGCAATGGGATTGGTCCACGGCCGGCCAGCTGAAAGACGGCAAACCATTCAGTATAGTGGATGACCAGTTAGGTGTCGAAACCTACACGTCCACCAAGGGTTCTTTTGTCTGGGGCAAGGACCTCAAACCCGAATACGCATGGTTTAACGGCACGGCGTCGCATTACCTGCTCGGCGATACTTTTGATCCGGCGGATACGCTGCAGATGAATACACTCCGCGGCTCGTACGACGATCCCGACGCGAAAGTTGTTCCCGTCAAAATTCATCGCGCGAAGCAGATCTACGACCTTGAACATAACTACCTGATTCAGCCGAAGTCTGTCACAAATCACCCCGGAGACAGCGCGTTCTGGAGAGAGTTTGACTGGCATCGTGCGTCCGCCGCAGGCATGCGCGAAGTCGGACTTCCCTACAGCGGTAAGTTTGATTTCGCACAGACTGTGATGTACTGGCCGATCAACCATATGGTCGCTCCGGCAAGCAAGTCCGTGACATGCGCGGAGTGTCACACGCGCCAAGGCGGAAGACTTGCGGGCCTGACCGATTTCTATATGCCGGGCCGCGATCGAGCACTATGGATTGATCGGGCGGGAGCAGGGCTACTGGTGTTGACCATCCTCGGTGTGCTGGTTCACGGTGCCGCACGCTTTATCGTATCGCGCAAGCGGAACGGGGGACACTAAATGAAACGCGAATTAGTCTACCCGGTCTTTGAACGCTTTTGGCATTGGGCGCAGGCCGCATTGATCGTTCTGTTAGGTGTCACAGGCTTCGAAATTCACGGTTCACTCCATTTCTTCGGGTTCCGACAGGCGGTCGACATCCACTCCTTCGCGGCCATCGCATTCCTGATCCTGATCTGCTTCGCCGTATTCTGGCATTTAACCAGCGGTGCGTGGCGACAGTATCTTCCCACATCCACTAACATCAGGGCGCAAGTGGACTATTACATCACGGGAATTTTCCGTGGCGCCCCGCATCCGACGAAGAGAAGCGTGCTGAGCAAGCTCAATCCTCTGCAGAAACTCGTCTATGCCGGACTGAAGGTCTTGGTCATTCCTCTGATGGTCACGACCGGTCTGATATACATGTTCTATCGCTATCCGCAGCAATATGAAGTCATCAGTCTGAATATTGAAGGGCTGTCCGTGGTGGCGGCGATCCATACGCTTGGTGCGTTCCTCCTGGTCACATTCCTGATTGCACACCTCTACTTGACCACCACCGGCACCACGCCCACTGCAAACCTCAAGGCCATGGTCACAGGCTACGAAGACCTACCCGACGGGCAGTCCGTCGCACACGAACGAAACCTTCTTCTGAAAACCGAAGTGGTTAGCTGATGGAACACCGCACAACCAAATACATGAACCCGTATCTGGCAGGTTTCCTGCTCGGACTGGTTCTCTTAGGAAGCATCTTCATCACAGGGCGTGGACTCGGCGCCAGCGGCGCGATCAAGGATACGATTGTGTCTGTTGTGAGCAGTATCGTTCCAGAGCATGCCGCGGAGTCGCCCTACTACGGCCCGCTCATCGCTGATCAAGAGCACAGTCCGATGAAATCCTGGCTCGTGTTTGAGCTGATCGGCGTGCTGATCGGTGCGTTCGTATCCGGACTGATCTCAGATCGACTCGGCTTTCGCAGCGAAGGCGGACCACGAATTCAGAATAAAACACGCTGGATGTTCGCTGTTATGGGTGGTGCGCTGTTTGGTATCGGTGCGCAGTTCGCCCGCGGCTGTACGAGCGGAGCCGCCTTAAGCGGCATGGCCGTGCTTTCCACCGCCGGCTTCGTGACCATGCTGGCGATTTTCGGAACGGGATATCTGGTCGCCTACTTCTTTCGAAGATTGTGGATCTGAACAAACGGGAGCTATGTCCATGGGACCATTTGTGCCGGATCTGATCTCTTTCGAGCTTAACTTAGTTATCGCGCTGCTGATCGGTATCGCCTTTGGATTCGTTCTCGAACAAGCCGGCTTCTCCTCGTCACGCAAACTTGCCGGACTGTTTTACGGTTATGACTTCACGGTGTTGCGGGTCTTCTTCTCAGCGGCCGTCACGGCTATGGGCGGAATTCTGATCTTAGGCTATGCGGGGTTACTCGACACGGAAGCAATTTACATCAATCCGCTCTGGTTGTGGCCCGCAGTCGTCGGTGGAACCATCATGGGTGTTGGTTTTATTCTCGGAGGATACTGTCCCGGAACCAGCTTCTCGGCTGCGGCGATTGGGAAAATTGATGCGCTGTTCTTCATCGGGGGGCTGTTTCTCGGAGTGTTCGTCTTTGCCGAGATGTTTCCTGCCTGGGAAGAGTTTTATCACTCGTCGGCCTTCGGACCCGTCAGAGTCTTTGACACTTTGGGACTCTCGATCGGCTGGTTCGCGTTCTCGTTGATTGTTATCGCGCTGGCCGCCTTTGCCGTCACAAGCTGGATTGAGAAGCGTGTGAGCACAAGTGCCCCGTCGCGGCAATTCCGCCTGCGTCCTCACGCGATCGCCGCCGGAGCCACAGTGCTCGCCGGCGTGCTGCTGATTTCACTGCCTGACAGGAAGTCGCGCGTTTTGGCAATGGTCACAGCAGCCGAGCACCTCGCCGCGTGTGAGACTGCTTTCATGACTGCCGATGAACTCGCATTTCGGATCATCGACCGTGAACCGAACATTCAAATCGTTGACGTGCGCGATTCTGCGGCCTACAACTCGTTCGCTCTGCCCGGAGCGATTAACGTTCAGGTCCGTAATCTATTCGACAAGGAATGGAATCGCCTGTTTGCGCGCAGGCACATCAAGAAGGTGCTGGTTGCCGAACACGAGAGTGACGCAATAGCAGCCTATCACGTTCTGGATGAGTTGGGATATCCCAACCTTGTCGTCCTCCAGGGTGGCCTGCCTCTCTTTAAGCGGGACATCTTATCTGAATCAACGCATGAAGCCGTGCCGCTTCATGAAGATGTTGCTGGATTTCGCATGAGTGCGCGCGAAACTATCAATAGACTCATCGAACAGGAACGGCTGAAGCCTCCCGCGCTGGAGAAGAAGCCAAAGAAGGTGATTGGCGGCTGCTAAAATCATCCTGCGAATGTCAAAAGGCCCGCACTTGTGCGGGCCTTTTCTTCTGCGTTATGCTTTTCCATTTCCCCAAAAAACGGCTAACGTTTAGTATTAGAGCACCATTGTGCTCAATTTGAGGCATATGAGTCAGAATAGGAGAATTTGTATCTAATTTTAAGCTCCTGTGAAAGCTGGATTCCCCGTTATGTAAGAGAGTCACAATCGGAGCCGCCCCCCTTTCCTTTTGTGAAGTGTTTCACAATATTTATGATGTTGTGGTTGTGGCGGCGAAAACCGCCCCGCTTCTCTCTAAAAACATCACTACCAATTAGTCATAGATTGAGGTCTTAACCGTGAAGAAGAAGTATATCATCGGCTGGCTGCCCGGTGACGGAGTCGGC
>JAANMT010000837.1_pt1 | contig 32619 bp, 26 predicted proteins | sample 7279711 | NCBI WGS metagenome assembly JAANMT01 (sample SAMN14094538, study PRJNA606508) | bioreactor metagenome | isolation source: A lab-scale SPAN reactor treating ammonium-rich wastewater day 1 | place: Ireland: Galway | collected 2017-01-16 | reverse complement strand
CTTTGGCTCAGGTTTCGCAGATTATTATTTGTTCCGAACTCAGTTATTCTCTTCAGAATTTCCAGAATGCGGTGATCAGCAATTCAAGTCAATACACATTTACTGATGAGGTTGGCAATTCACTTCCTTCTAGTTTTGATGTTTCTGCTTTGCCTAAAACGGTTAAATTTTTAATTAAAGATAAAGCTACGGGCTGCGTTTCGGATGTTCAGACGGTAACTTTCATAAAAGGTACAAACACTCCTTTACTTGTTTCGGAAACTGATTTCGTACTTTGTGATACAGATTTCGACGGAAAAACATCCTTTGATTTGAATGTTAAGAAGACTGTTTTCAGTACAGATCCAAATGCTGTTTTTGAATATTTTAAAAACGCTAATTTCACCCAGCCAATATCTGCAGATTATACGAACGAGACCGCTTTCGCACAAACTGTTTACGTGAGAATCACCGTTCCAGGTTTTTGTCCGTCGTTTGGTAAAATAAATCTGAAGATAAATACCCCGACAAAATCTTCGACCCTGGAGAGCAAATATTACATCTGTTTCGGGGAAACTGTAACAATTGATGCCGGACCGGAAAATCTGACAAGAAAGTGGAGTACAGGTGAAACTACCCAAACAATTTCAATTGCAAAAGCAGGAAACTATTCCGTGGAACTGACGGATTCGGATGGATGTACCTATACGCACAATTTCACCGTTTCAGATGAGAATCAGCCAAAAATTGAAGTCATCAACCAAACCAATAATTCGATTGAAGTTGTAGCGAATGGTGGCGTGAAACCTTATAAATATTACTTCAATGGAGTGGCTCAGCCTTCAAATATTCTAATGAATCCAACAGCAGCCTCTTATGAAATTCAGGTTGAATCTGCCACGGGATGTTTGGGAGAGCCCCGTACCATTTACTTTATTAAAATAAATAATGCTTTCACACCGAATGCTGACGGAATCAACGATGTCTGGAGCGTTGAAAACCTCGATAAAATGCAGAGTGTCTCTGTGGTTATTGTTGACCGTTACGGCAATAAGGTTTTTGAATCACAGAACGGCAGCAAAGTAGAGTGGGACGGCAAGCATAAAGGGCGTGCATTGCCAACCTCAACTTACTGGTACACGATTACGTGGTTTGATGCGGTAACTCAGAAATCTGAACAGCGACAAGGCTGGATTCTGATGAAAAACAGAAATTAATCTCAATTTTTATCACGCTGAATGTCATTGTTTTGAACGGGGAAACCAAAGTTATCCCCATTTCCACAATATCTAATAATTGTTGTACAAACAATAAGTTTTCCTTATTTTCGTTGACTAAATGTGGAAAGCATTAACGGCTATTGGACTCAATCATGCCCACAAAATCCAATTCAAAACCTTTCTGAAAACCAGGATTAAATGAATTCAAAAAAAATTATCATTGCAGCTGCAATTTTCTATTACGGATTATCCGACGCACAGCAATCCCAATATTTCAGCGACCGCGAAAATTACCGCTTCAGTCTTGCCGAAAATCTTTACCAAAACAAAATTTACAGCGCTTCTCAGTATGAGTATGCCCGGCAGTATTTCTACAACGGCGCACTCGCGAAATCACGGAAAGAAGCCGCGCAGTTTTTCGACAATGTGATTGGTGTGATCTTAAGAAAGAACCATGCAGAGCAGGGCCTGGAAGCGTTTATTAAAGAATACCCTAACTCCGCTTATTTTGCGCAGGCAAATTTACCTTTGGCCGACTATTATTTGGCGCAGAAAGACTTCGATAAAGCGCTGGAAACATTAAACAATGTAAACCAGTACCAGCTTTCAAAAGAAGAAAACACGCAGTATATCATGAAACTCGGTTATGCGAAATTCATGACCGGCGATTCCGACGGTGCTATTGAAGCCCTGGAGGAAGCCTTTCAAAATGCGGAAGAATCAGACAAATACGATATCGCCTATATGCTCGGGCATCTTTATTATGCAGATGGGCAGAATGATAAAGCATTCTCATTCTTTGACCAGATCAAGGATAACGAAAAATATGCACGTCTCGTAAAACCGTATTATGTGCAGATGTATTTTAATGAAAAGGATTACGACAGGGCTATTGTCGAAGGAAATTCGCTGCTCGGTGAATCAATCTCTTCCGATTACAAGGCCGAAGTTCACAAAATAATCGGTGAAAGTTATTTCATGAAAGGCGATTATGCATCGGCTTATCCACATCTGAAATCTTATCTTGTAAGCAAAACAAACCCTTCAGAAAGCGATCTGTACGAAATGGGATTTGTGTCTGCACAGTTAAAAAAGTACGACGAAGCTGTTTCTTATTACAACCAGTTGATCAACAGCAATTCCGCGACTTCGCAGAATGCGTACTACCAACTGGGCAACGCTTATTTGGCCGTTGATAAAAAGCAGGAAGCGCTTTCGGCGTTCCGTTCGGCATATCAGATGAGTTACGACCCGAAAGTTCAGCAGCTTGCTCACTTGCAGTACGCGAAACTGAGTTATGACATCGGAAACCCGTTTGAATCTGCTTCGGTTGTGATTCAGAATTACATCAGCAAATATCCACGGAGTTCTGAAACTGAAGAGATGAAATCACTTTTAGTGAAATCTTATCTTTATTCCGGCGATTACAAAGGTACATTGAGTGCAATTGATAAGATGCCGAATTCAACTCCGGAATTGAATAAAGTTGATCAGGAAGTTTCCTTTCTTTTAGGCACAGAAGAATTCAATAAAGGAAATTTCGATGGGGCAGAAGCGTATTTTCTGCGCAGTCTTGAATTCAATATTAATAAAGAATTCAACACCAGAGCAACTTATTGGTTGGCTCAAACTTATTACCAAAAAGGAAATTATCCTTCAGCGATTGTCCGTTACGAAAGACTTCTTAACGAAAACTTTGCTGAGAAACAGCAGCTCACCTATGATTTAGGTTACGCTTATTTTAAATCGAAAAAGTTCGACAAAGCAAAACAGTATTTTTCTGAATACCTGAAAAACCCCAAATCAGAATTTAAAAACGATGCAGAACTTCGTCTGGCAGATACTTATTATGCAGACAATCAGCTGAACGAAGCAATTGCGATTTACGATAAAACTGAAAATGCGGATGATTATACGTTATTCCAAAAGGCAATGGCGCTTGGTTTTAAAGGTGATACTGAAGCTAAGATTTCTTCGCTTAAAAAACTGATTACCCAGTACAAAAACTCTGAGTATGTGGATGATGCGCAGTACGAAATAGGTACAGCATACGCTGCAAACGATGATTACAACAGTTCTAATGATTATTTCAGTCAGGTGATCAGAAGCAGTTCAGATAAAGATTTGGTAGCGAATGCACAGATTTACCGTGCGCAGAATTACATCGACCTTAACCAGAATGATAAAGCGCTTTCCGAATTAAAAGCACTCGGCAATCAGTACAAAAACACAGCTTACGCGAGTAAAATTGTTCAGGCCTCCCGTCCGATTTACGTGAAAAACGGTGATACTGCAGGTTACGAAAGTTTTGCACGCAGTTTAAGCGTAAAAATCGATGCATCGGAACTGGATGAAATTAATCTGAACAGTGCCAAAAACTACTACACAGCCAAAGATTACAAAAAAGCGATTCCGCTTTATGAAAAATATCTGACCCAAAATCCTACAGGCGACGGACTTTATCAGGCGCAGTACGAGTTGGGTGAAAGTTATTATCAAACTGCAAATTCTACAAAAGCACTTTTAGTACTTCAGGAAGTAGCGAGTGTTCAGAACGATTATCAGGAAGATGCGCAGACAAGAGTTGCACAGATTTATCTGGATCAGGGCAATAGCAGCGAAGCAAAAAGGTATCTTGAAATCCTTGCTAATTCAGCCAATATCAATGTGAAAAACTTCGCGAATCTGGAACTGATGAAAATTTACGCAGACGAGAAGAATTTCCCAAAAGCGGAGAGTTTTGCAGATTTGGTGCTTTCCAATTCAAAAAATCCTGCATCTGTGATCGAACAGGCGAAAGTTATTAAAGCCAGAAGTTTGATGAACAGAGGTAAAGATAATGATGCAAAAGCAGCGTACACCGCACTGGAAAAGTCGTCGAATACGGAAGTTGCCGCCGAATCGCTTTATGCGAAAGCTTATTATCAAAACAAGGCAAAAGCCTTTAAAAACTCTAACGAAACCATCTTCAAACTGGCTAATAACTATGCTTCCGAAGAATATTGGGGTGCAAAAGCGCTTGTTGTAATGGCGAAAAATTACATCGGGCTTAAAGATAAATACCAGGCGAGTTATACTGTGGACCAGATTATCGCAAATTATCAGGATTTCCCCGAGATTGTGGCTGAAGCCAAGGAAGTGAAAAGTCAGATCAAAAAATAAAATTAAACTTAAAAGGTTTTAAAACAAGAAATATGAATTTAAAAATTCAAAATATATTTTTATTGGGAATGCTGGTTTCTTCCACTGCCGTGTTTTCTCAGATTAAAGAAGAAAAACTGATTCTGGACCGCAAACGCGAACCCGAAGTGAAGAAAATCGAGAAAAAGAAAACTTCAGTAGAAGCCGAAAAGAATTACCCGCCCGAAGCCAAATCCGCGAATCCTGTAGAATATAACATTACTGATGTTCCTGCAGCTTCCGATTTTAAAACATCGGTGATTCAGGGCGAAGATATTTCACCAAAATTCGATGCCGATTATCAGAATAATTATTTCCAGATCGGGATGGGGAATTTCGGAAAAATCCTGGCGGACGGAAATATTTCTACCACGCTGGAAAATGATATTCAGGTTGGCGCAGACCTTCATTTCCTGTCAACAAGCGGACTTAAAAAAGAATACGACTGGACTTCAAAACAGAACACCGGAAATTTTGGGCTTTATTTAAATTCTTATGGCGATAAAGGGAAAATTAATGTGAACGCAGATTACGGACTGAACGATTATAATTATTACGGAATTTACGCGCTGAAACCAAGTTCAGATATCAACATTAACCAGAAAACCAACCGTTTCAAAGTGAACGGATATTATGATTTCTATTCCAATGAAATCCTTAATGACGTCCGCATAAAATCATCTTTTCTCGGCGATAATTTTGATGCTAAGGAAACCCAGGCAGAAATCCTCCTGAATCTATCGAAACATGGAGTGGAACTTCCGGTGGATGGCGTGATGTTCAATGCGGATCTCGGCGTCAATCTGGAAACTTTAAGGTCAGAATTTTCTCTGTTGAATGAGAATTCCTCTAATTTTTTCAATGCGACATTATCACCAAAAATGACTTTCTTCAAAGGAAAATCTTATTTAATGATCGGGTCGGATTTCTCTTTTATGAATGCTAAAAATTCAAACAGAATTTTAGACGATCAAGTTCAGAATAACAAAACATATTGGTTCCCAAAAGCTGAATTACAGTTTGCTGCGACCGATGAATTTAAATTTTATGCCGGCGTAGAGGGCGGATTGAAACTGAATTCCTATGCGACAATGCTTGAAGAAAACCCTTATCTGGTTTCTGACCAGGAACTTCGCGCCACTGAAACCAAATATAAAGGTTATGTCGGACTTCGCGGAGATATCGATCAGGTGATTAAATATGATGTAAGCGCAGGCTACGGAAAAATGAATGATATTATGTTCTTCAGAGCGAATGATTTATTTGACGGGGCTTTCACACTGAACCGTGCGCCTTACGACTACGCAAATACTTTTTCCGCGGTTTATGATAACGGTACGGTGAGCGAAGTGAAAGGTAGCATCCAATATTTCCCGCTGGCCAATGTTGTTCTGGATGGTGAAATGTATTTTGCAAAGTATGATCTCGAAAATTACGAGCATATTTACAATAAGCCTTTGGTTAAAGCCAGTCTTGGAGGTAAATATTCTCTGTTTGATAAAAAACTGCACCTTGGGGCGAAAGCAATTTTCGGTTCTGACTTAACAACCAACTCATTTGAAATAACTGAATCGGGAACTACACCGAACTTTTTTGTATCTGCGGAGAACAAAGATGATAAAGTTGGCGGTTTTGCAGATTTAAATCTGTCTGCTGAGTACAAAGTTCACAAAAATTTCAGTATTTTTGCACTCGGAAATAATCTACTGAACACAAACTATCAGACTTTCAAAGGGTATAAAGTTTTGGGAGCACAGTTTTTGGGAGGCGTCAAGATTAGTTTCTAGAGTAGTTGAGTTTTGAGTAATTGAGTTATGGTGAGGATTTCTAAAAAACCTCAGAAAATTCAAACACATAAAAACTCAATCACTACAAAAAAAGGCTCGGTAGTTCAATTGGATAGAATATCAGATTTCGGCTCTGAGGGTTGGGGGTTCGAGTCCCTTCCGGGTCACAAAAAACGGCAAACTTTAATTGGTTTGCCGTTTTTTTTTATTTACGTTTTACAGGAACTGATTAGCTATTCGTCACGTTCAGTGTAACCTCAATATTATTTCGCGTTGCGTTAGAGTAGGGACAAACCTGATGCGCCTGTTCTACTAAAGATTGCGCTTCCTCCTGAGACACTCCCGGTACATTTACATTGAGTTCGACTTCCAGACCAAAACCTCCGTTTGCAGTTTGCCCGATTCCTACTTTGGCATTTACAGTGGTTTCACCCGCTGCAGATTTCGATTTTTTAATCATCAGATTCAAGGCACTGTCGAAACAGGCAGCATATCCTGTCGCGAAAAGCATTTCAGGATTGGCATAATCATCATTTTCTCCGCCGAGGGATTTAGGAGTTCGTACCTCAAGTTCCAGAATTCCGTTGTCACTTTTTACGTGTCCGTCGCGTCCGCCGGTTGCGGTAACGCTTGTTGTATATAATGTTTTCATTGATTTTTTATTTTTTGATTTTCTCTAAAAGTTTATGGATGGCGTCTTTCAGTTCCTGTATGTCAGTTTCAGAAAGATTCAGTCTGTCGTTCATCTTGGCAGGAATAAGGCATGCTTTGTCCTGAAGCCGGTCACCTTCATCAGTCAGGTATATTTCAACCACGCGCTCATCTTCAATTTTTCTTTGGCGAATAATATAGGATTTCGCTTCCAGCCTTTTCAGTAAAGGCGTAAGCGTGCCGCTGTCGAGCGACAATTTTTCGCCAATCTGTTTTACGGTGAGGCGGTGGTGTTCCCAAAGCACCATCATCACCAGATATTGCGGATAAGTCATATCTAATTCTTCGAGCAAAGGCCTGTAGAGTCCTGCGATTTCCTTAGCAATAACGTAAAATGGAAAGCAGAGTTGGTTGCCGAGCTTGGGTGTTTGTGAATGATCCATATGATGAAATAGGAGTTTAAAATTTATTTCGTGATAACAAATTCATCCATTGGGATCCTTACTTTTTTCATTGTAGAAAGCCAGTCGTTTTCTGTATCTCTGTATCCTAAATAAAGCAGGGTAACGCTTTTCAGCCCAAGTTCATTTAAACCGAGAATTTCATCAACTACTTCATTACTGAAACCTTCGGCCGGCGTACTGTCGATCTTCAGTTCAGCTGCCTGAGCCATTGCCAGACCTAACGCGATATAAGTCTGTCTTGCCGTATGTGCAAAATTTTCATCAGCAGTCTGGGCACCGTAGATCTGTTTCAACTGATCGGTATAGCTGTTGAAACGGCCCCTAGGAAGTTCACGAACATCGGTATGATAATCGTAAACTTTATCAATTTTTTCAGCGGAATAGCGGTCCCAAGCCGCAAAAACCAAAACGTGAGAACAGTCTCTCATTACTTCCGGATTCAGTGCTCCTTTAACCATCTTTTCTTTTAATTCCTGATTTTGTACTGAGATTACACGGAAAGGCTGCAATCCTGACGAAGTAGGAGCCAGCCTGGCGGCTTCTAAAATTTTATCTAAATCCTGAGTAGAAACTTTTTTGCTGGAGTCGTAGGCTTTTACAGCGTGTCTCCATTTTAAATCTGCGATTAATGACATATTTTTATTTTAATAAATTAAGACTGCAAATATAGGCAGCAATTATATTGTGCGCAATATAATTGAATAATAGATATTTTGAATTGAATTGATCAAAACAAAAAAACCACCTGAAAATCAGATGGTTTTATAAAATGAAATTAATTCTTGTTAGTCCATTTTCTTGGCATCAGCAACAAATTGCGCTAAACCACTGTCGGTTAACGGATGTTTCAATAGATTTAAAATTGATGCAAGGGGAGAAGTCACCACGTCAGCACCTACTTTTGCGCAGTTGATAATATGCATTGGTGAACGGATTGATGCTGCAAGAATCTCAGTGTCAAACATATAGTTGTCGAAAATTATTCTGATCTCCTCGATCAGGTTCATCCCGTCTACAGAAATATCATCAAGTCTTCCCAGGAAAGGCGAAACATAGTTTGCCCCTGCTTTTGCAGCCAGTAAAGCCTGTCCTGCAGAAAATATCAGGGTACAGTTTGTTTTGATTCCTTTGTTTGAGAAATATTTCAAAGCTTTTACGCCGTCTTTAATCATCGGAATCTTTACCACGATATTAGGGTGAATTGCTGCAAGTTCTTCCCCTTCTTTAATCATTTCCTCATAAGTTGTACTTAAAACTTCGGCAGAAATATCACCATCTGCAATTTCGCAGATCGTTTTGTAATGGTTCAGTATGGCTTCTTTCCCGCTGATTCCTTCTTTTGCCATGAGCGATGGATTGGTTGTAACACCATCTAAAATTCCCAAATCCTGGGCTTCTTTAATCTGCTCCAGATTGGCAGTGTCGATAAAAAACTTCATGTTGATTTATTTTTTACAAAGATAATGTTTTCGCCCTGAATGTAGAAGGAGCCGGTTCGTATTTGAGGCCGATTTAGAGTGAAACGGCAAAAAAAACCTTACGGATGTGCCGTAAGGTTTTCAATTTAGAGATTTATCATTGAGGTATTTTTTTATTTCGGTGATAATTTTTCGGTCATGTGATCGCTGTCATTCCTTCATGTGACTGATGATGTCTGAAAGCGGGGGGAACTTTTATTTCCGATTTTGCTAACAGGGTAATCATTTTCATGATGAATTCCTTTGATTTTGCTTCTACTCTCGACACGTTTTCAAAAGAGAATACATGTACTGCTCCGGCGTCCTTCAAAATGTTTCTGGCTTTTTGAAGTTTTTCAGCATTTTTTGAAAATATACCGGCCACTAAATTTTCGGAACTTTTTCTCAAGACTTGTTCTGGTTTTTTTACGATGTTGTTGAAAAAAGCTCCCCAATACTCACTGAATAGGTTTTTCCTATTCTCCGAAAAATCTTTGCAGGTAAGTTTAATGTTTTTCAATCCTGTGCTTTTTAGGATTTTAGAAGCGTTGGTGGCTTCTTCACAACTTAAAAATAATCCTACAACTGTTGTTTTCATTGTAATTGTATTATTTGTTAGGGCGATTGCCGATACAAAGATATGCTTAACATAATTTTAAAAATGGGTGTTGAAACCCTTTTTTCTATCAATGTTTTTTATGATTTTGGTCATAAAAAAGAACCCAGCGAATCCGCGGGGTTCTTATCTTAATTTATATTCTTTCGTTCTTAATTTCCTCCACAATTTCGGGATTCAGAAGGGTAGAAGTATCACCGAAATTCGCGAAATCTCCTTCTGCAATTTTTCTTAAAATTCGTCTCATAATTTTACCGGAGCGGGTTTTTGGAAGTGCAGACACAAATTGAATCTTATCAAGCTTTGCAATTGGTCCGATCGTATCACTGATGACCTGGTTGATTTCCTTACGCAGATTGTCGCGGTCACGGCTTTCGCCAGTGTCCTTTAAGATTACATAACCGTAAAGCGCACTTCCTTTAATATCATGCGGATAGCCGACAATCGCAGATTCAGCAACAGCTGGATGCTGGTTGATACTGTCTTCGATCGGAGCGGTTCCCAAATTATGTCCGGATACAATAATAACGTCATCAACTCGTCCTGTGATTCTGTAATAGCCAACTTCGTCGCGCAAAGCGCCGTCACCGGTGAAATATTTCCCAGGGAACGCTGTAAAATAGGTTTCTTTATACCGCTGATGATCTCCCCAGATTGTTCTGGCAATTCCCGGCCAGGGAAAACGGATACATAAATTTCCGTCTACCTGATTTCCGGTAATTTCATTGCGTTTATCGTCCATCAAAACAGGTTGAATTCCCGGAAGCGGAAGTGTTGCATAAGTGGGTTTGGTCGGCGTCACGAATGGTAACGGAGAAATCATAATTCCCCCGGTCTCAGTTTGCCACCAGGTATCTACAATAGGGCATTTTTTCTTGCCAACATGGTCGTTGTACCAGTGCCATGCTTCATCATTAATAGGTTCGCCTACGGAACCAATGACTCTGAGACTGGACAAGTCGTGTTTCTCCACCCATTCATAAGATTCCTTAGCCAGTGAACGGATCGCGGTGGGAGCCGTATAGAACTGTGTGATTTTATGCTTCTCAATCACTTCCCAGAAACGGTCCGGTTCAGGATAAGTCGGTACTCCTTCGAAGATTACTGTGGTAGCACCATTTGACAGCGGACCGTACAGAATATACGAATGTCCGGTAATCCAGCCAATATCTGCCGTACACCAGTAAATATCGTTTTCTCTGTAATTAAATACATTTTTAAAAGTGTAGGCTGTGTAAACCATGTATCCTGCCGTGGTATGCAGCATTCCTTTCGGTTTCCCTGTAGAACCTGATGTATAAAGAATAAACAAAGGATCTTCAGCATCCATAATGACCGAAATAAAATCTGCAGGTGCTTTTTCATAAAGTGGTTCAAGCCAGAAATCGCGACTTTCCTTCATTTTCACTTCACCACCAGTTCTTTTCACCACTAAAACTTTTTCAACTGTCGGACAATTTTCGACTGCCTCGTCAATTATTCCTTTCAAGTCGATGGCTTTGCTGCCACGGTAACTTCCGTCGGAACAGATGATGAGTTTTGCCTCACAGTCGTTAACCCGCGACGTTACCGCAGAAGCCGAAAACCCTGCGAAAATCACTGAATGTACAGCCCCAAGTCTTGCGCAGGCGAGCATCGTTACTGCGAGTTCAGGAATCATCGGTAAGTAAATACAAACCCGGTCTCCTTTTTCAATACCTAAATCGCGCAGAACGTTCGCCATTTTACACACTCTGTCCCGGAGTTCATTGTAAGAAATGTGCTGGGCTTCTTCTTTAGGGTCATTAGGTTCCCAAATAATGGCAGTCTTGTCGCCGCGGGTGCTCAAATGCCGGTCAATACAGTTTTTGGTGATATTAAGCTTGGCATTCTTAAACCATTTAATCTTGGCTTCCTGCATATCATAATCCACAACTTTGCTCCATCTCTGGTACCAGACAAAATTTTCGTCGGCGATTTTATCCCAGAATTTTTTCGGGTTTTTTATGGATTTTTTATACTGTTTAAAATAATCCGGAAGATCATCGATGAAATAATTTTTCATAATTCTTAATTTTTTAGTTTTATTTGAAGCCGGGAACCTGCTATCCGCTCATACTCCTCCCCGCCGGTGGCGGGTGCGGGGTAACCGCTGCTATCAGGGCTAGAGGGCGGTAATTTTTACCGGGCTTCGCTTCTTAATTTATATTTTTTCTCTTTTATACACATTCATCATCTCCTGCAATTCTTCCACGATGCTTTCGTCATCAATGGTGGATGGCATCTGGTATTCTTTACCGTCCAGCATGGTGCGGATAAGCTTTCGCAGAATTTTCCCTGAACGGGTTTTCGGAAGCCGGTTGACGACCATAGCATTTTTCAGACACGCTACGGCACCAATTTTCTCGCGGATCAGCGCTACGATATCTTTTTCCAGCTGTTCCTGATCTGCTTGGGAGCCCGACTTTAAAACCGCGATCGCAAAAGGAACCTGACCTTTCAGATCATCATCGATTCCAACCACGCAACATTCGGCAACTTCTTTGTGTGCAGCGACAACTTCTTCCATTTCGGCTGTAGAAAGGCGGTGTCCTGCAACATTAATCACGTCATCAACACGACCTGTCACAAAAACGTAGCCGTCTTCATCTTTAATGGCGCCGTCGCCGGAAAAATAGTAGCCGGGAAATCTCGACAGATACCCGAATTTAAAACGTTCCGGATCGCCCCATATTCCGGTCATTGCACCCGGAGCCAAAGGAAGTTTGATGACCAGGTAACCTTCGTGATGTGCTTCAAGTTCGTAACCTTCTTCACTGAAAACTTTAATGTCATAACCCGGAATCGGTTTACCTGCAGATGCTCTTTTGATTTTAACATCTTCAATACCCGGCATTAAACCTAACATCGGCCAGCCGGATTCGGTCTGCCACCAGTGGTCAATTGCCGGTACACCGACGAATTCCTCGTACCAGTCCAGCGTGGCAACATCGCAGCGTTCGCCGGCAAGAAACTGGGTTCTTAGGGATGATAAATCGTATTTCTTTACAAATTCACCTTTAGGATCTTCTTTTTTAATGGCTCTGATTGCCGTCGGAGCAGTGAACATCACCGAAACCTTGTGCTCCTCAATTACGCGCCAGAATGTTCCGGCATCCGGAGTTCCTATAGGTTTTCCTTCAAAAATAACCGTGGTGTTTCTGTTGATCAGCGGTGCGTAAACCGAAAAACTGTGACCAACTGCCCAACCAATGTCGGATGCGGCCCAAAACGTTTCGCCTTCTTTGGCTCCGTAGATGTTTTTAATCGCAAACTTCATGGCAACTGCGTGACCGCCGTTATCGCGAACCACGCCTTTTGGTTTTCCGGTAGTTCCGGAGGTGTAGAGAATGTACAGCGGGTGAGCAGACTCTACCGGGACGCAGTCAGCAGGGTCGGATTCCGCGATGAGTTTCTCGAAATCGATGAGACCTTCTGCTTCATGATTAACTCTGTTTCCGAGAAGTTTGCGGTCGAAAGCAACAATATGTTCAGGTTTGTGCTCTGAAATCGAAACTGCTTCACGTACAAAAGGCAGATAAGGAATCCGCCGCGAAACTTCCATTCCCGAACTTGCAGTGATAATGGCTTTCGGATGGCAGTCGTCAATTCTGATTGCTAGTTCTGTAGGAGCAAATCCGCCGAAAACCACAGAATGCGTCACGCCCAATCTGGCGCATGCTAACATGGCAAAAACCGACTGCGGAATCATCGGCATGTAAATAATCGCGGTGTCGCCTTTCTGCAACCCTAGTTTCTGTAAACCTCCTGCCAGCCTCGCAACCTGTTCCCGAACTTCGCTGTAGGTATATTTGATGATTCTGGAAGTTACCGGTGAATCGTAAATAATGGCCACCTGATCACCAAAACCGTCATTTATGTGTTTGTCTAATGCAAGATAGCAGGTGTTGAGTTCACCGTCTGTATACCAGGTAGGAAAGTTTTCGCCGTCGTTGGTGAGGATTTGGGTGGGTTTTTTGAACCATTCTATGTTTTGGGCCTGTTCTGACCAGAATTTTTCTTTGTTTTCCACACTTTCGCGGAACATTTGGTGCGCTTTCATATCTTAAGTTTTATTTGATTAGATTTTCTACCTGTTCGGTCAGTTTCTTAATGGAGTAGGGTTTCGTAACATACGCATCGGCACCGAGTTCCAAACCTTTTGCAATGTCGGCTTCGCCGGTTTTTGCTGACAGGAAAATTACTTTTATATCGGAAAAGGCTGCATTCCTGCGGATTTCTGCAAGTGTCGTGTAGCCGTCTACATTCGGCATCATAATATCGAGCAGAATAATATCGGGGATTTCTGTTTTCAGAATTTCTAAAACTTCGGATCCGTCGCGTGCAATAAAAACTTCGTAGCCTGCTTTGCGGAAAGCGTATTCCAAAGTCATTATAATTTTATGTTCGTCGTCTGCAATTAATATCTTTTTCATCTTATTCTGTTTTAGTGGGCAAAAAAATCTCGAAAGTAACCCCGATTTCTTTGTTTTTGGCTTCAATAGATCCGCCGTGAGCATTAATTATTCTTTTGCAAATCGCTAATCCCAGACCGCTTCCCAATGGTTTTCGGAGGTTTTGGTTTTTGCTTTGGTAAAACTTTTCGAAAACAAACTCCAGATCTTCTTCGGGAATCGTTTTTCCGGTGTTGAAAACTGATATCTTAAGTCCGCCATCTTTGTCCTGAAATTTTGTCTGCACCATTCCCTGTTCGTTGGCGAATTTCAACGCATTGCCAAGGATATTCTGGAAGACCTGAATCATTTTCATTTCATCAAATTCAAATATGTCATTCTTCAGTAAATTAACTTCGGAATGGTGCAGGTGCTTCTGATCAAACAGCTGCAGCAATGGTTTTAAAGATTTATGATATGTTTCGATAATGCTTTTTTCGTCGATGTTCAGCGGGGTAGTTCCGGCTTCGAGTTTATCAAGATATAGGATATCGTTGATAATTTCTGCGAGCCTGTCGCTTTCTGAAATAATATTGCCGAGAAAATCTTTTTTGATTTCTGCCGGCATTCCTTCATCATCCATCAAAAGTTCGCTGGTAGCGCGGATTGCCGTGATAGGCGTCCGTAATTCGTGTGCGACTGAATCCAGAAAATCGTCTTTTTGCTTGTCTTTGATCACCAGCGTTTCGTTGGCATTCTGCAGTTCTTCTGAAAGTTTTCTCAACTGTTGCGAATGCTCGGTAAGCTGCTTGTTCATTGAGATATTCTCTTTAGATTCTTCCAAAATTTTCAGGACTTCAGGCAACGTGATTTTATCCTCTTTGGTTACGCCTTCAATTAAAATTTTTGCTGATGCGGTACCGATTCTGCCACTGAGCAAATTTTCAGAAAACTTAATAAACCGCGAATCCGCACTGTTGTTTTGGTCGGAAATATTGTATTTGAGATTGAAAATTTTCAGTGCCTGCTGGGTTTTTTTCTCTCCAAGAAATCTTGTCAGGATTTTTCTAATGTCTGAAATATTGGCTGTACCTTTCCAGATATACGCGTTTTCGTGATTCTGAATGTAATCGTTGATATCGACATACAGTTCCGCGAAATTTCTTTCCCTGTAATTCCCTGCTGTTATCGATGAAACGATCATGAAAAGCCCGCCGTTAACTAATAAACTCCAGAAAAAAACATTTGCGACCGGCGAAAGATAGTCTAACTTAAAAAAGTGGAATGCCGCTGAATTTTGGTAAGTTGTTTCGAAATAATGCGGCAGAATGAGATTAGAATAACAGATCAGCATCCCCGCAATGATTCCGGTTACTGCTCCTGCAAAACTTCCGCGGCGCCAGAAAATAGCACCAAAAAAGGAAGGGGCAAGTTGTGCGATCATTACAAATGCGATGAGTCCTACTGAAAATAACGAAGCGCTGTTGATAAGGAATTTGTAAAACAGAAATCCCACAATAATAAGTGAAAAAATACTGAATTTTCTAATGTTAACGATGGTTCTGTTGTTGGCGTACTCTGTCTCAGTTTTCAGGCTGTTCAGCCAACCGTAAGGAATGATGATGTTATTTGAAAGCATTACTGATAGTGAAATACTTGAAATGATAATCATGGAAATACACGCACTGAGTCCGCCAAGAAAAACCATTCCTGCAATAAATATATTCCCGAACTTCTGGGGAATAAGGATGGAATAAAATTCCGGATTTACATTTTCGCCGAAAAAGAGGATTTTCCCGCCCCAGGCAATCGGGAATACAAAAATATTCATCAATAATAAATAAAGCGGGAAAAGCCAGATGGCGGTTTTCAGGTGTTTTTCTGTCCTGTTTTCTACGATGGTTGTGTGAAACTGACGCGGTAAAAGAAAAATGGCAGTCATGGAAAGCATGCTCATCAGGAAAAAGTTGAAGCCACCTTCCAAACCGTTGAACGTATTTTTTTGAGTAAAATCAGGCAGTTTCGAAGCCTTTTCGTAAATGTCATTAAAACCGTTGAAGACGCCATACACAACAAAAATTCCCAGAATAACGAAGAATATCAGCTTCAAAAAACTTTCAAATGCCACGGCTGAAATAATGCCGAGTCTTTTTTCGGAAGCATCCACGTATTTTGTTCCGTAATAAGCAGAAAATACGGCGATGATTACCACGACATACGTTGCAGTATCAAGAAAAATATTATCCGAATTTGCGGTGTCTGTCATCAGGTGAAAAGTATCGGAAATCGCTTTAATCTGAAGTCCGATGTACGGAATTACCGCCAGCATACATACAATTGCGACCAAAGCCCCCAGAAACCGGCTGTTCCCGTAGCGCAAAGAGATAAAGTCTGCAATGCTGCTTATTTTGTGAACGCGGGAAATTCTGATGATCTTCGAGTTGATATAAATCCAGGATGGAATGATGATGACCGGACCAATATAAATGGCCAGATATTCCAGTCCCTGGTTTGAAGCCACGCCAATGCTGCCGTAATACGTCCACGCCGAACAATAAACCGCCAGCGAAAGGGAATAAATATACGGATTGTTTACCCAGAAATTGCTCTTCCTTTTTTCTGCCCAAAAAGCAATGAAGAAAAGCAATCCCAGATAAACGATTACCAGCAGAAATAAAAGCGGACTACTCATTGTATTTCCTGAAGATTAAGAATGATGCTATACTGGATGCTAACCAAACCATAAAAAGGTAAGTGTAAATCATAGGTAAGCCCCAAATTGGCTCAGTTTTATTAAACAAAAGCAAAACCGGCGCATTGAACATCACAAATAATGTGATGCTCAAAATAACCAGTTTTTGTTTGTGTCTTTTTTTCATTTGAACTTTTAAGTAACGGTCGGGTGACCATTGGTTACTGTTGAATCGGAGCAATAAAATTTAGATTTTATCTTCCGAATATTCACCTTTGAATGAGTACCAGCCGAAAACCGCCAGCCCACCAACTATTATCGGTACAAGAATCACCAGAATGATCCATCCGAATACATTGTCTTCCTGCTTATCCGACATTATTTTTGGAAGTCCGAATACCGTTAAGCCGTAATAGGCGACTACCACTGCCAGAAGCAGCCAAACAATTCCTAATATTTTTTTTACTGAATCCATTTTTTTGTTTTTTAAAGTTAGTTAAAATCCGGAAACCTCTTAACTGTTTGCTGTTCGTGATTTCCGGAAATGATTTCTGTGTTTACTGAGCGTCCTCTTCCAGACTTTTGTTTTTGGTTTTCAGGTAAAGTGTTCCAATTACCAGACATACTGCAGCGACGATGATCGGATACCAAAGCCCTTGAAGGTACCATTCCGGATGACCGGCATCTTTGCCTGATGTTACAAGGTAAGTTGCTACTGCTGGTAAAAGTCCCCCAAAGATTCCGTTACCGATGTGATAAGGCAGCGACATCGACGTATAACGGATGCGGATCGGGAACATCTCCACCAAAAATGCTGCGATAGGGCCGTAAACCATTGTCACAAACACGACCTGTATAAATACCAGGAATATGAGTAACCAGCGCGTATCTGGATTTACCGTAATGCTTTCTTTGATCAGTGGAGCTTCAGCTTTTCCATTAGTCATAACAGGTCCTGCTGCAGCCCAGTGTACGATGCTGTCTCGTTTAAGCAAAGTTCCGTCGGTAAAGGTTTTTTCTGTATGGAAGATGATGAGGCTGTCACCTGCAATTTTTTCATGTGCTTTAGCGGTTCGTTTTTCGACAAGACCTTTCTCTGCCAACACTTTACTTTCAATATTTACAGAAGTGTACATGGTTTTGTAAATAGGTCGGTAGGCGATAATTGCGATCAGCATCCCGATCATCATAATCGGTTTTCTTCCAACTTTGTCAGAAAGCCATCCAAACAGAATAAATAGAGGAGTCCCGAGGAACAGGGCCAAAGCCATCATTGAATCTACCTGCGCAGAATCCAGGTTCATTACTTTCTGCATGAAACTCATCGCGTAAAACTGCCCGGTATACCAAATTACACCTTGTCCCATTACCGCTCCAAATAATGCAAGTAATACGAATTTAAAATTAAGCTTGTTACCGAAACTTTCTTTCAGCGGATTCGTTGAAGTTTTACCCTCCTTTTTTGCCTGTGCGAATAGTGGGGATTCCTTCATGTTCCTACGGATCACGTAAGATACGCCTACCATGAGAATGGAGATCCAGAACGGAATCCTCCATCCCCAACTGTCGAATTCTTCAGGCGTGAGCGAAGTTTTAGTTACAAGAATTACAATCAGTGAGATGAAAAGTCCTGCGGTTGCAGTGGTTTGAATCCATGAAGTCCAGTACCCACGACGGTGAGGCTGCGAATATTCTGCAACGTAGGTTGCCGCGCCACCATATTCTCCACCAAGAGCAAGACCCTGTAAAAGTCTTAAAATTAACACCAAAACCGGTGCAACATATCCAATGGTTTCAAAGCTTGGTACACATCCGATCAGGAAGGTAGAGAAGCCCATAATCAGCAGCGTTACGAGGAAGGTATATTTTCTGCCGATGATATCACCAAGTCTTCCGAAAAACAGCGCTCCAAAAGGTCTTACAACGAATCCTGCAGCAAATGTTGCCAGAGTTGAGAGAAATGCTGCAGTAGGGTTGTCTGCGGGAAAGAATTTGGTCGCCAAAACTACTGCCAAACTTCCGAAAATATAGAAATCATACCATTCGATAAGAGTTCCGAGAGATGAAGCCATAATAACGCCCCAAATCGTTTTGTTCTTTTTTTTCTCCTCAACGTAAGCGTCATGCTCCTGCTGAGTTTTAAATTTTCTGCTCATATAATATTTGTTTTTTTTGGTTAAAGTAATATTGAATTATTGCTATTTAAATAATTTTAAATTAGATGTTTATATCTCTATATCTAAAGTTTAAAATGAATACATAGCCCTTAGGGTCCCTCTTAAGTTTCCAACATCTTTAAGATTGTTTCCAGCAAGCGCTTCCGGGGTGATATCTCCCCATTTCGCAGCGGTATATTCTACTTCAGGGGTGATGCTGAATTTATTTTTTTTGAAATCTACCCGGGCAGAAACTCTCCAGACATTGTCAAGTATCCTGGTTCCGGAAGCTCCTCTCACATATAAATTTTTGTAGCCGGCATCAACTCCTGAATTTTTAGTGTAGCCGAAGAAAACCCCAGGTGCAATTTTGGGATTCGCACTTGCAAGGTCTACCCAGAATGCTGATGTTTTAGTGGGTTTGTAAGACTCAGGTGCGTTGGTGTTTTCATAACCTGCAAAACCGCCGATCATCACCAAATGATGAAGGTTACCACCTGTGATTCCGTAGGCTTTGGCGATAATTTTTTCGTTGGCGAATTTGAAGTAACCGAAAAACATTTCAGAATTCACTTTTTCATCGGATGCGAGTCCGCCTGATTCGATAACCGGTTGCAAAGTCTGATATTCAGCACCAGCTCCTGCAGTAATGTTTTTACCTTTATATTGTAACTGGCCGTGAAGAGTTGGCATTGAAGAATTGAATGTCGCAGAGTTTGCGGAAGCGCCAAGTGCATTGGCGGTCTGAAATTCACGGTCTTTGTAAGCGGTAAGACTGAAAGAAATTTCCTGAGTTAATTTTTGAGTAACCTTGATCTGTCCGGCCCAGCCAAATGGATTAAATAATATTCCCGTATTAAAATTGGCGACGCCCGGGAAAACTTCCGGCACAAATGTGGGATACCAGGTCTGTCCGAAAGTAACTGCTGTTTTTGGCCATGTAAGGGTTGCGGTGGCGTGTCTTAAACGAAGCAAACCAGTGCTTCCGGAACCTGCGGAACTCTTGTTAAGTTCAGTATTACCGAAAAAGTCGGCTTCTATATTTCCGGTTGCTTTTGCTCCCCATACGTCGGGACCTCTAAATTTTATTCCTACCCGCGAGGTAATTGCAAGAAAATTGCTCACTCCGGCATCATTGATGTCTTTTCCGTTTGTATCCAGTTTTTCATCCAAAGGATAAAGGTTAAGCTGATATTCTCTGGAGTATGCGGACTGGCGACTGTCGAAACTGTATTCTGTTCTTACCCACCCGTAAATGGAAGCATCCCATTCTTTAGGTTTTTTGGCTTCAGCTTCCAATGCTTCAATTCTTTTTAAAAGATCTGAAGTAGAAACCGTATCCTGTCCTTTGAGCTGAAAGTTCAGGATCAGTGTTGGTATTATCCCTAACAAAAAAGTAAATTTCTTCATAAGTCAATAATTTTTAGTTCATTTCTTTCGCAGAACGAAAGTGAAACTAAAATTTTATTCGAAGAAATTTAATATATATTTATGCTAAGAGTATAGCTTTTTAGGTTGAAGGAATGAAATGCAGTGTTTAATTTATTTTTTAAACCGTTCCCATTTGATCATCATGTATTTATCTCCAAACTCAGTAATGATAAGCCCAGAGCCCTTAATATTCTCTTCCTGTTTCATAAATTCTAAGAGTTCACTTTGTTTGAATACTTTGTAGGTTGTGTGGAACTCAGAGTGGGGAGGTCTTTTAACATTGTATTTTTTAATCCAGGAACTTATCGTAACATGCGAAATACCTAGAATTCTTTCTATCTCTCTGTAAGAAAGCCCTTCCAGATAAAGTTGTAGTGCTTTTGTAACGTAGTAATCATCGATCTGTTTGCCAAGCTTTTTAACAGTAAAATAATAATTGCAGTCGCGGCAGAGAAATCTTTGCCTTTCCTTTACAATACCACTTTTTACAACATTCTGTTGCTGGCATTTTGGACAAATATTATCCATAACTATACTTTTTTAGCAAATGTATATTAATTTAGCGTAATTTCAAATATTTCCCGCGTTGTTTATATGTTAGATCTTACATTTTTTTGAATGCTGTTTCAGTTTCCGATAAAATTTTTATCTTTGCACCTAATGAAAAGAATATTTCTATTAGACGATATACACCTCGGCAGCGATGCGGGTAACGAAAATATTTATTAAATTTAACGAAGTCATTTTGGCTTCGTTTTTTTTTGACCTTAAACTAGATAACTATGCTTACAACCAGAGACTTAACTGTAGAAAAAATTAATGCTTTACTTAAAACTGCGGCGGAATTTGCAGACGGAAAAACCTTAAAAGCGGCAACTGAAATATATGTTTCAAATCTGTTTTTCGAAGACAGTACAAGAACGAAAACAAGTTTCGATCTCGCACAGCGAAGGCTGGGATTAAATGTTGTGCCTTTTGATGTTACAGCAAGCTCAGTAAATAAGGGCGAGTCTTTATATGATACCGTAAAAACCCTTGAAAGTTTAGGGGTAAATCTTGCCGTAATCCGACACAAACAGGACAGGTACTATGAAGAGCTAAAGAATTTAAATATTTCTGTGATTAATGGAGGCGATGGCAGCGGAAATCATCCTTCTCAAACGCTTTTGGATTTAATGACCATTCAGCAGGAATTTGGCAAGTTCAAAGGACTGAAGATTGGGATTGTAGGCGATGTAAAACACAGCAGGGTAGCCAATTCAAATGCGGAGGCGCTTCGTAAATTGGGAGCAAAAGTATATTTCTCCGGTCCTGAAAAATGGTTTGATGAAGGAACAATTATTAACGGTACTTACCTTTCTATAGACGATTTGGTGAGGGAAGTTGATGTACTTATGCTTCTGCGAATTCAGCATGAAAGACATGGCGAGAAAATGAAAATTTCTCTGGAAAGCTATCACAAAAAATTCGGACTTACTAAAGAGCGGGAGAAAGTAATGAAAAAGGGTGCAATTATAATGCATCCGGCGCCCATTAACCGAGGCGTGGAAATCGATAGCGATCTCGTAGAATGTGAACGCTCCAGAATTTTCAAACAGATGAAAAACGGAGTTTTTGCCCGAATGGCCATTTTGAAAGATGCTCTGGAATCGAAAGGATTTAAATTTAAATAAAGGACGTTAAAGCTCGGATTTAAGTGTGAAACCAAAATCTAAAGTCTCAGATCTAAAAAGAAAATGAAAAAGAAATTAATATTAGAATCCGGTGAAGTCTTTCACGGCGAAGGTTTCGGAGCCAATCTGGAAACCGATGGGGAAGTGGTTTTCAACACCGGAATGACAGGCTATCAGGAGCTTATTTCCGATCCGTCCTATTGTGGGCAGATTGTCTGTATGACCTATCCGCTCATCGGAAATTACGGAATTAACCGGGACGATTACGAAAGTCTCGAACCCGCGATCAAAGGTTTAATTGTAAAAGAACTTTGCGATTTTCCGTCAAATTTTCGAAATCAGCTTACGCTTGACGAGTTTTTTCAGAAAAAGAAATTGTCCGGAATTTCCGGAATTGATACCAGAAGGCTGACCAGAGTTTTACGCAGCAAAGGCGTGGTAAAAGGTAAAATCGTCGATGAAAATGCTGACGAAAACTCAGTAATTGAAACGCTTAAATCCACAGATTTTCCAATAAATCAGGTGGAAATGGTTTCCACGAAAACCGCTTACGCAAATCCCGGAAGAGGATTGAATGTGGTTTTGGTAGATTTTGGTTCGAAACTCGGTATTCTGCGCGAACTTGCACAAAGAGACTGCGATGTAAAAGTCGTTTCCCAAAACGTTACTGCAGAAGAAATTTTATTGATGAATCCCGACGGAATCATGCTTTCCAACGGACCCGGCGATCCCGAAGATGTAAAAGGAGCTTCTGAACTGATTAATGGTTTGCTCGGAAAAGTTCCGATTTTTGGAATCTGTCTGGGTCATCAGTTGATAGGTTTAGCTTGTGGTGCAAAAACATTTAAACTTAAATTTGGTCATCGTGGCGGGAACCATCCGGTTTTGGATTTAAAGAAAAACAAAGTCGCCATTACTTCCCAGAATCACGGTTACGCGGTAGATCAGGAATCACTGAAAAATACAGATCTGGAAGAAACGCATATTGCACTTAATGACAGAACCAATGAAGGTTTGAGACACAAAATTCATCCGTGTTTTTCCGTACAGTATCATCCGGAAGCAAGTCCCGGACCGGAAGATGCCAATTATCTGTTTGATGAATTCATCGAGATGATGGAGCAGTTTAAGAAATAATTTTGATTTCAGATATTAGACATCAGATAACAGACTTTACTTTGCATAATTTTGAGAAATTAATTTTTTGGCAGAAATCAATTGAGCTTTCGAAAGACGTTTATATTGTTTGTGCAGATTTACCAAAAGATGAAAAATTTGGCTTGATTTCTCAAATTAAAAGATCGGTAATTTCGATTCCCTCTAATATTGCAGAAGGAGCTGGAAGAAACAATAATAATTAATTTTTTCATTTTCTTGGAATTGCTAATGCTTCTTCTTTTGAATTGCAAACACAATTAATTGTGACTAGAGAATTAAATTTATTAGATGCAGAAAAAGCCAATAGTTTAATATCAAAACTGAATGAAATTCAAAGAATGATCTATACATTCAAATCTAATTTAAAAAAGTAAAATACGATAACAAAAGTATATAATCTACATATGGCATATAATATCTTTTGTCTAATAAAATAAAAATGAAAAGAAACGACATAAAAACAATCCTCGTTATCGGTTCCGGTCCCATTATTATCGGACAGGCAGCTGAATTTGATTATGCAGGAACACAGGCTTGTCTGGCGCTTAGAGAAGAAGGTTATAAGGTGATTCTGATTAATTCTAATCCTGCCACCATTATGACCGATGTCGAAATTGCCGACAAAGTTTATATTGAACCTATTTCCCTTCAGTTCGTAAGTCATATCATCCGAAAGGAACGTCCGGATGCACTTTTGCCTACTTTAGGCGGACAGACCGGCCTGAATATGGCGGTAGAACTGCAGAACTCCGGGATTTTGGAAGAATGTAAAGTGGAAGTGTTGGGTACAAAACTTTCTGCGATCAATCAGGCTGAAGACCGCGATTTGTTCCGTGAACTGATGAGAGAACTCAACGAACCTGTTCCGGATTCTGATATTGTAAATACCGTTCAGGGAGCTTTGGAATTTGCCCATAATATTGGTTATCCTGTTATCGTGCGTCCGGCTTTTACAATGGGAGGAACCGGTGGTGGAATTGCAAACAACGACGATGAACTTAAGGAAATCGCAAGTTTCGGACTGAAATATTCGCCAGTTACTCAATGTCTGATCGAAAAATCAATCGCCGGTTTTAAAGAAATCGAGTACGAGGTAATGCGCGACAAAAACGACAACGCGATCGTAGTCTGTAACATGGAAAACATTGATGCGGTCGGAGTTCATACCGGAGATTCCATTGTGGTGGCGCCTTCGCAGACTTTATCAGACCGGGAATATCAGATGCTGCGAAATTCTTCTTTAAAAATTATCCGTGCATTAGGAATTGAAGGTGGCTGTAACGTACAGCTGGCTTTGGATCCGCATTCTTTTCAATATTATATAATTGAGGTAAATCCCCGGGTTTCCCGTTCTTCAGCTTTAGCGAGTAAGGCAACCGGTTATCCAATTGCCAAAATTGCAGCAAAAATTGCAGTAGGTTTAACGCTGGATGAAATCATGAATCCGGTTACCGGAAAGACTTACGCGTGTTTCGAACCGGCTTTGGATTATGTGGTAACGAAATTCCCGAGATTTCCTTTTGATAAATTTGAAACAGCTGACCGAAGACTTTCTACACAAATGAAAGCAACCGGCGAAGTAATGGCCATCGGAAGAAATTTCGAAGAGTCTTTACAGAAAGCCATCCGTTCGCTGGAAACAGGTTTACGACATATTGGTCTCAAAACAAAACAGGCAGAAGCTTTAACCGACGAAGAAATTGAGAGAAGAATCCGTGTTTGTGATGACGAGAGACTTTTCATCATTGGTGATGCGTTGAGGAGAGGTTACGACTGGGAAAAAATAGTGGAGTGGAGTAAGATCGACAAATTTTTCATCTGGAAAATCAAGAAACTCATTGATTTTGAAAAAGTAATTGCTGAAAATAAATTCGATAAAGAAATATTACTTAAGGCTAAAAAACTCGGTTTTGCAGATTTGAGTATTGCACATTTATGGAATTCAACACAGAAAGAAATTTTTGAATTCAGAAAAAATAACGCAGTGATGCCGGTTTATAAGATGGTAGATACCTGCGCAGCCGAATTCGAAAGCGAAACACCCTATTTTTACGGGACTTACGAAGAAGAAAACGAAAGTGTTCCATCCGACCGCGAAAAAATAATCGTTCTCGGTTCCGGCCCGATCAGAATCGGTCAGGGGGTAGAGTTTGATTACGCCACGGTACACTCGGTATGGGCGATTAAAGAGCTCGGCTACGAGGCCATTATCATTAATAATAATCCGGAAACGGTTTCCACCGATTTCTCGATTTCTGATAAACTTTATTTTGAACCTTTGACGGAAGAAGATGTAATGAACATCATCGAACTTGAAAAACCAAAAGGTGTTGTGGTACAGTTTGGCGGACAGACAGCAATAAATTTAGCTGATAAATTAGCTGCACACGGCGTTCAGATTCTTGGAACTTCCTTGGAAGATTTAGACCGCGCCGAAAACCGGAATAAATTCGAAGCTGCACTTCAGGAAATGGGAATTCCCCAGCCTTTGGGAAAAACATGTTTCACGAAAGAAGAAGCTTTGGTCATTGCGAATGAAATCGGTTTCCCGGTTTTGGTTCGTCCGAGTTACGTTTTAGGCGGAAGAGCAATGGAAATTGTGTATGATGAGAAAGATCTCAGCCATTACATGACGAATGCGGTGAAGGAAAGTTCGGAACATCCGATTTTGATCGACCGTTATTTAACCGGAAAAGAAGTGGAAGTGGATGCAATTTCCGATGGTGAAACGGTTGTGATTCCTGGAATTATGGAGCATATTGAAAGAGCCGGAGTTCACTCGGGAGATTCCATCGCGGTTTATCCTCCGCAAAACATTTCAGAAGAACAGATTGCTACTTTGGTAGATTATACCGAAAGATTAGCGAAAGGGCTGAATGTAATTGGTTTGATGAATATTCAGTACGTGCTTTCAGAAGGAAATGTCTACGTAATCGAAGTGAATCCAAGATCGAGCAGAACCGTTCCTTTCCTTTCTAAAATTACCGAAATACCAATGGCAAATCTTGCAACAAAGGTAATTCTCGGAAAAAAATTAAAAGAGTTAGGTTACAAAAACGGCTTGGCTCCAAATAAAGATGGAATTTTTGTGAAGGTTCCGGTATTCTCGTTCTCAAAATTAGCCAAAGTTGATATCTCTCTCGGACCTGAAATGAAATCCACTGGAGAAGTGATGGGAAAAGATACCACTTTAGAAAAAGCCCTGTATAAAGGTTTGATTGGCTCAGGACGGAAAATGCCGTTACACGGTGCGATACTTTTTACCGTTGCGGATAAGCATAAAGAAGAAGCTTGTGAAGTGGCGAGAAGATTTCAGGAAATTGGTTTTAAAATCTGGGCAACCGAGGGAACGGCAAAGTTCTTCGAAGAAAACGGAGTCCGCACCAAAATCGGTTACAAAATCGAAGAAAATCCTGAAATTAATCTGATCGATCTCATCCAAACCGGGAAAGTTCAGTACATTGTAAACACGATGACCAAAGGAAAACAGTCAGAAAGAGACGGTTTCCAGATCCGCAGAACTTCCGTGGAAAACGGTGTTCCGTGTCTGACTTCGATGGATACGGTAGAAGCAATTTTAAAAGTCATTGAAAGTATGAGTTTCAAAATGGAGAAGATGTAAATCTGGCGGTATTGAAAAAAACGCGGCTTAATTGTCGCGTTTTTCTGTTTTTTAACATCATGACCGCCAATCGTCAATTTTTATTATCTTTAAAAACAAAAAAATAACATGAAGAAATTAGTATTAACTCTTTTTTTAGCTGTTTCGGTTACAGCATATTCACAAATGTCGCTTCCCGCTGCAAGCCCAAGACAGACTGTTGAACAGCAGTTTTCAACTTCTAAAATTACAGTAGATTACGGAAGACCGGGAGTGAAGGGGAGAAAGGTTTTCGGCGAACTGGTACCTTACAATAAAGTTTGGAGAGCGGGCGCTAATGGTGCAACCAAGATAACCTTTGCCCAGCCAGTAAATTTTGGTGGAAAAACTGTTCCTGCAGGAACTTACGGATTGTTTGTAATTCCAACTGAAAAGGACTGGAAAATTATTCTGAACAAAGATGCTCAGCAATGGGGCGCGTACGCTTATGATGAAAAGCTTAACGTTACAGATGTTAATGTACCCGTTCAGAAACTGTCGGAAAAACAGGAATGGTTTGCAGTTGAATTAAATCCTTTGGATGATAATTCCCTTGACATGGTAATCAAATGGGACCTCGCTAAAGTTACAGTGCCGGTAAAAGTTGCAAATCCCGATATGGTTTCAAAAGTCATTGAGAAGTTAAAAGAGATAAAGCAGATTGAAAAAGATGCAGCAGCGAAAAAATAGTTAAAGCGGACTTCGGTTCGCTTTTTTTGAAAAATACTTGTCCATTTTTCGGTTGCAAAGCTTTTTACCCAAACATAAATTTGCATTAAATTTACATAATGGAACTTTCAAACGAAATCATGTATCAGGCTTCGCTCGACAAAAACCCCGATTTTGAAGGTGTTTTCTGGATGGGTGTAAAAACCACCGGAATTTTTTGCCGCCCGATCTGCCGCGCGAGAAAACCAAAACCGGAAAATGTGGAATTTTTTCAGTCGACAAAAGCTGCAATTCTTAAAGGTTACAGGCCATGTAAAGTGTGTAAACCACTGGAAAATCCTGATGAAACTCCGGAATACATCCAGCAGATTCTGCAGGAATTAAGGGAAAATCCGGCGCAGAAGTTTAAAGATTATGATCTGGTAAAACGCGGAATCGAACCGGCAACGATGAGAAGATGGTTTCAGAAAAATCATGGCATGACTTTTCAGGCATTTCAGCGGATGTTAAGACTGAATACTGCTTTCAAAAAACTGCAGCAGGGTGAAAACATTATCGAAACTGCTTATGACAGTGGTTTTGAAAGTTTAAGCGGTTTCAGCGAAAGCTTTAAAAATATCTTTGGAGTGTCGCCGAAAAATTCTATAGAACAGAAAATTATCGATCTTAAAAGAATTGAAACTCCAATCGGAACCATGTACGCGGCGGCCACTGAAGAAGGAATCTGTATGTTGGAATTTACAGACCGTAAAATGCTGGAAACCGAATTTAAGGATTTGGCAAAATCGCTGAATGCAACCATTGTACTTGGTGAAAACAGACATTTTAGAATTCTCGAAGAAGAACTGAAATTATATTTTGAAGGAAAACTCAAAGAATTTACCGTGCCTTTAAGTCCTGTGGGAACTGAATTCCAGAAAAGCGTCTGGAAAGTTCTACAGAAAATCCCGTATGGTGAAACCTGGAATTACCGCAAACAGTCGGAGGTTTTAGGAGATGCGAAAAAAGTCCGCGCGGTGGCCAACGCTAACGGAATGAATAAGATTTCAATAATAATTCCGTGTCACAGAGTGATAGGAAGTAATGGAACTCTAACCGGTTATGGAGGCGGAATTTGGCGAAAACAAAAACTGCTGGAACTGGAAAAAGCAATTCTCTTTTAAATAATAGAATAATTAAGCTCTCAAAAAAACATGGATTTCTCTGTTCAAACCGTTTTAGAAAACGAAAGTTTTAAATTGATTCCCTTACAGGAAAGCGATTTTGAAAGGCTATACGATGTTGCGTCCGATCCGAAGGTTTGGGAACAGCATCCAAATAAAGAGCGTTATAAAAGGGAAGTCTTCGAGAATTTTTTCAAAGGAGCTATGGAAAGCAAAGGTGCTTTTTTGGTGGTGAGTAAAGATTCCGGCGGGGTTTTAGGATGTACAAGATTTTATGATGTCGATGAAGAAAACAGTTCTATTCTGATAGGCTACACTTTTTACGGAAGAAATTCGTGGGGGAAAAATGTAAATCCTCAGGTTAAAAAAATGATGCTTGATTATATTTTCCAGTACGTAGAAACCGTTATTTTTCATGTCGGTAAAGATAATATCCGCTCGCAGACTGCGATGGAAAGACTTGGGGCAGAAAAAATGCGGGAAGAAGAAATTGCCTATTTTGGTGAATTACCTAAAATAAATGTGGTCTACGAAATCAGGAAAGAAAACTGGTAAGTTATTTTCCGGCACATTCCTGAAATATTTCTGCGCCGAAATAAAATACAAAAAGCCAGACAATTCCCTTCAGGGTGAAAAATATTAAACCGCCAATCCCTAAACGCTTAAACCATAGTTTCATTTTCGAACTTCCTTTGTTGTCGGGTTCCTGATTTTCCATATTCTCATTTTCAGCAAAAATAATCATTTTCCTTGCCAATTTGTTATACTTGAGGACTGACTGAAATCAGATCCGCTGTTGTTGTCGATTAAAAGTGTTAAAAGTTTTTCAGAGTTCACCAAAAACCCTATCTTTAGTGGCAATTCAAATTAAAATTTATGTCTCATAAAACGATCGATTACGGTATCGAAGAATCACTTAAAAATTTAGGAATTTCCAAACAGAATAATGGCGTTTCATCCGGTGGTAACTATTTTGCCAACGGTGATTTGCTCGAAAGTTATTCTCCGACCGACGGAAAACTTATCGCTACAGTAAAAACAGCAAATCCTGAAGATTATAACACGGTCATAGAAAAGGCCAAATCAGCATACAAAGAATTCCGAATGATCCCTTCTCCCAAAAGAGGCGAGTTGGTAAGACAGTTCGGACTTAAACTCCGCGAGTATAAAGATGATCTGGGTAAACTTGTTTCTTACGAAATGGGAAAATCACTCCAGGAAGGACTCGGCGAAGTTCAGGAGATGATCGATATCTGCGATTTTGCAGTAGGTCTGTCCCGCCAGCTTCATGGTTACACTATGCATTCCGAGAGACCCGGTCACCGAATGTATGAGCAGTATCACCCGCTTGGAGTCGTTGGAATTATCTCAGCTTTCAATTTTCCGGTAGCAGTTTGGTCTTGGAATACAGCGCTTTCGTGGATCTGCGGAAACGTAACCATCTGGAAACCATCAGAAAAAACTCCGCTTTGTGCAATCGCCTGTCAAAATATCATTAATGAAGTTCTAAAGGAGAATAATCTTCCGGAAGGAATTTCGACCATGATTGTAGGTGATCATAGAATTGGCGAACAACTCGTTAACGACAGAAATGTCGCACTTGTTTCATTTACGGGTTCAACCAAGGTTGGACGTATCGTCGGAAAAAATGTGGCTGAAAGATTCGGGAAATCAATCCTGGAGCTTGGCGGAAACAATGCAATCATCATCACAGAAAACGCAGATCTGGATATGTCAATCATCGGCGCCGTTTTCGGTGCGGTTGGAACTGCAGGACAAAGATGTACTTCTACAAGACGATTAATCATTCACGAATCAGTTTACGATGAAGTGAAAAACCGTTTGGTAAAAGCTTATGGACAATTAAAAATTGGAAATCCACTGGATGAAAATAACCACGTGGGACCTTTGATTGATCAGGATGCTGTAAAACAATATCTCGATTCCATTGAAAAATGCAGGAAAGAAGGCGGAAAATTCGCTGTGGAAGGCGGAGTTCTGGAAGGTGATAATTACGAATCCGGCTGCTATGTAAAACCGTGCATCGCCGAAGTCGAAAACTCTTACGAGATCGTTCAGCACGAAACTTTCGCGCCTATTTTATACCTTATTAAATACAAAACGCTCGACGAAGCAATAGCGATCCAGAACGATGTTCCGCAAGGATTAAGTTCTGCAATTATGACCCAGAATCTGCGCGAAGCAGAATTATTCCTCTCGCAGGCAGGTTCCGACTGTGGAATTGCTAACGTGAATATTGGGACTTCAGGAGCAGAAATCGGTGGCGCTTTCGGTGGTGAAAAAGAAACCGGTGGCGGTAGAGAATCGGGTTCAGATGTATGGAAATATTACATGAGACGCCAGACCAACACCATTAATTACACTGCAAGTTTACCGCTTGCTCAGGGAATCAAATTCGATTTATAGCAGTATAAAAATTATTTGGGCAACTCATCCGTCCTCCGTTCCCGCTTTTTTGTTCCGCCTTGCTGCACAAAAAGAGCTCCACTCAGGGCGGGTTGCGAAGGGGCTCAAATTAAATAAATTTAAACAACCAAATCTCAAGTACAAAAACTAGAAATATGAATGACGCAATTGCATCTCACCCACAAACCACCAATAAAGTAAAAGAAACCCTTTCGAAACATATGCTTGCCGACGGTTTCGATTTCGTAATGGATATCGAAAAATCCCACGGCAGCTGGATCCACGACCGTAATACCGGAAAAGAGTTCCTCGATATGTTTTCAATGTTTGGATCTGCATCCATTGGCTATAACCATCCTTATTTAATAGAAAGATCTGAATGGTTAGGCAAAATGGCAGTGAACAAACCGACTTTAGCCGATGTGTACTCCCAGGAATTTGCAGATTTCATGGACGTTTTTTCCCGCGTTGCAATTCCGGAAGAACTTCAGTACACCTTTTTTATTGAAGGCGGCACCATGGCCGTAGAAAACGCAATGAAAGCCTGCTTCGACTGGAAAACCCGAAAAAATTTCGAAAAAGGTTTGGATACCGAAGCTGGAATCTGTATCCATTTCAAACAGGCATTTCATGGAAGAAGTGGTTATACGCTCAGTTTGACCAATACTTCAGATCCAAGAAAATATCAGTATTTCCCGAAATTCGACTGGCCGAGAATCATTAATCCACATCTCAATTTCCCGATCACTGAAGAAAATTTAGAAGAAACCATTAAAAATGAACAGTTGGCGTTGCTGCATATTCAGGAGGCGATTCTGACAAATCCCGATCAGGTAGCATGTATTATCATTGAGCCAATTCAGGCTGAAGGTGGTGATCATCATTTCCGCGACGAATTCTTCCAGGGATTAAGAAATATCTGTGACGAGAATGAAATTCTTCTGATTTTTGATGAAGTACAGACAGGAATTGGAATTACGGGAAAGATGTGGGCATTTCAGCATTTCACTGTAAAACCTGACATTATTTCTTTCGGAAAGAAAACGCAGGTTTGCGGAGTTTTAGCCAATAAAGAAAAATTTGATGAAATCCCGAACAATGTATTCCGCGAAAGTTCCAGAATTAATTCAACATTTGGCGGCAATTTTATAGATATGCTCCGTTTTCAGTTGGTAATGGAAGTTATTGAAAAAGAAAGCCTCGTTGAAAATGCAAGGGTAGTGGGCAACTATCTTTTAGATGGACTTAAAAAACTTGAACTTCAGTTTCCCGATAAGATTTCCGGAGCCCGAGGGCGCGGTTTAATGTGCGCTATTAACTTACCAAGCGGAGCTGCCCGTGATAGAATGCGTGAAATATTGTACGATGACGGTTTAATTATACTGGCATGTGGCGACAATTCGATCCGCTTCCGTCCACATCTAAATGTTACCACGGAAGAGATTCAAATTGCACTTGATAAGATTGCTCATAATATCAGTAAAATTTAATTTGTACCTAGTGAATAGTAATTTAATAAAATCTTAACATAGTTTTTCAGAATTTTTTTCTACATTTAGTGCTCAAAATGAAACGATTATGGAAAGAGAAACAAGAGTATCGGTATTTGAAAGTGATAAACCGTCGGAAATTCAATTGATTAAAGCCCGTTTGGATGCCAACAATATTACTTCCTTTTTAAATGATAAGTATATGTCATTCACTACTACACCTACTGCGAACACCATTAAACTTATGGTAAATCTGCAGGATGAACAGAGAGCATTTGATATTATAGATGAATTGATCATGAAATCTGATTTAGATCTTACTGCTAACCTTAAAAATTAATTTTATAATTTTAA
>JAANMT010000831.1_pt1 | contig 32771 bp, 28 predicted proteins | sample 7279711 | NCBI WGS metagenome assembly JAANMT01 (sample SAMN14094538, study PRJNA606508) | bioreactor metagenome | isolation source: A lab-scale SPAN reactor treating ammonium-rich wastewater day 1 | place: Ireland: Galway | collected 2017-01-16 | reverse complement strand
TTTTCTTTATGATGTGATCGGAAATTTTGGCGGCCCCGAAAGATTTTACAGTGAATTTTATATCAATTCGCCGTTTCCGTTAGCCATCATTAGGAAGACGGCGAGAGGCGGTTTAAACGCCAACTATTATGATGACAAAGATCTTTTTCAGACGTTGAAACCTTTTATGATTCAAAGTTTAAAAGATCATATCAGCTTGGGTTTGGATATTTCTGAGGTCTTTATTTTAGGAAAAAAGAACGCGGTTTTTATTGAAAAAATAAACCAACAGGAAAAATTTTTCGATAAAATCACTGTTTTAGAACATCCCAGATATATTCAGCAGTATAAAAGCAAAGAGAAACAATTATACATCGACAAATATTTAATCGCACTAAATAAAGCGTAATGAACAACGGATTTGTAAATCAGGAACTTAAAAATAATAACTCACCATTTAGTAATCGATAAAAACAAATAAAGCTCCCTTTGGGGAACTTTATTGTTTTAATAATGAGTTTTCCTGGAGTTTATTTTTTAATTATTTTTTTCGTTTCTGTGCCCACTTTGATCAGGTATACTCCATTTGGAAGTTCATCTATATTGGTTCTATTATGGCCATCTTTCAAGTAGGTTGTTTTTACAAGCTTACCTTCGGAACTGTATATCTGCGCTGCGTTTTTCCCGTTAATATCAATATTCAATTCTCCATGGGTAGGATTGGGATAAACTTTCAGTTTGCCAGAAATTTGTGTGTCTTCTGTGGCCAATACAATTCCGGAATCTTTCACCCAGGTAAAAGCATCTAATCCTGCGTAGACATATGCTCCACCTAGAGTAATTTGAAGTTGATCTATAACTATATTACTATAGTTTTGTCCGTTAAGATTAGTGAGGTCAATTAAAGTGTGTCCATTAGTGGAACCCAAAGAAGTGGCAAAACCTGTAGTTTTAGTTTGTGTAAATTTGGTGACACCATTTATTTTGCCGGTGACCGTAAGAGTACCCGCTACCGTTTGATTGAGACTGGTATCGGACAGAAATATCCAAAATCTGTTTACTTTAAACAAATTGGAAGATGTTTTAATACTGAATGATGCATTTGTAACTACATTGCCGGCGCCGGAATTGTCGATATATCTGTTGTCATTTGACGTTCCACTCCAGCCTGTACCAGGGTAGTTTCCCTGAATATCAAACCCACCGGCGTGGGTAATAATTGTAAAAATTACACCATTGTCTGTGAAACTCTTACTGCCGTGAGATTCGGTTTCAAAAGTTTCAGTACTGGTTTGTCCATACCCCATTGTGGAGAAGATAATACCTAAAAGACCGAGGAAGAAAGATTTTTTCATAATTTTTTATTTTTTATATTTTCGGATGCAAATCTAAAATGAATACAGTAAAAAATATAAAAATAGGGGTGGACAAATGGTGGACAAATGCATATGAAACAGCAGGATTGAGTTATTTATCTGATAGCGAATGGATTATAGTTGATCTTTTTTGTCGTTCTGAAAATTAATAATTCAAATAAAAAGCAATTAAATCTAACCCGATAAATAATTCATTTACTATTTTTGTTTTTATTAAAAAAAATCTAAAATGACTGACTCTGTACATTCCAATCTACATAATAATATTTGTCACATAACCTTCGGAACCGAAAAAAGCAATTCTTTACCCGGTGAAATTCTGGAATTGCTCGCTCAAACAATTTTAGATGCCGGAAAAAATGAAAATGTGAAAGCCATTTTGTTGAAATCTGAGGGTGAAAAAGCTTTCTGTGCAGGCGCAAGTTTCGATGAGCTACTTTCAATTGAAGAACTGGAGACTTCTAAAAGATTTTTTGGCGGTTTCGCAAAAGTTTTAAATGCGATGCGCAATTGCGGAAAATTAGTCATCGTCCGCGTTCAGGGAAAAACAACCGGCGGCGGAGTAGGAATTGCGTGTGCGGCAGATTACTGTTTTGCCACGAAAGATTCCGCTATGGCTTTAACGGAATTAAATTTAGGAATCGGACCTTTCGTAATCGGACCTTACGTTGAAAGAAAAATCGGGAAATCAGCTTACGCTGCGATGTCGATTGATGCGGATTTCCGGACTGCGGATTGGTGTGAAAAGCACGATGTTTATCATTCCGTTTCTGCCACTATTGCGGAAATGGATGCAGAGCTTCACAGTTTCCTGGAGAAACTTTCTCACAGAAGTTCCGATGCTTTGGCTTTGATTAAAAAAGTTTCCTGGGAAGGAACCGAACATTTTGAAAGTTTAATGCCGGAAAGAATTCACATGAGCGCAAGTTTAATCTTGGAAGATTCGGCGAAGAAAAATATTGAACTGATCAAAGAAAGGCTGAGAGCGAAATAGTTTAATTTCAAATGAACAAGGAGAAAACAGTTCTCATTTTAGGCGCCAATTCCGATGTCGCTAAACAGTGTATTTTGCAATATACAGCAAAAGGTTATACCGTTTTTGCAGCTTCGCGGGATTTAATTTCACTGGAAAATTTTATCACAAAAAATCACCTGAAAAATTCGGTTCAGGTGATGTTTTTTGATGCGGCTGATTTTTTGTCTCATCAGAAATTTTATGAGGAATTGCCCGCGAAACCTCACATTGTGATTTACGCTGCAGGATTTTTAAGACAGAATGAGCAAGCGAGCAAAAATTTCAATGATGCTTTCGAAATGATGAAGGTGAATTATGCCGGCGCAGTTTCAATTTTAAATATTATTGCAAACGATTTTTCAAATACAAAGCTTGAACGAATTATCGGTCTGTCATCGCTTTCCGGCGTTCGCGGTCGAAAAAGTAATTATATTTATGGAAGTACGAAAGCAGCTTTCACCACCTATCTTGCAGGTTTGAGGCAGGATGTAAGTCCACGGAATATTACCGTAAATGTTTTGATTAGCGGCTACATCAAAACCAAAATAAATGAAGGTTTAAAACTAAACGAATCTTTAATCATGGAACCTGATTATGTCGCAAAACATATCGTGAACGCCGGAAATTCGTTCACCATTGTTCCAAACTGGAAATGGAAAATCATCTACTGGATTTTGAAAATATCGCCTGAATTTTTGGTGGCGAAATTACCGTAAATCAGTGTTTATCACTCATTACGAAAATAACTTCTCCTCCGTTTGCAATGTCGCTGTGCTTAAGAACATGGTTTTTAATTTCTTTTCCGTTTACCAAAATTTTCTTCACATACACATTATTCTCCGCTTGATTTTCGGTTTTGATCGATAAAGTCTTTCCGTTTTCCAGATTGATTTTTGCGGATTTTACCAAAGGCGAACCAATCTGATATTCATCTGAACCGGGCAATACCGGATAAAAACCAAGCGCCGAGAAAACATACCACGCCGACATTTGTCCTGCATCATCATTTCCGCAAAGTCCGTCTTCTTCGGCTGAATACATTTTCCGCATAATCATCCGCACGCGTTCCTGGGTTTTCCACGCATCGCCCGTCCAGTTGTATAGATACGGAATATGATGCCCCGGTTCGTTTCCGTGAACGTAGTTTCCGATGATGCCGTCTCGGGTGATGTCTTCGTTTTTTTCGATGTATTTGTCAGCGATTTCCGTGGTGAAAATTTCATCTAAATGTTTGGAGAATTTAGTTTTTCCGCCCATCATTTTGATCATTTCGGGAACGTTTTGAGGGACATAAAGTCCGTAATTAAAAGCATTTCCTTCGATAAAACCCTGGCCGTGCGTATCCATCGGATCAAATTCTTTCTTGAAATTTCCGTCTGAAAGTTTTGGATGCATAAATCCGGTTTTGGGATTGTAAACATTGCGGTAAGACTGGCTTCTTGTCAGATATTTGGTTTCGGAATTTTTGTCGCCGGCTCTTTTTGCAATTTGCGCGATAGCCCAGTCATCATAGGCATATTCCAACGTTTTTGAAACTGAGGAACTGCTTTTGTCCTCGGGAACATAGCCGTATTTCAGATAGTCTTCAATTCCGTCATAGTACTTTAGGTTTGATGAATTCCTTGCTGCTGTTAAAGCCCGGCTTACATCGATATCGGTAGTTCCTTTCACGATTGCATCTGCAATTACGGAAACAGAGTGATAACCGATCATACACCAGTTTTCGTTGGCGTAATGACTCCAGATGGGCAAAGCTTTATGGACGCTTTGGTCGTAATGTGCCATCATTGAATGCACAAAATCGTTGTTTCTTTTAGGCTGAATAATATTGTAAAGCGGATGCAGCGCACGATAGGTGTCCCAAAGCGAAAAAATGGAGTAGTTGGTAAATCCTTCCGATTCATGAATATTTTGATCAAGTCCGAGGTATTTTCCATCAACATCTTCGTAAAGAATCGGCGACATCATCGTGTGATAAAGTGAGGTGTAGAAAGTTTTTTTATCATTTTCGTTTAAAGTTTCCACTTCAATTTTCGAAAGTTCTTTCTCCCACTTTTCGGAAGTCTCAGTTTTTACCTGCTCGAAATCCCAGTGCGGAATTTCTGCGTCCAGATTTTTTAGTGCTCCGTTGGTAGAAGTATTTGAAAGTGCGAATTTGATCAGAATCTGCTCGTCTTTTTCAGTGTCAAAATCGAAATACGCCCTGATTTGTCTTCCGGCAAATTCCGGGAAGTTCTCGTTTTCATTGAATTTTCTGTAGAAGCCGTTGTATTCTACTTTTTCGTAGCGTTTTCTACCATAACTTTTAAACGGTTTCGAAAATTTCATGGCAAAAAACACCTTTTTAGTTCGCGCCCAGCCGGTTGTTTCGCGGTATCCGACAACGGTCTGATTATCTTCAACCCGAACAAAAGTCCACACATTTTTAGAATCGTAGTTGTAAATATTCGACATTAAATCCAGAATAATATGCGATTCGCCTGATTTGGGGAATGTGTAACGGTGAAAGCCAACCCGGTCCGAGGTGGTGAGTTCTGCTTTAATTCCATAATCATCAAGAAAGACTTCATAAAATCCAGGTTCCGCTTTTTCTGTCCTTTTTGAAAACTGAGAATGGTAACCGCTTTTCGGTTCACTAATTTTTCCGGGTTCTAAATTGAGTTTACCTGTCGTAGGCATCACAAGAAAATCTCCGAGATCAGAATGTCCAACACCGCTGAAATGGGTATGCGAAAAACCAAAAATGGTTTGGTCTTCAAACTGATAACCCGAACAGTAGCGATACGTTTCGGGATTGTATTTGCCGTCAACCGCGTACGGAACTTGATTGGTTTCCGGCGAAAGCTGCACCATACCGAACGGCGAAGTAGCACCTGGAAAAGTATGTCCCATATTTTTTGTGCCGACAAACGGATTGACATAAGAAGTAAGATTTTGAGCAGTAATCATAAGGAAAAAGGAAAAAGAAAAAAGAGAAAGTGATTTTTTCATTGCTGAATATTTGAATAAAAATAAGAAATCCCGACGAATTGCCGGGATTATAATTGGTAAGTATAAAAAGTTTATTCTTTCGTTTCTACTTTCAGGAAAAGTTCTTCAAGCTGCTCATCAGCAATCTTACTCGGTGCGTCGATCATTACATCCCGTCCGGAATTGTTTTTCGGAAAAGCAATATAATCGCGGATGACTTCGTTTCCGTCCAAAATTGCAACCAAACGGTCGAAACCTAGAGCCAGACCTGCGTGAGGCGGTGCTCCGTACTGGAAAGCGTTCATCAAAAATCCAAACTGTGCTTCGGCGTCTTCTTTGGTGAAACCTAATAGGTTAAACATTTTTGCCTGTAAATCTTTATCGAAAATCCTTACAGATCCGCCGCCGATTTCATTTCCGTTCAGAATTAAATCGTAAGCATTTGCTCTCGCTATTCCCGGATCGGTTTCCAGTAAGTGCACATCTTCAGGTTTTGGTGACGTGAACGGATGGTGCATTGCATGGTATCTTCCGGTTTCTTCGTCCCATTCCAACAGCGGGAAATCGATTACCCAAAGTGGTGCAAATTCGTTTCCTTTTCTTAAACCCAAACGGTTCCCAAGTTCCATTCTCAATGCGGAAAGTTGGTTTCTTACCTTATTTTCATTTCCGGACATCAGGAAAATTAAATCTCCTTCTTTTGCTCCGAATTTTTCTGTAATTTTCTTTAAATCTTCTTCGCTGTAAAATTTATTTACGGAAGAAGTTACAACGCCGTCATTCTGGAATTTAATCCAAATCATTCCGTTGGCACCAATTTGCGGACGTTTTACCCAATCAATGAGTTCGTCGATTTGTTTTCTCGTATAATCTGCGCAGCCTTCAACATTGATTCCGACAACCAATTCGGCGTCATCAAATATTTTGAAATCCTTTCCTTTAACCAACTCATTTACTTCGAGGAATTTCATCCCGAAACGGATATCAGGTTTGTCATTACCATAATTTTTCATCGCGTCAGCGAAAGTCATTCTCGGGAATTTCCCGAATTCTTTTCCGGCAATATCTTTCAATAAAGTCGCCGTCATTCCTTCAAAGATTTCCAAAACATCTTCCTGCTCCACAAAAGCCATTTCGCAATCGATTTGGGTAAACTCAGGCTGTCTGTCTGCTCTTAAATCCTCGTCACGGAAACATTTCACAATCTGGAAATAACGGTCCATTCCGCCAATCATCAACAACTGTTTGAAAGTTTGCGGCGATTGCGGCAACGCGTAAAACTGTCCCGGATTCATGCGACTTGGAACGACAAAATCTCTCGCGCCTTCGGGTGTAGACTTAATGAGAACAGGCGTTTCCACTTCAATAAAGTTCTGATCAGAAAGATAATTTCTTACTTTCTGCGCCATTTTGTGACGGAAAATCAGTTTGTCTTTTACCGGATTTCTGCGGATATCCAAATATCTGTATTTCATTCTCAGTTCTTCACCACCATCGGTTTGATCTTCGATGGTGAATGGCGGAAGCTGGGATTCATTTAAAATAGTGAGTTTTTCAACTAAAATTTCAATTTCGCCTGTAGGAATATTCGGGTTTTTTGAAACTCTTTCAATGACTTTTCCTTCAACCTGAATCACAAATTCACGTCCGAGCTTTTTAGCTTCTTCCATTAATTCTGCAGAAGAACGGTCCTGATCGAAGACCAGCTGTGTAATTCCGTAACGGTCCCGAAGGTCGATCCAAATCATAAATCCTTTATCACGGATTGTTTGAACCCAGCCTGAAAGCGTAACATTTTCATTAAGATTTTGAAGCGAAAGCTCGCCGTTGGTATGCGTACGGAACATAAATTTGATGTTTGAAAGTTGAGATTTTATCGTGTGCAAAGATAAGTTTTTTGTACGGGAAATCAATTCACTCTGGTTTGAATCCTGCCCTAATATGCTTAGATTTACGCCCTGGCTAAAAAATATGAGGAGATTACTGTTTTTATTGTTCTGTGTGTGTTTTTACGGATTTGGCTTTTCACAGAAAATTTCGGGAAAAGTGGTGGGCGTGAAGGACGGTGATACGTTTGTAGTGCTGAATGAACATAGAGAGATCGTTGTTAGACTTGAACATATTGATGCGCCGGAGAAAAATCAGCCATATGGGGCTAAGGCAAAAATGTTCGCTTCAGATTTTTGTTTTGGAAAGACTGTTGTAGTGATTGGAAACGGCAAAAGGGACAGAAACGGAAGGTGGATCGGTGAAATTTTCTATAAGAACCAGAATTTAGGAAAAGAGTTAGTGAGGAACGGCTTAGCATGGCATTTCAAGCGGTATTCAAAAAGTAAAAATTATGCAGATCTGGAAATGGAAGCACGAAAAAAGAAACGCGGACTTTGGGACGAAAAAGAACCTATCGCTCCGTGGGAATGGCGGAAGTTCAAAAAAAGAAAGTTTGAAATTGTAAGAATTTAGAACCCAACGAGTGTGTTTTTTGCTTAACTTTGTGTAAATCAATAACAAAAAAACAGTATTAATTATGGGAAAAGGTGATCAGAAATCAAGACGCGGAAAAGTGACTGCAGGAAGTTATGGAAAGAAAAGACCAAGAAAATCGAACTCCGTGAAAAATATTCCGGTGAAGGTTTTAGATGAAGACGATAAAAAAGCATCTAAAGTGAAAGTCAGAAAAGAAGTGGGCTATCCGAATGATAAATCTGAAAATGCGGAAATGCCTTCCGAAACCAAACCCAAAACAGCAGCGAAACCTAAAGCTGAGAAATCCGATAAGGACGCAAAGCCTAAAGCAGCAAAAACAAAAAAAACCGAAGAATAATCTTCGGTTTTTTTATTTAGTGTGAAGTGGACTTGCTATTTTCCGCCTCCCAAGATGCTTCCTAAAAGTCCGCCCAAACCTCCTTGCTGTTGTTGCTGGTTGTTACCACCACCCAAAACACTGCCCAGAATGTCATTAAGTGGATTTCCTGAAGACTGCTGAGAGCCGCCTCCAAGTACGCTTCCTAAAATATCGTTCAAAGGGTTTGAAGGCTCAGCCTGCGCCTGATTTTGTGCACCGCCCAAAATTCCACCCAGTAAATCTCCCAGTCCACCACCGGAATTTACGCCGCTTGACTGTTTTTCTTTACCAATGTAGCCCATGATCAGGGGTGCAAGCATTGCAAGAACCGGCCCTATCTTATCCATTGAAATTCCTGTATTCTGCGAAAGCTGGTTTTCAACCTGCGATTTCTGACCGCCAAAAATATGGTCCAGAATCGAGCCGCCTTCCTGTTGTCTTGCTTCAACCTGCGCCGGATTATCTAGAATGCTTCCGTCGTGATCTTTGTCGAGAGCGTTGTTTAGCGCTTCGGCTTCATTGGGATCTTCCTGAGATTTTTTTCTCAGGTAAGAAATTACCAGCGGTGCAGCTACCGCGAGAAGTGCAATTATCTGATTTTTATTGATACCGAATTTGTTTTCGGCTTGCGAGGCTACCTGATTTCCGGCATTTCCGGTGATTAAATCAATTAAGTTCATATTTTATTGTTTTGGTGTTTTTGAATGTTGATTCCCAAAGTTACCAAAATCTGTTCCTACATCAGTTTTCAGCAATGATAAAAAACTGTTAAAATTTAGTTTTTAAAAATCGGAACATTAGAACAGGCTTCGCCAAACATCAGCGATTTTACGATTGGTTTAAGCTGTTCTACAAGCTCGATGTACGCGTTTTCCGGAATGTTGATGTCCGAGCAGCCTTTTACCAGAACCCGTTTGTCCGTTAAATCTGTAAAATCATAAGTCTGCACAGCACTGTGCATGATTAATACTTCTAAATCTTCGCGGTTTCCGAAAATAATTTTTTTAGCCTCATCGGTTATTTTTGCGGTAAGGAGAAAATAAGCCCAAAGCGGCACGATAGCATCAGCTGAATTGTAAATGTAGACATACGCACCTGTGAAATCCAGAGGATTGATGGCGGCAACTTTTTCGCGGAAATCTTTTTCTTTAAGAATCATTCCTTCGAAGAGAAAATCCTTCAGGTCAACACCGATTCTTCTGCCTTTTGGCACCAATTGAGAAAGGTCAAAATTCACCAGCCCACTTTCGGATATTTTATTTTTAATTTCAAAATCTTCTGACATTTTTTTATCTTTATCTTTGAGCAAAATTACAATTTTAAAACCAAGTGAAATACTATATCATTGCCGGCGAAGCCTCCGGAGACCTTCACGCATCTAATCTCATGAAATCGATTCTTCGGAAAGATCCCGAGGCGGAATTCCGTTTTTGGGGCGGAGATTTAATGACCAGTGTTGCTGGTACGGAACCGGTAAAACATTATCGGGATCTGGCTTTCATGGGTTTTCTGGAAGTAGCTAAAAACCTGAGAACGATTTTAAAGAATATTAAAATCTGCAAAAACGACATCGAGCTTTACCAGCCAGATGTGCTGATTTTGGTAGATTATCCCGGTTTTAATTTAAGAATTGCGGAGTTTGCGAAAACACTCGGAATAAAAGTGGTTTATTATATTTCTCCGCAGCTTTGGGCGTGGAAGGAAGGGCGTGTAGAAAAGATTAAGAATTATGTAGATGAGATGCTTGTGATTCTTCCCTTCGAAAAGGAATTTTACAGGAAACATCAGGTTGATGCACATTTTGTGGGTCATCCTTTGCTTGATGCTATTTCGGATTTACCAGCAATTGATGTTCAGAAATTCAAAGAAGAACATCACTTAAACGGGAAGGAAATTATCGCCTTACTGCCAGGATCCCGCGAACAGGAAGTCACCAAGATGCTGGAGCTGATGCTTTCGGTTAGGCCGTTTTTTAAGGATTATCAGTTTGTGATCGCAGGTGCGCCAAGTTTGCCTAAAGAATTCTATCAGAAATATGTTGACGATAATGTTCATTTTGTGTCGAACAAAACCTATGATCTGCTGAGGTGTTCGAAGGCCGCTTTGGTCACCTCCGGTACGGCAACATTGGAAACCGCTTTGCTCAATATTCCCGAAGTGGTTTGCTACCGAAGCAGCAGAATTTCTTACGAAATCGGTAAAAGAGTCGTAAAGAACATTAAATATATATCGCTGGTAAACCTGATTATGGACCGCGAAATTGTAACAGAGCTGATACAGCAGCAACTGAATACCGACAATCTGGTACGGGAACTTAAGCTTTTGATAGAAGGCCATGGGAGACAGAAAATGTTGGATGAATTTGAATTGCTGCGCCAGAAACTGGGTGGGAGAGGAGCAAGCGACCAGGCCGCCGATATAATTGTGAAAGGGTGATTTTACGGTGGATTTTATACGTAAAGATTGATACTTTTACGTATAAAAATCACCTTGCATAAACAACCTTTACTTATTCTCTGCATCTGTTTTATTCTTGGAATTCTTCTGCAGGATTTTGTTTCGCTGAAACTGCGGTATATTTATATGCTGCTGGGTTTCAGTTTTCTCATGCTTGGTTTTTATGTAATTAAAAATTTCTATCTGCACAGATTCCGGCATATTTCGCTGTTTATTCTCTTCTTTTCTTTAGGAATTATAGCTCATTTTCTGAATTCAAAAAAACCTCCGCTTCCGGATTTGAAGAGTAAAGAAAATATTGTTTTCAAAATCACTAAGAAACTGAATTCCAACGAAAAGAACCGCCGCTATGAAATCGCTGCGTGGAAGGAAAAGCAACCTTTTTTAAGCGTTCTTTCTGTCCCGAAATCGGAAGCTGACCTGAATTTCCTTCACTATTACAAAGCCGAAGCCTACATTAATCGGCTGCAGAAACCTTACAGTGATTTTCAGTTTGATTACGCTAAATACCTTTCCCGCAAGGATATTTATTTTCAAGTTTATCTCCCAAATTCTTTTCGCAGCGGTTTAAGAAATGATTTAAGTTTTTCTGAGAAAATCAGGCAGAAAAGACTCGAAAGTCTGGCTAAAATAGACCGAGCCAGTTTCAGCAAGCGCGCCCGCGAGTTTACAAAAGGAATCATCCTCGCAGACCGCACCGAAATGGATGCCGAGACGGTTCAGGATTTTACCAAATCCGGTTTGATGCACGTCCTGGCAATTTCCGGATCGCATATGGCAATTATCTTCTGGCTGATTCTGTTAATTCTAAAACCTTTATTCCCGCCAGGATACAGAAATCACAAAATTATTATTTCGCTTATTCTCATCTGGGCATTTGCTGTATTTATCGATTACGGGAGCTCTGTGGTACGCAGCTGTATAATGATCTCAGCGTATTATATTTCGGTTGTGCTGCAGCGTAAACCTGATTTGCTGCACGCAATGGCGGTTGCGGCTTTTTCTATATTGATTTTAGATACGAATCAGTTTTTCGATGTGGGTTTTCAATTAAGTTTTGTGGCGGTTTTCGGAATTTTCTGGCTGAATCAGCCGATTCTCAAGTACTTGCCGAAACCTAAAAACAACTTCCAGAATTTTATGGTGAACGTAGTGTCGATAAGTTTCGCGGCACAGATTGCGACGCTTCCGCTGGTAATTTATTATTTCCATCAATATTCGGGAATTTCAATTATAGCCAATCTTATTGTGATTCCGTTTTCGGAAATTATGATCGTGTTTTCGCTGTTAATGACTGTCTTGATCGAATTTTCTTTACACCTTGAATGGCTGGATCAAATTTATGATGCTGCAGTTACAGGTACTTTAAAAACCATTCACTTTTTCGCAGATATTGATTTTGCATTTTTTAAAATGATTCCGATGACACTGCCTGAAGTTTTTGTATCATTTTTAGTTGTCTGGTTTTTAAGATTTGCCATAAATAATTTTACATTGAAAAATGTTCTGCGTATTTCTTACTTTTTACTTACATTTATAGTACTTAGATTTTTAATAAACTACAAAGCGCTGCACACGAATGAAGTTCTTGAGCATTCCTATTATAAGGAAAAGATAATTTCAGTAAAAAAGAAAGATAAGGTACAGTTTGTTATGAAGATAAATGCTAATTATCCTAAAATCGAAAAGTTTGTCGTTGAGCCTTATCTTACTTCCCGCAGGGCCCAGAATTTCGAGATCATTATCATCTCTGATGAGGTCGAAAAGATCGTGATTAATGGTGAAAATTATGATTTTAAGTAAAAATAATAGTCGCAATGTCTTTGTAAATGAGTCTACTAAGTCATATTTTCTTATTTAGAAAGATTACAAACTGAAATTTTCTGACATTTCTCACCTTCGCATACCTTAACATTTTTTTAACTTTGTGGAAATTCAATTTAAACAATATTATGGCAGGATTAACAAGTTCTACTATTGGTAGAAAGTACGCAATGGCATTGTCTGCAATGTTTTTGCTCATATTCCTTATCATGCACCTTTCGGTGAATTTAATCTCAGTTTTCAGTCCAGAAGCATTCAACTCGGCTTCCGAATTTATGGGATACAATCCTTTGATTCAGTTTCTTATGCAGCCAGTTCTTGGATTTGCGGTGATTTTTCACTTCGTAATGGGCTTTGTTCTGGAACTTAAGAACAGAAGCGCAAGACCGGTACAGTACGCAGTAAACAACGGTTCCGCCAATTCTACATGGACGTCGCGAAACATGATCATTTCTGGTTTGGTGGTTTTGGCTTTTTTAGGCCTTCACATGTATGATTTCTGGTGGCACGAGATCAATTTCAAGTACATTGAAGCAAACACTCCCGACAATGAAAGATTCTGGCACGAACTGCACGCGAAATTTGCTGATGCTTGGCGGGTGATATTTTATATCATCGCATTCGTTCTTTTGGGATTGCACTTGGCGCATGGTTTCCAGTCGTCTTTTCAGTCTGTAGGCGCTAGACATCCGAAATATACTCCGGTAATCAAAGCTCTTGGAACTTGGTATTCCATACTGATTCCTGCAGGATTTATTTTAATTGCAGTGTATCATTTCTTAACTCAGTAAATTTTAAGTTTTAATTCAGCATTAATTCCTTAAAGTTTATATTTTAAAATTCTTAAAAATGAGCAAATTAGATTCAAAAATCCCACACGGTCCGTTAGCGGAAAAGTGGACTAACCATAAAAATCACATGAACCTGGTTGCGCCGAACAACCGCGATAAAATAGATATTATCGTTGTTGGGACAGGTTTGGCAGGTGGTTCTGCGGCTGCAACACTTGCAGAGCAGGGCTATAATGTAAAGGCATTCTGTTATCAGGATTCACCTAGAAGAGCGCACTCCATTGCTGCGCAGGGTGGTATTAATGCTGCAAAAAACTATCAGGGCGACGGAGATTCAACTTACCGTCTGTTTTATGATACTATTAAAGGTGGAGATTACCGCGCAAGAGAGGCTAATGTTTACCGTTTAGCAGAAGTTTCTGCAAACATTATCGACCAGTGTGTAGCACAGGGCGTACCGTTTGGAAGAGAATATGGTGGGCAGCTTGATAACCGTTCTTTCGGTGGTGTTCAGGTAAAAAGAACTTTCTATGCAAAAGGGCAAACTGGGCAGCAACTGCTTTTGGGAGCTTATTCTGCCATGAGCCGCCAGATTGGGAAAGGAAGAATCAAAATGTACAACCGTCACGAAATGCTTGAGCTCGTAATTGTTGACGGAAAAGCAAGAGGGATTATCGCAAGAAATCTTGTAACCGGAGAAATCGAAAGACATTCTGCACATGCTGTAGTAATTGCTTCCGGAGGCTACGGAAACGTATATTTCCTTTCAACAAATGCAATGGGTTCCAATGTTTCAGCAGCGTGGAAGATTCACAAAAAAGGAGCGTATTTCGCAAATCCTTGTTATGTGCAAATTCACCCGACTTGTATTCCGGTTCATGGGACACAACAGTCGAAACTTACTTTAATGTCTGAATCACTTAGAAACTCGGGAAGAATCTGGGTTCCTAAAAATATAGAAGATGCTGTAGCAATTCGTGAAGGAAAGCTTAAGGCAGAAAGTATTCCGGAAGAAAACCGCGATTATTATCTGGAAAGAAGATATCCGGCATTCGGTAATCTTGTGCCGAGAGACGTAGCCTCAAGAGCAGCGAAAGAAAGATGTGATGCCGGTTACGGTATCGAAAACAACGATACTAAAGAAGGTGTTTACTTGGATTTTTCTACTGAAATCACCAAAAAAGGCCGCGAAGCAGCGCTCGAAAAAAACATTCATAATCCTACAGATCAGCAGATTTACGATTTAGGGAAAGCATGGATCGAAGAAAAATACGGTAACCTTTTCGTGATGTACGAAAAAATCACCGGCGAGAATCCATATGTAACTCCAATGAAGATTTATCCGGCGGTTCACTATACCATGGGTGGTGTTTGGGTTGATTACAACCTGCAGTCTTCAATTCCGGGATGTTTTGTTTTAGGTGAAGCTAATTTCTCTGATCACGGAGCAAACAGATTAGGAGCTTCTGCACTGATGCAGGGTCTGGCAGACGGCTATTTCGTTCTTCCATATACGATTGCAGATTATCTATCCGCAGACATCAGAACAGGTGCAATTTCTACCAATACTCCGGATTTTGAGGCCGCTGAAAAAGAAGTTCAGGATAAGATTAATTTCTTCATTAATAATAAAGGAACACATTCGGTAGATTATTTCCACAAGAAATTAGGACACATTATGTGGAATAAGGTGGGAATGGGAAGAACTCCTGAAGGATTGAAAGAAGCCATCAAAGAAATCGAAGAAGTAAGAAACGATTTCTGGAAAAATGTAAAAGTACCTGGTACCAACGAAGAGATGAATATGGAGCTTGAAAAAGCACTTAGAGTTGCAGATTTCCTTGAATTAGGACAGCTGATGGCCCTCGATGCTTTGAAGAGAGAGGAATCCTGCGGCGGACATTTCCGTTGGGATCACGCAACACCGGAAGGTGAGGCAGAAAGAGATGACCAGAACTTCAAATATGTCGCTGCATGGGAATATCAGGGAGCAGACATCAACCAGGAAGTAATGCACAAAGAAGAACTCATTTACGAGAACATCGAAGTGAAAACAAGAAGTTATAAATAATCTCCAAAAAAGTTATAGAGAAATGAGTGCAAAAAAAGGATTAAACCTGACTCTGAAAATTTGGAGACAGAAAAACAATAAATCAAAAGGACAGTTCGAAACCTATAAGATTTCCGACGTTTCCACAGAATCTTCTTTCCTGGAGATGCTGGATATGCTCAATGAAAATCTGGTGAACGAAGGTAAAGAACCAGTTGCTTTCGATCACGACTGTCGCGAAGGAATCTGCGGAATGTGCTCGCTGTACATCAACGGCAGATCTCACGGCCCGGATACGGGAATTACCACTTGCCAGCTTCACATGAGAATGTTCAAAGACGGCGAAACCATCCACATCGAACCTTGGAGAAGTGCTGCTTTTCCGGTTATTAAAGATTTGGTGGTAGACAGAAGTGCTTTCGACAGAGTGATGGCAGCAGGAGGATTTGTTTCCGTGAATACTTCAGGAAACACACTGGATGCTAACGCGATTCCGGTTCCAAAAGAAGATGCTGACAAAGCGATGGATGCTGCTGCATGTATAGGCTGCGGCGCCTGTGTAGCGACTTGTAAAAACGGTTCAGCAATGCTGTTCGTTGGAGCAAAGGTTTCTCAGTATGCTTTGCTTCCGCAGGGACGTGTTGAAGCAAAACGAAGAGTGCTGAATATGGTGAAAGCAATGGACGAAGAAGGTTTCGGAAACTGCTCGAATACCGGAGCCTGTGAAGTGGAATGTCCGAAAGGAATTTCTCTTGAAGTAATTGCAAGAATGAACAGAGAATACATTACTGCCAATATCGACAGAGGATAAAACCCTTACAAATACAGAAAATCCGCTTTCCATACCGAAAGCGGATTTTTCTTTGTTAAATTTTCACAATTATCTGATTTTAATTTTCTATAACTCTTTATATAACTTATTTTTGCTCGAAATTTAAATAAGATCACTCGAGAAATTAAAAATGCAAAAATTTATATACAATCAAAAAAACATGAGTAAATATTTTTTCTTATTGATGTTCGCTTTCGTAGCGATGTCGTGTTCAAAAAAAGTAGAGGTAAAAGGTAACTTTGCCGGTGGTTCACCCCTCGAAAGAATCGAGTTTGTAGAAGCTTCTGGCGTTGCAACGCTTCCATTGGTTAACTTAGGAGTAGACAGCAAAGGGAGCTTCTCCGGAAGTTTCGAAGCACCTAAAAACGGGATGTATATCATGTCTTACGCCGGTAAAACAGCAATGATTTATCTTAAAGGCGGCCAGGAACTCAATATCTCCGGCCAGGCTTCAATGTTCCCGAATCAGTTTACCATTACAGGTGATGCAAAGAACAACAACGATTTCCTTTTAGAGGTAACGAAATTTATTCAGGGTTATGCCGGCAAAATCAATGTTGGTGAACTGGTAATGAAAAAAGAAGCCGATTTCCTTAAAGAAGCTGAAAAAATCCGTACCGATATCGGTAAAAGTATCGATGCAGCAGCTAAGAAGACTTCTGCCGACAACGAAGTAGTAGAGTTTAAGAAAGACGAGCTTAATGCAAGTATTCTTGGATTGATGAGCCAATATGAGGCAAACCATCCGCAGGCTACACAAAATCCTGCTTACAAAGCTTCAAAAAACTTTACAGATGCTGTAGCGAAGTTGGATACCGACAGCGACAGACTGTTGAAAACCCAGCCGATCTACAGAAATTATCTTTTGGGAAAACTCAGCCCGGAATTCCAGACTTTTGCTACCAATAAAAATACAACAGGTACAGCGCTTTCTTCTGAATTATTTGCTGAATTTATTGATACTAAAAAGGACCTTTCTCAGCTGACCAAAGATTATCTGTTGGCTTTCGTACTTTCAAGCGGCGATATTGCCCCGGGAATGACTACCGAAAATACCAACAAAATCAACAAAATCATTAATGAGAAAATTAAGGATGCGGGGATCAAAAAAGATATGCAGCGAATTCAGTTCGTTATTGCGGGTCCAAAAGCCGGCGAAGCAGCACCTGCAGCGAAATTAATTAAGCAGGATGGTAGTGCTTTCAAATTAGCAGATGCAAAAGGAAAACCGACTTTAGTAATGTTTTACGCATCATGGAATCCTTACATTTCCGAAGGTACAGTTCCTGTGCTGAAAGAAGTGGTAAATTTCTATAAATCTAAAATGGATTTCACTTTTGTGAATTTAGATGATACCAAAGAACAGTTTATTAAAACCAGCAACGCAATGTTAAAAGGAATTCCCGGAAACAATGTTTACGGTGAAGGCGGGCTTACTTCGCAGATTGCAAAAGATCTTGGAATTTACGGTTTCAAACTTCCTTCTTTCGTGGTTTTGGATAAAGACGGAAAAATTGCTAGCCGTTTCTTCTATAATTTGGGTGATCCTGAAATTGTAACGGTACTGGACAAACTTTCCGGGTTGAAAGCACCAACTGTTCAGCCGGAAGCTACTTTACAGAATGATTTACTGGCTCCACAGGCGGTTCCGCAACCGGAAGCTGCTCCAACAAAATAATTTAGACACAAAGATCTAATATTATCCCGCCAGTCTTTCTGGCGGGATTTTTTTTATATTTGATCAAATTTAAAATATGAAAAACGATTTACTTATTTCTAAAAACGTACTTTTTCCTGTAGCAGTATTCGGTTTGATTTTTACAGTGTGTACCATAACCTTTGATCTTACTCCTTTCGGCCTTCCGCTTGAAGCTGGAAAAATATTGACATACACAGCAGTGTTATGCAATTTTGTAACGGTGATTGTTTTAATTGTAGATGTTTTCAAAAACAATCTTTCCACAAAATATCTCTGGACCTTAGGGTTTTTCTTTTCCGGGTGCATTGCAGGTGTGTATTATTTACTGAAGCGCGACAGCTATTTATCCAAAGCATAAATTTTATTTTAATAGTTCACACCCACAGATATTTTAATAATTTGAGGGATTCAATTCTACTGAAGCGATTTATCGCTTCTTTTTTATTTTAAAACTGTACTTTTGTGCTCATTATAATTGTAGATGAGAAGGAAAAGTAAAAACATTGTTTTAGAGAATATAAAATTGGTTTCAGCTGGAGCAAAAGGGGTTGCAGTGGGCAGAACCGAAGAAGGTAAAACCGTTTTGGTTACGGGAGCTGTTCCGGGTGATGTGGTAAATGCCCGCGTAAAAAAATCGAAATCAAAATATTTTGAAGCTGAGGTTGCTGAAATTATTGAAAAATCACCTTTCAGAGTTGAGCCGAAATGTGTTCACTTCGGGGTTTGTGGAGGCTGCAAATGGCAGAATCTTGCTTACGAAAAACAGCTCGATTTCAAACAGGACGAAGTTTTCAATCATATCAAAAGAATCGGCGGATTTGAGGATTTCGAAACGCAGCCGATTTTAGGAAGCACCCAAGAGTATTTCTACCGCAATAAAATGGAGTTTTCCTTTTCAAATGCTCGTTGGTTAACTCAATATGAAATCTCTTCCGAAGAAAATTTCGGAAACCGCGACGCTTTAGGATTTCATATTCCTGGGATGTGGAGTAAAATTCTCGATCTTAAGGAATGCTGGCTTCAGGAAGATCCTTCAAATTTCATAAGACTTGCTGTAAAACAATATGCCGTAGCAAACGGACTTGAGTTTTTCGATGTGAAAGAACAGAGCGGCTTTTTACGGACTTTAATGTTGCGCCAAAACTCAAAAGGGGAGTGGATGGTTCTCTTCCAGCTTTTCCGTGATGATAAAGAAAACCGCGAAAAATTATTCGATTTCTTACTGAATGAATTCCCGCAGATTAAAACTTTGGTGTACTGCATCAATTCAAAGCAGAACGATTCCATTTACGATCAGCATGTCGTAACCTATTTCGGCGAAGGATTTTTAATGGAGGAAATGGATGGTCTGCACTTTAAAATCGGCCCGAAATCTTTCTTCCAGACGAATTATAAGCAGGCATTGGAACTTTATAGAAAAACTTTGGAATTTGCTGATCTGAAAGGTGATGAGGTGGTTTACGATCTTTATACAGGAACCGGAACAATTGCACAATACGTTGCCAGAAATGCAAAACAGGTCATCGGCATCGAATCGGTTCAGGAAGCGATTAATGCGGCAAAAGAACACGCAGAACTGAACGGACTTTCAAACTGTACTTTCTACTGTGGCGATATGAAAGATATCTTCAATGATGATTTTCTTGCCAACCATCCGAAAGCTGATGTGCTGATTACAGATCCGCCGCGCGACGGGATGCACCAGAAAGTTGTAGAACAAATTCTTAAGCTTTCCCCTGAAAAAATTGTTTACGTTAGCTGTAATTCGGCGACACAGGCCAGGGATATGGCGCTGATGAAAGAGCATTACCGATTGGTGAAAATTCTTCCTGTAGATATGTTCCCCCAGACGCATCATGTGGAAAATATTGCGCTATTGGTAAAGATTTAAGTACATTTATATCATGAAATTTCTGAAAATATTTCTCCTTTCAGTATTTTTATTTACGCTCTTTTCCTGCGGAAGCGATGATGATATCTGCATAAGTGGTGAAGCCACTCCACGGCTGAAGCTGAAATTTAAAACCAAAGCCACCGGAAAAGCAAAAACTCTGGATTCTCTTTTTGTCAACGTAGATTACGGCAACGGTCAGATTCCTGTGATTGCAACCAAAACAAGAACCGATTCGGTATTTATTCCGTTGAGGGTTGATGATGCGCCATTCACTAAGATCTACGTGGGATTATCCCGGGCTGCGGTTACATCTGAGGTGAAAATTAATTACACGACCAAATCAGAGTATGTTTCGCCCGCATGTGGGATTAAAAAAGTATACGAAAATGCCAGTGCTGTTCTGGAAGTTCCCAATCCTGTTGTTGATATTGAACAAAACCAAACTCAAATTACCGATGAATCCAAGACTCATTTTTTCCTTCTTTTTTAGTTTTGTCTTTGTAATGTCGTTTGCACAGAACGAGCAGGACAGTTTGAAAGCCAAATGGAAATATGAGCCCAATTTCATGGTCGGAATTGATGTATTGAATGCCGGAATCGGAGTGTTTGCAGAAAGAAAACTTTTTCAGGGTTTCGTGTCTTCCAAAATTTCAAAGAATATTCATGCGGTTGCCGAAGCAGGTTTTGAAAAAAATATTTACCAGAAAAACGGTTACGACGCTTCCGTAAATGGTCCTTTTTTAAAACTGGGCGCTTTTTACATGTTGGCAAAAGACAAAGAAAATGAACTGAACGGTTTTTATGCCGGTGCAAAAGCTGCCGGTTCATTTTATAATCAGGAATACAGGGCTGTTCCCGTACGGGGCTACGGCGGAAGCGAGACTTCGGTAGCATTCCCAGTATCTTCGCAAAGTTCTTACTGGCTTGAAGCCACGATTGGGGGCCGGGTTCAGCTTTTCGAATCTCCTTTTTATATTGATGTGAATATGCAGCCGAGATATTTGCTTTTTTCTAGTACTCAGGAGGATATCAAGCCGATGATTGTTCCAGGTTTCGGCAAAAGTTCCGCAAAATTCAATGTAGGCTTTGCATGGAATATTGCTTATTTTTTTTAAAGGTGCTAACTGTTATGTAATGAATAATTTACTCGTAAATTTTCATGCAGGTTTTCCCCACCGTTTTCTTAAAAATCTTGTAACGATTAGATTTGTTTTATTAATTTATATAATTTTGTATGAATTATACAATTAATCAATGGAATAATTGATAAAAGTTTTGCGAATTAAATAAATTAATGCTATTATTATTTTGACAGTCTGAAAAAAAAAATTACTTTTGGGATTAATTCAATAAAAAAATAATTAATCTATGAAGAGAATTTTTACTTCTTTACTTTGCGGATTGATGACTACGGCTGCCTTTGCACAATGGAGCCCCACGTCAATGCAGGGTGAGAAAATTCGAACGGCGTCAAACGTCAAGAGTTATTATTCCCTGGATCTTAATGCAATGAGATCGAAACTTGCCAATGCGCAGGAAACCGGCAGCAACGCTGTTCCCGTAGAAATTAAACTCCCAACCCTTAACGGAAAAATCGAAAGATTTGCAGTCTACAGCTCTCCTGTAGTGGTGAAATCTATTGCAGAAAGATACCAGTTAGGTTCATATGTTGGGGTAGGTATTGATGATCCAAATGCGATTGTAAGATTCAGTGTTGCGCCAAACGATTTCCAGTCGATGGTTGTAAGAAACGGCAATTACGAATTCATCGAACCTCAGAATACAGCTAAATCTGTTTACGGGGTTCATCCGAAAACCAATAAAACAGAGGAAGATAAAGCATTTGTTTGTTCTACAAGTGAAACACCTTTAACCAAGGCACAAATGGACAAAATGTATATGTCCGGAAAGTCTTTTACCAACAATCCCACTGATTTCAGCAAAGCGTCTGATAAAAAATACAGAACCATGCGTCTGGCGATGACCACCAACGGTGAATATACCCAGTATTTTGGCGGTGTTGCAGGTGCGATGACCGCGATTAACGCAACATTGACAAGATGTAACGGTGTTTTTGAAATGGATTTTGGCCTTCACTTGATTCTTCAGGATTTCCCGGCATTGATTTATCCAGATCCTGCAACAGATCCATATTCAACTTCGCTGTCAAGCTGGAACCTCGCTGCTCAGAAAGCAATTACTGCCGTAGCTGGTGAAGCTAACTACGATATCGGTCACATGTTCGGTTCTACCGGAGGTGGCGGTAACGCAGGATGTATCGGTTGTGTATGTATCAGTCCTCCGCTTAATGGATCAGGTGTGCCTACCGGAAACGGAAAAGGTTCTGGTATTACTTCTCCGGCAGACGGGATCCCAATGGGCGACAACTTCGATATCGATTATGTAGCGCACGAGATTGGTCACCAGCTGGGTGCAAACCATACTTTCTCTATGAGTCTTGAAGGAACAGGGCAGAATGTTGAGCCTGGATCAGGTTCTACCATCATGGGTTATGCAGGAATTACCAGCCAGAATGTGCAGCAGCACTCTGATGCTTATTTCCACGTAAATTCCATCATTCAGGTACAAAATAATCTTATCTCCAAAACGTGTGATATTGAGACTTCGGTGAACAATAATCCACCGGTGATTACCGCAATGGCAGATCTCACCATCCCGAAAGGTACCGCGTTCGTCTTAACTGCTCAGGCAACTGATCCGGAAAACGACCCGATGACTTATACATGGGAGCAGGTTGACAATGCGTCTTCAGGTACAACCATTGCAAACTTGGGAACGCTGACCAGCGGACCTACATTCAGATCGTGGAATCCTACAACCAATCCGACACGTTATTTCCCTAAACTTTCTACAGTTTTAGCTGGAAATCTTAAAAATAATGCTGATTGGGAAGCGGTCTCTACAGTTGCCAGAGCGACTAACTTCCGTGTTACGGTACGTGATAATAATGCAGATGTAGCTCAGAAGCAAACCCAGTCTGCTTTACAGAAAGTTACAGTACATGCAAACGGACCTTTCAAGATCACTTCTAACAAGGTGTATAACAATGCTCCGGGACCATTGACCTGGGATGTTGTAGGAACTAACGCCGCGCCTTTCAACGTTGCTAATGTTAAGATTGATTATACATCGGATAACGGTGCAACGTGGACCGTACTTGCAGCTTCTACACCAAATGACGGTACAGAAGATTTCAGCTTTGCATCTTTCCCAACCAATACTGCGCTTAAAGTTAGAATTTCTGCAATTGGTAACGTATTCTATGCCATTGCTCCTGTTACTGTTTCTGCAATTGTTGCGTGTGACGGTACTGCTCCTGCAGGGCTTAATGTTACTGCAGTAACAACAGTATCTGCTCTTGTTGCATGGGATCCTATTGCAAGCGCAACTTATATCGTAAGATACAAGAAAGCAGCAGACGCAACATGGACAGAAGTTCCGGTAAATACCAACAGTTATACTATAACAGGTCTTGAAGAGGGTACGGCATATAATGTACAGGTAGCTTCTGTTTGTACAGGTACAACCGGTACCTATACTGCAGTAGCCGACTTTACAACTCTTATGCTTGCATATTGTACGCTTACTTCTACTAACTCAAGTGATGAATATATTTCTAATGTTACAATCACAGCGGAAGGTGCTACCGGTGTTAACAGTACTTCTGGTGCATCTACATACACAAACTATTCTACAGATCCTGCAAGATTAGTGCGTTTGGCTAAGGGAACAAGTAATAATACAATCTCTGTAACTAAGGCTTGGACTGGTACGATTTATAATGAAGCAATTACAGTATGGTTAGATTTCGACAGAAGCGGAACGTTTGATGCAGATGAAATCATTATGTCTTCCGCAGCTGATAAATTAACTCCGGTTACTGATACCTTCTCGGTTCCAGCAGATGCTTATTCTGGTGATAAAACAGTTGGAATGAGAGTGGCGCTCAGATTCAGTACGCCTCAACTTAGTCCTTGTGGTACTTATACTTATGGCGAGGTTGAAGATTATGCAGTATTGATTTCACCAACCTTAGGTGTGAATGACAATGTGAAAGCAAATGCTGTTCAGGTATATCCAAACCCTGCAATTGATTTGCTGAATATCACTAAAGTTTCTGATAAGGCAACCTATACCATCTTCAATATGGCTGGTCAGGCTGTATCTAAAGGTAAAGTGTCTAACAATAAAGTACAGGTTTCTCAGCTCGAGAAAGGTGTTTACATGATTGCTGTTGATAACGGTGGTGAAGTAAGCCAGGTGAAGTTTATCAAAAAATAAGTTTCATTATCTATATTGTGAATCCCCGGAATACCACCGGGGATTTTTTTTGAGCCAGTTCATCCTTTTTACATTCCTTTAAAGCGTTATGACTTTGGGATTATTTAACAATTTAACCCTCAGTTTAACCTAACTTTAACCGCAAAACTGCATCTTACTTCTGTATGAATCTGTGATAAATCACTTATTTTTGCCCTCTATATGAAGAAATTTTTTCTGCTCCTCACTCTACTGATTATCTCGAAAATGCAGGCACAGTTTTTTTCCGGAGAAATTATTATCAGAGATAATTCGGTGTATTACCTGAATCAGGTTTATGTAACCAACCTTACTTCCCAAAGTACGGTTTACACAGATTATTTTGGTGCTTTTAAGATCCCTGCGAAACCCGGCGACGTAATTCGATTTACCTCAATTGTTACCGACAGAAAAGATGTAACGGTAAGCGCTGATGACCTTCAGAATTTAAATAATTTCGTAGAACTGAAGATCGCCTATTATGATATTGAGGAAGTGGTGATCAGCAAGTTTAAACCCACCGGAAACTTACGAAAAGATGTAAGCTCCCTGAAAACTGGAGAAAAGGCGCTGGCACTTCAGAAAATGATCGGATTGCCGGCTCCGAAAGGCGACGGTACGCCACCACAACTCCCCGTAGCAGGGCTTGCGGGTGGAGGTCTTACATTCAGTATAGAAAGTATATACGATATCTTGTCGGGCGAAAGAAAGAAGAAAGAACGTGCGCAACAGTACGAGAAAATGAACAGTGCGGTAACCGGAATCAGGAATTACTTCGGGACCGAATATTTTACCAGTCTTAAAATTCCTGCAAATTACATCGATAATTTCCTGCAGTTCGTGTATACCTCAGATAATATCTTACCTTACGTACAAAGCAATAATTACGAAGCAGTGTCAGTTTACATTGAGAAATATCTGCCAATTTATCAGCGTAGACTGCGGAATTCGCACTTAATGGAGATTACGAAGTGATTTTTCGCGATTTTTAATTTTTTATGTTAAATTAAAAGTTTTATATTTGGCGGCTCGTTATTTAGGATTTAGTGTCCTGCTTTATATTAACTCATAAATTTCACTGAATGTCTTTTGTTAAAAATTTATTTTGTTTTTTAATGTTGTTGTCACTCTGTAATCTCTCTGCCCAGCGCAAAAGCAAAGATTTCAGCAATATTCTTCGCAGCTACAATATTTACGAAATTGATTCTTACCTGCGCATCGCCCATCCGGATGATCCGAAACGTTCTGTACTGAAACCACGACTGGTAAAACTGTTGAACGACTATATTAAGACGGCACATCCTGCAGATCAGAGAGTGAAGGATTTTCAGGAGAAGCTTGCTATTCTGAAACGTAAACCTTCCACAAGAATAAGTTTCGATGAGATGAATGAAATCATCAAACAAAAGCAGATTGCAAAATACCGCGAGGAATCGCAGAAAAAACCGGGCACTTATGTAACGAAATCATACGGCAGTGCGGGAACCTCTGCACCGGCCACTTCAGCAGGCGGCGCGTCCTCCGGATATGTAAATCCCGAAGAAGCAGAATTCGAGATGCTGATGTCTGTAAATCCGATCGAACATAAGAATAATACAGTAAAAATCCTTAATTCCCTTTTTGATAACGATCCCAACAGTAAAGAGAGTATCGTACTGATCGAAAACAAATCCCAGTGCAATATTATCATGAGAATTGAGGGCGTTGGCAATACAAAATACAGGCTCGCAATACCCGCAGAAAGCGATAATACCATTGTGGTTGCAAAAGGTGATTATCTCTTCAGCAGCCTTCTTTGCGGTGCACAGTATGCATCACAGAAAACCGTGCAGAAAGCGGTGATGGTAGCTCTTGGAACAAAATAAATATTAAACCCATAAAAAAAGTGGGTACTGAACAATTTTATTTATTTTTGCACGTTTTTGAATGTAGAAAATGGGTAAAAATAAACTGGCAAGGTTTGCCGAGAACAGAACACTTAAGAATGTATTTCAGCCAACGAGAGAAGAGGCGCTAGACAACTACCATTTGAAAGGAAAGTGGCGAAGCGAAGTCTTCAGAAACGACAATCCTATAGTTTTGGAACTTGGTTGCGGAAAAGGAGAATATTCCGTAGGACTGGCAAAAGCATTTCCCGAAAAAAACTTCATCGGAATAGACATCAAAGGCGCCAGATTTTGGTTTGGAGCCAAAGAAGCAATTGCAGAAAATCTGACCAATGTGGCATTCCTGAGAACACAGATTGAGCTTCTGGAAGGTTTTTTCGCACAGGATGAGGTTGATGAAATATGGATTACCTTTCCGGATCCTCAAATCAAATTCAAGAGAACAAAGCACCGCATGACCAATCCGGAATTTCTGGAGCGGTACAAAAAAATGCTTAAAAAAGAGGGCACAGTTCATCTGAAAACAGATTCTGAATTTTTGCACGGATATACACTTGGGTTGCTGCAGGGGCAAGGCCACGAGATTATTTCTGCCCATCATGACATCTACGGAGCGCCGGAATACGAGCCGGGAACTCCGCTTTTAAGGGAAATAAAAACTTATTACGAGGGTTTATTTTCGGCGAAAGGCAAAACGATTACCTACATTAAATTTAAAATCAAGTAATTCCTGTTTCTCTTTAATGACGAAAACATTTTTTATGCTTGCGGCGTTCAGCTGCATGTCCCTTGCTGCCCAAATACAGAACAGCAATATCCTGAAAAGTACAGACGTAAAAGAAATTGAAGCGTTTCTGAAGACCGCCCAACGCGATGATCCGCGGCGGGGCACCCTCAATACTAAATTGGCAGCCCTTAAAAGGTCCAATCAGGGAAAAGCTCCTATCCAACTTGCGACGGCGAAATCTGTAACTCCCCAAAATTCAAAGTTTGCAGACGTTCAGAATGAAGATGAAGAATTCCGCAAGCTTACCGCCGGAAACCCCGGAGCGCACGAGCAGAAAACCGTAAAACTGCTGAACCAGCTTTTTGATAATGATGTGACGAACAAAGAAGCGATTCTGCTGATCCAGAATAATTCCGGCTGTAACATGATCATCAGGGTACACGGAAAGGAATCATACAATCTCCCTGTCCGTGCTGGCGGCGAAAACTTTGTCGTGCTGAAGAAAGGGAATTATCAGCTGAGCGGCAATGCCTGTAATGCAAATTATTCATCCTCAAAAAGTATTGCCAAAAATACAGTTGTTACCTTAAGCAGCACAGAAAGAAATTTACCTTCCGGAAAATATGCACAAAACGCTGGAGGAAACTAAACTTTATGATTAAAAGGAAAATGTACCCGAGCTTTTGCCGGGTATTTTTTCTAAACAAAAAAAGGTTCAGAAACTTTCTGAACCTTTTTCAATATTTGAAGATAAATCTTATTCTGCAGCAGTGTCGAAATCTGCATCAGCCTCAGCTGATACTTTTTCTCCTTCTTCTTTAGATTTTTCTTTATCTGCTTTTCTTTGAGACAATCCGTCTTTGATAGAACCTGAAACTACGCTAAGGATCATATCGATAGATTTAGAAGCATCATCATTTCCTGGAATAACGAAATCTACTTTTCTTGGATCTGAGTTCGTATCAACGATAGCGAATACAGGGATACCCAATTTTTTAGCTTCGGTTACCGCGATGTGTTCTTTCATAATATCAACAACGAAAATTGCGGAAGGAAGACGAACCATGTCAGAGATTGAACCTAAGTTTTTCTCAAGGTTAGCACGCTGACGGTCAACCTGAAGTCTTTCTTTTTTAGATAAAGTTTCGAAAGTTCCGTCTTTCTTCATTTTATCAATATGGTTCATTTTCTTAACAGCTTTACGGATGGTAACAAAGTTTGTTAACATTCCTCCTGGCCATCTTTCAGTAATATAAGGCATATTAAGTTCAGCTGCATATTTAGCAACTACTTCTTTCGCTTGTTTCTTTGTAGCTACGAAAAGAACTTTTTTGCCTGCAGAAGTAATTTTTTCCAAAGCGTTACAAGCCTCGTCTAATTTTACTGCTGTTTTATGTAAGTCTACAATGTGAATACCGTTTTTCTCCATAAAAATGTATGGAGCCATATTTGGATTCCACTTTCTGGTCATGTGACCGAAGTGTACACCTGCCTCTAAAAGGTCTTTAACATTTGCTTTTGCCATGTCGCTTTTTTGTTTTTAGTTTACGTTCCGCTTTTTCGCAATCAACTTTTCTTTAGATGGGAGAAAAGTTTGGGTGCTAAACTAAACGGGGCATTTTTGCTTTTGGCTTCTTGCTTTTGGCAATCAGCTTACGGCGGTTAATGAAATTTTAAATAATTGGTGCAGCCAACGGCAAAGAGCCATTCGCCAAAAGCCAATTTTAACGTTTTGAGAACTGGAATCTCTTTCTTGCTTTCTTCTGACCTGGTTTCTTTCTTTCCACCATTCTTGCATCTCTTGTAAGCAATCCGTGTGGTTTAAGCAATAATCTGAATTCAGCGTTGATTTCACATAATGCTCTGGAAACTCCTAATCTGATAGCTTCTGCCTGACCAGTAATTCCACCTCCGAAAACATTCACTGTCACGTCATACTGACCTGCAGTTTCTGTCAATAAAAATGGCTGATTAACTTTGTAAACCAAAACATCAGTTCCGAAATATTCCTTAGAATCTTTCTTGTTAATAGTGATAACACCAGAACCTGGTCTCACATAAACTCTTGCAACAGAAGTTTTTCTTCTTCCGATTTTATGAACTATTGACATATTAATTATTTGAATTCGTTAATATTAATAACTTTTGGCTGTTGAGCTTCATGTTTGTGTTCAGTTCCTTCATATAAATAAAGGTTGCTGAATAACTGAGATCCTAATCTGTTTTTTGGAAGCATACCTTTTACAGATTTTTCCAATACTTTTAAAGAATCTTTTTTCTGAAGTTCCAGCGCAGTCATTGACTTCTGGCCTCCTGGATACCCAGTATGCCAAATGTAAGTCTTGTCAGCCCACTTGTTCCCGGAAAGGGTTACTTTCCCAGCATTCAAAACGATTACGTTGTCTCCGCAGTCTGCGTGAGGCGTAAAATTCGTTTTGTGCTTTCCTCTCAAAATCTTTGCAACCTTAGAAGCTAGTCTTCCTAACGGTTGTCCTTCAGCGTCTACCACAACCCATTCTTTATTAGCGGTAGCTTTGTTAGCTGAAACGGTTTTGTAACTTAATGTATTCACACTTTTTCGTTTAACGATTAAACATAATTTTCCCTAAATAGGGTGTGCAAAGGTAAAGATTTTTTTCGGAACTGAAAATATTTTCGGAAAGATTATCCTAAGGATTTGAAAATGATGCGGTTATTTCTTTCATCAAACCACAATATTCTTATTTTTACGATGTAAAATCAGGCTATTTTCGGAGAGATTTGGAGTTTTTAAAACTCGCAAAAACATAATACGCTACAAAAACCATCGAAAATTTAATCACAGAAGGTACTGCTTTTTCCAAATCAAAGAGAAAAATACCTATCACGACTAAAAGCGCCATTCCTATAAAAGAAATGCCTAATTTCTGAGGTAAACTAAATTTCTCATCATCAAGAAAGTAAGCCATTCCCCAAGCCGAGCCAAAAGCAAAACCATAATACAGGTCCAGCGCCCAACCCTGGCTTCCCAAAAGAAAATAATTCAGAAGAGAACTGATTAATGTTCCGGCTAATAGATAAATTAGGGCGCGCTTCATAATATAGGTTTCCGCAAAAATATTGAATTTTATATAATTAGACAGAACTTAATATGTTTCTGCAAATTGAAATCCGGTTTTTTAAATACAAAACATTTTGAATCAGTAAGTTGCTTCCGTTTTTAAATTTTATATAAATGTTTATCTTTGAAAACTATCGAAAATTCAATTATGGAAACCCAAAAATATTCTCCAAAAAACAAAATCCGTATCGTTACCGCTGCCGCATTGTTCGACGGACACGATGCTGCAATCAATATCATGCGCCGCGTCATTCAGGCAACCGGTGTTGAGGTTATACACCTTGGTCACGACAAATCGGCAGAAGAAGTCGTGAACTGCGCGGTTCAGGAAGATGCCAATGCCATCGCACTTACTTCTTATCAGGGCGGTCACAACGAATATTTTAAATACATCTATGATCTTTTAAAAGAGAAGAACGCTTCACACATCAAAATTTTTGGTGGTGGCGGCGGTGTAATCCTTCCCGAAGAAATTAAGGATTTAATGAATTACGGCGTAACGAGAATTTATTCTCCTGATGACGGCCGCGAGCTTGGTCTGCAGGGAATGATTGACGACCTGGTAAACAAATCAGATTATGCAACCGGTGAAAATATCAGCGTTGCAGATTTGGACAAAATCAGTTTTGAAGATTCCAAATCTATCGCCGAAGTTATTTCTGCGGTTGAAAACTTTTCTGAAACAAAGCCAGATTTAGTAAAAGAAATCGATGAAAGAGCAAAAGATTCCACCATTCCAATCATCGGAATTACCGGAACCGGCGGTGCAGGGAAATCTTCTTTAACCGATGAATTGGTTCGAAGATTTATCCGTTCCAATCCGGAAAAGAAAATCGCGATCATTTCCATCGATCCTTCAAAAAAGAAAACAGGCGGCGCGCTTTTAGGTGACAGAATCCGTATGAATTCGATCAACGATCCCCGTGTTTATATGCGTTCGATGGCAACGCGTGAGAATAATGTTTCGGTTTCTCCGCACATTCATTCCGCATTAAATATTTTGAAAATTGCAAAACCTGATGTCATCGTTCTGGAAACTTCCGGAATCGGCCAGTCAGGTTCCGAAATTACCGATATCGCAGATGTTTCTATGTACGTAATGACGCCGGAATACGGTGCTTCAACGCAGCTTGAGAAAATCGATATGTTGGATTATGCAGATTTGGTAGCTTTAAATAAATCCGACAAGCGCGGAGCTTTGGATGCTCTGCAGGCGGTAAAAAAGCAGTTTCAGAGAAATCATCTGCTGTTCGAGCAGCCTTTGGAGGAAATGCCGGTTTATTCAACAAAAGCAAGCCAGTTCAATGATTGGGGAACCACTGAACTTTATAACGAACTGATTAAAAAAGTAAATGAAAAGTTCGACGGATTAAATCTGAGCGGCTATATCGAGCAGAATGTATCAGAAGAAACTACCATTATTCCGCCGAAAAGAGTGCGTTATCTGTCGGAAATCGTGGAAACCAACCGCGCTTATGACAAAGAAGTCGTTGATCAGGCTTTGAATGCACAAAAATTATATCAGCTTCAGGGCGCAAAAAATATTCTTGAAGACGATGCAAGTTCACAGCAAATCATCGAAAAAAGATACGAGAGTATTAAAAAAGACCTAAGCCACGAAAATCTTGAATTCCTTAACGGTTGGCACAGTTTCAAACTGAGACACGAAGCCGATGAATACACCTATCTCGTTCGCGGAAAGGAAATAAAAGTGCAGACCAAATCGGAAACACTTTCCCATTTACAGATTCCAAAAATTTCTTTGCCTAAATTCCAGGATTGGGGCGATTTGATCAGATGGAAAGGTCAGGAAAATGTTCCCGGCGCATTTCCGTTCACTGCGGGAATTTATCCTTTTAAAAGAACGGGCGAAGATCCAACCAGGATGTTTGCCGGCGAAGGCGGACCGGAAAGAACTAACAGAAGATTCCATTATGTTTCGGCAGATATGGACGCGAAAAGACTTTCTACTGCTTTCGATTCCGTAACGCTTTACGGTCAGGATCCAGCGTTTCCACCCGATATTTACGGGAAAATCGGTAACGCGGGAGTTTCTATTGCGACTTTGGATGATGCCAAAAAACTGTATTCAGGTTTTGATTTGGTGAACGCGATGACTTCAGTTTCCATGACCATTAACGGTCCGGCGCCAATGCTGCTCGCGTTTTTCATGAATGCCGCCATCGACCAGAATTGCGAAAAATTTATTCAGGAAAATAGTCTTTGGGATAAAGTTGAAGCTGCTTTAAAACGGAAATTTGATGATAAAGGACTTCACCGTCCAGCGTACAGCGGCGAACTTCCGCCATCGAATAACGGTTTAGGTTTAAAATTACTCGGTTTAACGGGTGATGAAATTCTTGATGCTGATGTTTATGCAGAAATTAAAGCGGAGACCATTGCTACCGTTCGCGGAACCGTTCAGGCAGATATTTTAAAAGAAGACCAGGCTCAGAACACCTGTATTTTTTCTACGGAATTTGCTTTGAGGCTGATGGGAGATGTTCAGGAATATTTCATCAAAGAAAAGGTGAGAAACTTTTATTCGGTTTCTATTTCCGGATATCATATTGCGGAAGCCGGCGCTAATCCGATCTCCCAACTCGCATTTACGCTTGCAAACGGTTTCACTTATGTGGAATATTACCTGAGCCGCGGAATGGATATCAATGATTTTGCTCCAAACCTTTCCTTCTTTTTCTCCAACGGAATCGATCCGGAATATGCCGTAATTGGTCGTGTGGCAAGAAGAATCTGGGCAAAGGCGATGCGCGAAAAATACAACGCCAATGAAAGAAGCCAGATGCTGAAATACCACATCCAGACTTCAGGCCGTTCACTTCACGCTCAGGAAATTGATTTTAATGATATCAGAACTTCGCTGCAGGCTTTATATGCGATCTATGATAACTGTAACTCTCTGCACACCAATGCTTACGACGAAGCGATTACCACGCCAACAGAAGAATCGGTAAGAAGAGCGATGGCCATTCAGCTGATTATTAA
>JAANMT010000830.1_pt1 | contig 32808 bp, 28 predicted proteins | sample 7279711 | NCBI WGS metagenome assembly JAANMT01 (sample SAMN14094538, study PRJNA606508) | bioreactor metagenome | isolation source: A lab-scale SPAN reactor treating ammonium-rich wastewater day 1 | place: Ireland: Galway | collected 2017-01-16 | reverse complement strand
TTCAACAATAAATTGCACAAATTTTCTGTAATTGATTATCTTTTTAAGCAGATACAATACTGTTTTGTGCGATTATTTAACGGCAATTATGTAAAATACGAATATGACGGTATACCTTTATCGTGGAATGCTTTAAGTCCACCCAAACAATCAGGATGATAATGCGTCGGTATAATTGCATTTATCTTGCAATGCAGTATATTTTCAACCCATTGTATCAGTTCTTCGGCACTTTTATCGTCTGCCGGTGTGTCAAAAATAATTACTTCGTTATCGTTACGTACAATAAGACCATTTCCCGGAACTACTCCATAATCTTTGGTATGCAGGAATGAAGTATGTTCAAATGCGTTTTCAGATACTTGAGCTATTATCAAATCATCGGTTTGGTACAGAGTATTTACCGATTCTGTCTTTTTAATTACGTTGCAACTTGAAAGTGTCAGTAAAAGCAGCGGTACAATGATATTGTATGAGTTTTTCATTTTGAGTTACAAGTTCGTTCACAGTTTTTGCCAAACGAGCCGTTTTCCGTCATTACAAGACGAAAAACGGCTCGGTATCAAAGATGGCTTATTGTTTTTATTTCAACTGCCGGCCTAAGCCTGCAATTAAGTTTATGCCGAGAAAGCGGTGTGCAGAAATGCCACTTTCTCTTGTTCGTGTTTTTTGATATGTCCTGCGGCCGGGCTTGCGCTTTCCTTGCGGCCAACGTACATAAATCGTTGATTTACCATAAGCAATGGCTGTAGTCGCGGCATAATGAATGACCACGCGCCCATATTTTTCGGCTCTTCCTGCACCCAGAAAATATCGCGTGCATTAGAGTATTTGGCGAGTATTTCCGCAGCAAGCCTTTCATGGAACGGATAGAGTTGCTCCACGCGGATAACAGCCACATTCGAAGCACCGAGCTTGGCACGTTCTGCTGCAAGGTCGAAATACACATTGCCGGAACAGAACAGCAACCGGTCTATTTTACTTGGTTCGGCTATCGAGACATCGTCGAGAATTTCGCTGAATGACGGCGCGTCTACAAATTCCGACAGCACAGAAATCGGCTTGCGCAAATAGCCTTTCGGCGACATTATCACAAGCGGTTTGCGATACGGCGCAAGCACTTGGCGGCGCAGGGCGTGGTAGTATTGCGCAGGAGTTGTGAAATAGCACACAAACATATTGTCTTCGGCACAAAGTTGCAGAAAACGCTCTAATCTTGCGGACGAATGTTCCGGCCCCTGCCCTTCGTAGCTGTGCGGCAGAAGCATGGTCAGGTTCGACAGCGTATTCCATTTCTCTTCACCGCTCGATATGAATTGGTCTATAACGACTTGCGCCCCGTTCACAAAATCGCCGAACTGTGCTTCCCACAGCGTAAGCCCTTCCAAGTTAATTGTGCTGTAACCGTATTCATAGCCCAGAACCGCTTCTTCCGACAGAGGGCTGTTGTAAATATGAAACGGTGCTTGCGTGTCCGATAATTTATTGAGCAGAACTAAGGTTTCCTCATTTTGATAATCGCGTAACACGGCATGGCGATGGCTGAAAGTTCCGCGCCCGCAATCTTGTCCGGTCATACGCACGGTTTTGCCTTCGAGCAACAAAGTTCCGAAAGCCAAAGCCTCGCCCATAGCCCAATCTATGGCGGGAGTTTGCGAGTCAAGCATAACGCTTCGGCGATGCAATACATCAACTACTTTAGGGTTCGGGTGGAATCCTTCGGGCAGCGTAGAAATTTTTGCGGCCACCATACGCAACGTTTCGGCGGAAACGGCAGTGTGAACAGGCGTAAAAATAGTGGAATCGTCGTTGATGCGGTAATGCGTCTTTGCGTCTTCTATTTCACGGTCGCTGAATGCCTCGTTAAGTTCATCGCGGAATTCTTTGCCGAGTCCGTCGAGTTCTTCGGCAGTAGCTATTTTTTCCTCGATGAGTTGTTGGCGATATTTCAGGCGCACAGGAGTCATAGCGCGAATTTTCTTGTAAAGCAAGGGCTGTGTATAGCTTGGCTCGTCGGCCTCGTTATGCCCGTATTTTCGATAGCATAATAAATCAACGACCACATCATCGCCAAAAACTTGCCTATATTCAAATGCGAACATGGCGCAGGCGCGAACAGCCTCGGGGTCGTCGCCGTTTACGTGCAAAATAGGCACTTGCAACATTTTTGCGATTCCGGTTGCATACGGCGTAGAGCGTGCGTCGTCGGGCAAAGTAGTAAAGCCTATTTGATTGTTGATTACAATATGAATTGTGCCGCCGGTTTTATAGCCTTCCAATCGCGCCATATTCAAAGTTTCGGCCACCACGCCTTGACCGGCAAAAGCGGCATCGCCATGCACCAAAATCGGCAGATTTTTCGATTCCGAAGCATCGCCCTGCGCATCGTTCATCGCGCGCGCAATTCCTTCCACTACGGGATTTACGGCTTCCAAATGGCTTGGATTAGGGGCAAGTTCAACCTTAATTTTATCGTGCAATCGCGAAACGAATACTCCGCGAACGCCCAAATGATATTTCACGTCGCCCGAACCTTGGAACGATTCGTTGCCGAAATTCCCTTCAAATTCGTCGAAAATCTTCTCGTAAGGCTTGTTCAGAATATTCGCGAGAACGTTCAGCCGTCCGCGGTGCGCCATACCCAAAGTAACACCGTTTAATTTTGCGGCAGCGGCCAATTCAAGAGTTTTTTCGAGAAAAGTAATGGTAGTTTCGCCGCCTTCGACAGAAAAGCGCTTGCTGCCGATATATTTGGTGTGCAAATACTGTTCAAACGCCTCTGCCTCAAGCAAATGGCGATATGTGTGTATTTTCTCCTCGCGCGAAAGCTGTACTTTAAAACGATTCGGCTCGATTTTGTTCAGTATCCATTGCCGTTTTTCAGGCTCTAAAATATGAGCATATTCAATGCCGATTTTTCCGCAATATACATCGCGCAACATATCAATTATATCGCGCAATGTAGCACGTTTTACGCCTCCTATGCCGCCGGTGTCGAATTCGCGGTCTAAATCCCAAATAGTAAAACCATAGCTTGCCGGGTCAAGTTCGGGGAAATGCCATGATTGCAAACCGAGCGGATTAACGTCGGCAATCATGTGTCCGCGAACACGGTAGGCGTGAATCAACTGCGCCACAAGTGCTTCTTTGTCAAGCTTGCCAAACTCATCTTGCGAGCCGAACGGGTCAAGCCGTTTGTCGGCTGCCCAGCGTGCTGGGTCGAAATGTATCTGTAATTGGGCAAAAATTTGGTCGTAGAATTTTTCTTCGCCAAGAATCATTTTGTGAATATAAGCCAGAAATTCGCCGGATTCTGCGCCCTGAATAATGCGATGGTCGTAAGTGCTTGTTACCGCAACTACTTTGCTGATAGCCAGCGTGGAAAGTATTCCGGGCATTACGGCCTGAAATTCGGCCGGATATTCTATCGCACCTATCGCCATGATAAGCCCTTGGCCTTCCATCAGGCGAGGCACGGAGGTTACGGTGCCTATTGTGCCTGGATTTGTAAGGCTTACGCTGGCACCGGTCAGTTCGTCTACTGTCAATTTCCCCGTGCGGGCGCGTGCTATCAAGTCGTCATAGGCGATGCAAAATTCGGAGAACGTCAATGTTTGCGCGTTTTTTATCGAGGGAACGACCAACATACGCGAGCCGTCTTTGCGAGTAGTATCAACGGCAAGTCCGATATTTATACTTTCGCGGCGAACGCGGGCGGGCTGCCCGTTTACCATTGCGAAAGTGTCGTTCAGGTTCGGATATTTTACCAATGCGCGGGTTATAGCCCAAGCAAAAATATGCGTATAACTTATTTTCGGACGGCGGCAACTTGCAAGAAATTTATTTATTAAGCGGCGGTTTTCTTCCAACGCTTTAACCGGTATTACGCGAAATGAAGTCGCAGTCGGAACGGTTAAGCTTTGCATCATGTTTGTCGCAATTTTAGCGGTAATGCCGCTCATTTGCTCTACCGTATCCGTCGCCGCAGGAATATAGGCCGGAACGGGTGCAGACGATTGCTTGCTCGCTGTTTCGGTTTTTGAGATGCCGGGCGGCGCAATGGGCGCAATCGGTTGCGGCACGACGCGCTCGGGATTCGCTGCTTGCACGGCATGTTCCGCAACGGGCGGCGCAATAGGCGCACGCTGAGCTGCGGCCGAACCGTTGCCCGCAAAAGGATTGTTTACGGAGAAATAAGCTCGCCAATCGGCAGGAACAGAGTCGGGGTCGCGCAGAAAGTCGCCGTAGAGTTCTTCGATATACGCGCTGTTGAGCGTAACCATTAGGCATTACCAATAGATGATACAAGTTTGTATGCAAAATTACGAGAAATTTATGCCAAAACCTGCATTGCCGGAATTGGCGGTGATTTTCTGGCGTTTAATTGTCTTTAGCGCCTTCGGTTACCCAAGTTTTCATACCGCGCTTTTGCGATGCGTAGATACGGTCTTGGAATGAATACGAATGAGGCAGTTTCTCTTCGATAATAAGAATCAACCTGCTTTGGTCGGGCTTTCCGGCTAATATCAGTCCGGGCGACTCGTAAAATGAAGAATATGACGTAAGGCGTATTCCGGCTGCCGGTAAATCGTCGCCATGGCAACCCGAATAAGCACATGCCAAACCTAAAAACGGGCGCACTTGTTTGCTGTAGCTGACCGCCGAATCGGGAAAAACAATGTCCTGCGGATTACTTGCCAGCGAATTACCGCAAGAATTTACAGCTGCGGCCAACAGCAACACAGCCGTTGCTTTCAACAAAAGCGCACTAATAGCTTTCATCATCATTCGGGAAATTGCGCAAGCGTACATCGTCGGCATAGCGTTTTGCGGCATCGGTTACTCGGCCATACAAAGAATCGTACAGTCTCACGAAGCGCGGCCGGAAATCAACGCTGAGGCCAAGCATATCGGCATAGACCAATATCTGACCGTCGCATCTTGCACCCGCGCCTATGCCGATTGTGGGAATTTCTACCGAGGCGGTTACGCGTGCGGCTAATTCAGCCGGAATTTTCTCCAATACAATGGCGAACGCGCCGGCTTCTTCAAGCAATTTAGCATCGGCCAATATATTTTCGGCTTCGTTCGTTTCCTTTCCACGCACACGGTAAGTGCCGAATTGGTAAATACTTTGCGGTGTAAGTCCCAAATGCCCCATTACGGGGATACCGGCTTCTGTCATGCGCCCTACAGCATCGGCAACACGCTTGCCGCCCTCGATTTTTACCGCACCCGCGCCGGCTTCTTTCATGAGTCGCCCCGCATTGCGAAATGCCTCTTCAGGCGAAACCTGATAACTCATAAACGGCATATCCGCCACTACAAGGGCGCGACGTACACCTCTGTTCACGGCGCGAGTGTGATAAATAATATCGTCGAGAGTAACGGGAATAGTGGTTTCGTGGCCTTGCACAACGTTGCCCAGCGAATCGCCCACGAGTATAACATCAATGCCGGCATCGTCAAAAATTCGGGCTATCAGCGCATCGTAAGCCGTCAAAGCCGCAATAGGCTGACCTTTACGCTTCATTTTACCGAGTTGATTGGTGGTTACACGCCTTATTGGTGCGGAATGAGCGTGAATTTCACTATCGGATAAAGGCTGCTCTTCCATAGTCGCCTGCGCATTTCTCAAAAGATTACTAAATTTTCCGCAAAGATACGACAACCCGAACTAATCAGCCTAAACGCAACACGCCTGTAAAGCGAACTTTACGATAAAATGAATATATTAAGCCGTTTCATCTTTTCAGTCGCATAAATTACCCTAAAAAAAGAAGTAAATCCGTCTAAGCACCGCATCGGGCGGCAAGCCGACAATATGCAGCATAGCAATTGAATTATAGCAACAAAAAAAATCTCGCAATAATAGGAACTATCGTTTTCCTTGCCGTAGCCACCATAAATATTCGGGCGGCCGACGATATTCCGACATCCGGTATTACGGCCGGCGTTCTGCACGGCAATTATTTATATGCCGAGGCGGGCTATTCCTACGGTGCGAAAATCCACTGGCCTAAAACTTCGCTTATTAAAGGGTACGGGGTTTTTACTCTGGGAGCAGAAACCGGCAGACCGGACGGACGTTTCGTAATAGCACCCAAAATTACTTTTACAATGAATTTATTTGTTTCGTTCGGTGCAAGTGTTATCTATTACACGGACTTCAATATTGGTGCTTTACGTTTTAGACCGGAAATCGGCGTTGGAATGTTCGGAGTGAGATTAGTCTACGGGCGCAATCTGACTATGGCCAATTATGAATTTCCGGGACTGAATACGAATAATTTTATGTTTGCCGTCTATTTACCCGTTTTCGACGCTAAATAACGGGTATAAAATAATTTAACGCTGAACTGCATGAGCGGAAAACTGCGAACGCTTGCCTCCGATACTTTGATTTACGGACTTGCCACGATTGTCGGGCGGTTTTTAACTTTTCTTTTAACGCCTCTTTACACCAATTTTCTGCCTTCGAAAGAAGAATTCGGGGCGGTTGCCTATCTTTACTCAATTCTCGGATTTGTCAATATACTTTACGGTTTCGGTGCGGATTCCGCATTTCTGCGTTTTTTTTCTCCCGACGATGAACGACGCTCGCGCATGGTGTTCACTATGTCGTTCGGAATAACGGCTACTGCAGGCATTCTCGGCACAATGTTGTGTTTTGCTTTTGCAAGTCCTGTTTCGGAAGTGTTGTTTGCCCGTACCGATTACGCACCTTTAATTCGCATAGCCTCGCTGATGCCGTTTTTCGATGCTGTTGTTATCGTACCTTACGCTTACCTGCGAATGAAGCGTCGCGCACGCCGTTTCGCACTTTTGAAACTGGCCGCAATTATTGTGAACGTAGCAGCAAATTGGTTTTTTCTGGTAAAATTACATCAAGGAATTACGGGTGTAGTATGGGCGGGGACGCTTGCTTCGGCAATAGCGGCTACGATGATTATCTCCGAATTACTACAAAATTTACGTCCGCATTTTGATAAAAAATTATTCGGCGAGATGTTGCGATTTTCATTGCCCACCATTCCGTCGTCTTTCTCTTCGATGATGCTGCAAGTAGCCGACCGTCCTATAATGATGATGTTGGCCGGCGGTGCCGCCGTAGGAATGTATCAGGCCAACTATCGTTTGGGTATACCGATGATGCTTGCGGTTTTGGTATTTGAATATGCTTGGAAGCCATTTTATTTAAGTCATCGTAACGATGCAGACATAGGTTCTTTGCTTTCCCGTGCTTTGGTATATTTTTCGGCCGTTTGCGGTGCGATTTTTTTAGCCGGTTCTTTACTCATCGAATTTATAGTTCAAATTCCTTTTCCGGGCGGAAAACTTATCAATCCTGCTTATTGGAGCGGTCTCGGAATAGTCCCGATAGTACTTGCCGGATATTATTTCAACGGTGTATTCACTCATCTTTCGGCAGCTTTTCACATTACAAAGCGTACAGGCTACCTGCCCATGGCCACGGCGGCGGCGGCGGCGGCCAATATAGCTTTAAACTTTATTTTAATTCCCGTTTTCGGTATTGCCGGAGGTGCCTGGGCTACTTTCGGCGCATACTTGCTGAGTGCAATAACAGCCAAATACTATGCAAAAAAAATCTATCCCGTGCGCTATGATTGGAAGCGCGTAGTGCTTATAGCGACGATAACTATTATACTGTATATTGCGGGCTTGTGGACGCATAATCTTTGGTTGCGATTGGGAGTTATCGCTGTTTATGTGCCGTTGCTGATTGTATTCGGTATCTTATCTCGGCAAACATTTGCCGCTTTTGCAACTAAATTCTTAAGGCGTAAAAAGTAGTTTGCATGGGGGGAGCGGCGTATATTTGTTTTTGCACCATTCGGGAGTTCGCATAAACAAGGCGGCGGCGGATTCTTAATTTAACAAGCCGTATCATTCTGCGGCTTCGGTTTGTCGTGAGGCGCGTGCTACAAGCATTTCGGCTATCGCGCATAGCAATGCAGCAACTATGCAGGCTTTCCATAGCTCGGAACCTACTCGCGCACGGGCTACGCTTTCGGCTACGGTTGCCGTTTCCGATATTATTTCTATCGGAGTTTTTTCTGAAACAAAAGAGCTTGTCAAACTCTGCAACTCTGATTTTGCCGCAAACGATAAATTACCTTCGCTTGCAGGCGGATTGGCCGCAAGAGCGGCCGTCGGCTTACCGTCTTGCGCATAAATGCGATAAACGCCTTGTTGTTCGGCAGAAATCTCGACAACTGTGCCGCCGGGCAATACTGCCGCTTTACGGAAAGACTCAACTCCCGACGGGTCAACTATTTTGTAAGACTCGCCTCCAGAATAATGTTGCGGTAACGGAATATTTACCCGTTCGCCTACGGTAACTTGCCTGCTGAAAGATTCGCGTATTGCCGTGTATGATATTGCACGTACAACAATCGCCGGAAATATTCCTGTCAATGGAAAATTGCCCCACGAAACTTCCGGTGAAACTGCGCAAGTAAGCAAACGGCCGCTACCCAAACGCTGTTCGGCAAGAAATGCTCCTCCGTTCATTGAAATTAAAGATTGTCCGCCGATAACAGGCATTGCTTTCAGTATGTCGGGCGATTCTGCCGGACGGTTGGCTTCGGTAGAACCTTTGAATACCCCTTCGAATAGCGGATGCAATTTGTCTATAGAAATAAATTGCGCCGGTTGCGTCAGTGCAAAATTTTGGAGTTCGCCTCCGGAAAGTCCGAATGTTGAATAAACAGCCGTATTGTTTTCATTGGCGAATATCAATGCGCCGCCGCCGCCGCGAACGAAGCCGTCAATGCGCGAAGCATCGGAAGCCGTTATTTCGCAATTTGTTATTATTACATCATAATTTTGCAGCGCAGTGCCGCCAAGGGCTGCGGGCGGAAATTTTTCGATTTCGGCCGTAACATTTTGAGTTGCAAGAAGAAGCGACAAAAAACGCGAGTGTGATTCGTCGCCGAATAAAGCCACACGTGGTTTATCGGCTATGATAAATCCGAAAAACCGCTTATTATCCGGCTCAAGAGCATCATTTTCAATCTCTATCGCCGCTTGTATAATTCCCGACTTATGAGGCGCGGCGGCTAAAGCGACTGCACGAGATTCGCCGGCAGGAATATCGGTCGTGCGTTGTGCGGCACGTTGCCCGTCGAAAGTTAATCCGACTGCAACTCCTTTTGCGTCGCGCTTGCCGGAATTTCGTATAATTGCTTCAACCTCAACGGGTTTGCCGAGAGCAAAGAATCGGCTGATAACATTCGCCGAATCCACGGTCAAATTTATATCGGCTATTTCCGAACTGCCGACAGGAACAACAAAGACAGCGGCGGCATTATCCAACGACCGCAAAGAATCGCCTTGTTTGCGAACGAAAATATTGCGTTGCGCATCGGTTATAACATACACTTCTTTATTAAGATTAGCCGATGATTGCAGAATTTTTTGAGATGTTCGCAATCCGTCCTCTAACGAAGCCGGTGCATATCCAATCTTTAAACCTTCAATTTCGTTACGCAACATCTGGAAATTTCGCGAAAATGTTGTCTTTCGCTCGGACGATGTGCCGGCAAGCGTAACTACGGCCGCCTCGTCGCCGTCTTTTAGTGCAGATAAAACCGATAGTGCGGCAGTTTTTGCTTGTTTCAAACGATTGCCGCCGCCGTCGGAAGCATCCATACTGAAGGAATTATCCAATAAAATTACCACACTTGATTTTATATGCGTTCCAAGCGCAGGCAATGCGGTTTTTACCGTAGGGCGTGCAAAAGCAAGCACTGCAAATATCACAATCAACATTCGCAGAATAAGAAGAATAATGCGCTTCAGCTTAAGACGGCGTATCTTTGTTTTTTGCAATTCTTTCAGGAAACGCAAGGTGCTGAATTCCGTAACGCGCAGTTTCCGTAAATTCAACAAATGCAACAAAAGCGGTATGGATGCAGCCGCAAGTCCTAAAAGAACCAATGGATTGAGAAAGGTCATGATTTATTTGAGCGCGTCCGTTTTCTGTGTTTGTATTTTGGTGTTTTGTTGATGTTTTTTATTAGAGAAAGACAATTAGAAATATCCGCTAATTTAAGATTGCCAATTTTGCGGTTGCCGCATAGAGAATTATCGAGCTTGCAGCCGCCACGTTAAGCGAGTGAACCGACGGCGTAACCGGAATTGCCGTAACTGCATTGCATATAGCCAGCGTTTCGGCAGATATGCCCTTGTCTTCGCTGCCGAAAAGAATCAAAGTTCTTTCTTTCCATGCTATGGCATCGGGCGGAACTGCATTTTCTAAGGTTTCCGCAGCAATAATCTGCGGTACTCTTTCTGTAGATATTTTTGTCAAAGCATCCGGAAACGATTCCACGCGGCATATATGCAACAGAAGAGTTGCACCCATAGATACACGCATTGCTCGCCGCAAGTAAGGGCTGCAAGTCGCTTCGTCAATAATTAAAGAACGGAAGCCCAATCCCGCGCAATTTCTGGCTATTATGCCGACATTTTCGGGATTTATCACGCCGCAAAGCCCTATAGCCGGAAACTCTATTTTGTCGAACGGTACAAAAGCAGGACGAACGCCAACAGCCATTACGCCCGAATGATGGCGGAATCCGGTTATATTTTCCATTACTTCGGCACTGGCCGCAAGCAATGTGCCTTCGGGTAAATTTCTCGCCGCTATCTGTTCGCCGTATAATTCGTAAAATTCCGGCAAAGCGAATATAGAACGAATCCCGGCCGTACTGCGCAACAATGTTTCAACTACTCTTTTACCGTCGGCTATAAAAGTGGCATCGCTGTTATGGCTATCTGCATTGCGCAATGTCATAACGCGATACGGAGCAATCCTCGCGTCGTAAATATCTGTAATTTCGGTTAAATAAAATCCATTCGGAGTTTTATTCATTCTGATAATTTCGTAATCGATTTCTTGATTTTGTGTGTCAAATTAAAAGTACAGCCGATTTTATTTTCCTATTTAAGCCGCGTTCCGTCCGCTTTTATATATCGGAAGCGATAATATCCTAATTCGGTTTTCGTATTAGGTTGCTCGGGGGCATCTTTGTAAATACTCAGAAACTGCACCTTGTAGTATTTATTGCTTCGCGAGCGCAATACGACGGTTTTATTAGGCTTAAATGTGCAGGCGTGATTTGGCGGCCCTGAATAGATAAAAATCGTATTGGGATATTGTAAAGTTTTGAATGCACGTCCGGCGGAAGAAGTATCGTCGCTAAGGAACAAGGATTCCTGCGGAACTACGCTTAATTGGTCAAAAATACTGTCTATAATTGCGACTTTTGTTTTTCCGTTTGGATTTACCGTGCCGGAATTGAAATAAATTGGTCCGGTATTCAAAAACACATTAATAAAGTTACCAATACCGGAAGCAGTTGTATCATAAGGTAAATACCTTAATTTAACGTCCCAAATATCTGTATTGCTCTGCGAAGCGGGAATAATTGAATCAAGGTCAAATGAATAGTAAAGCCAACCATCTAAGGAATCCGGTTGTATATTAACTTTTAGAATTGGTGTTAGTGTTGTTGGGGGTTGTGTCGAAGTTGGTTCTTCCGAGCAAGCGGAAAGAAGCAATACACAAATCAATGCAGTTGAAACGTAGTATTTCATAGAGTTAAGATATTGTTTTTTAAGAAATTAACGACAAAGAGCCAATCATGCGGCAAATTCGTTCCGACATGACGAACAGCCGAAAAAACAATTTGTAGTATACCGTAAAAACGTTGTAATATAGGGTAAAGTCGCGGAATCCTAAAAATATATCTCGAAAATTATTGATTGGCTGTGATTCTGTTTTTCCGAAGCCCTCTGAAAAAAACAAAAAAAGCATATACGTACAATGTCGAGCCTATAATAATCATCAGTTGTCCGGTCTGCCTTTGCTGCTCGATGGTGAAAGCACTGCACAGCAATAAATCGAAAACAAGCAGTACGCCGCCCGATGCCGTAATCATGGCGGCCGTCATGCCGAGAAATATAATCTTAATTTCAAGAATCGCGTTTCTTAATGCCGGAACCACAAAAAATCCGGCCGTGAGCATATTTATATGCATTACTCTGTTAAACGATGTATCTATGACCGATAAATCAACAGAGCGAGGCAACATCCAGAAAATCAAAGACGACATAATAAACACAAGAGTCGCTATTCTCCAAGGAGCATCTAAGGTGAGTTTTTTGGAGAAGCGGTGACCGGCAATAATGCCTAAGCCGAACATGGCAGGCAACTGTAATATTTGGTGCCGCGGCATAGTTTCCGATAACCATTCGTTTAACGGAAAAGAAATTAGTGCGGCCGCTCCCAAAATTAATGAAAGCGTAATTATATCGTTTGATTTTTTAAGCACGCGGTTATTTGTTCAACGATGGATTTGTCCGATTCTCGGGCGGGGTCAAAAACTCTGACTATCTTATTGTCCGGTGCGATAAGGAACAAGTAAACGGAATGATTTGTTATGTTGGTAGCCGGATTAGTGTATTTCCATATTCCTGCGTTGTGAAGAAAGCGGTCGAATCTTTCTTGGTCGGATTGGTACGGCAAAGCAAAAGACCAACCGCTTATATCTTTGCCGAAATGCTCGCGATAGCTTCTGATTTTTCTTATATCGTCGTTTTTTAAATCAAAACTCAAAGTTACAAACTCTAATCGCGAATATGCAACAGAAGAGTCGAAAGAGTGATAAATATTTTCCAGCCTGTTGTTAACTTTATGACATACAGAGGGGCAGTCCAGATATACGAAATTAAGCAGTATGTATTTGCCTTTATCTTTTAAGCTAAAGGTATTGCCGTTATGGTCAATCATTTGCAAATCGGGAAATGCTCTCGGAATCTCGCCGGCTGTATCGAGCGTGTACGAAAAAACCGTAAAAGACGAGAATCCGAGAGTCCATTTCCATAGTATTGCCGAACAAATTGCCAAAGCAATTACAGGCACAAGGATTTTTTTCATTTCCGCTTGCTTTTCGTATATCAGAACTGTCCGTATCCGTTCAATATATGCGATAATTACAAAGTTTCTCTTTTGTCCGCGCCAAGTCTGAAAATTATCGAGGCGTACATTGTAAGCAGGCCTACAAGAATCAATACTATAAATATTGCTGCAATATATGCAAGTAAAGCTCCTGTGTCATGAGTAGATGCTATCGGGCTGGACGCATAGTCCGCATATCTTCTCGGTATGCTGTTCAAACCGCCCATATAGAACATTGACAGAAATCCGGCAGAGCCGGTAATGAATAACCAAAGGCCGATTTTCGCAGGTTTATTTCTTTCCTGCTCTGCTTTGGAATGGGTTATGTAGAATAAAAATCCAAGAATGAACAATACAACTCCGCACAGCATATATGTATGGAAGTGTGCCGGCACCCACATGGTGTTATGCAATATTTTGTTGACTGCAATAGCCGAATCAACTACGGCGGCAAATCCTCCGATTGCCCAGCCTGCAACGCCTAACAAAAAGGCTGTCGGAATAATCCCCCACTTGGTTTTAGAATGATAGAATTGGGCAATGATGCCGAACATGGTAATTGCCGATGCCGGAACGGAGCTCGAAAACGACGCGATTTGCCCAAAATAATTAAATATCATAGGCTGTGCAAAATCCATATACAAGTGGTGGAAATATGCGAACAAAATGAAGAAGAACGTACAGTTCCACGAGTACACCAACACTTTGTTTGTTTTCCATTCACGCCCCGTAAATTCGGGCAAAAGCTCATATACCCAGCCGAGACAGCAATATAAGGTTATATTAACTAAAGTATGCCCGAAGAAGAACACGTAATTTTTAAGAAGCAACGGGTCAAACGATAGCGACGGTTCAAAATATTTCAGAAGCAGAAGAAGCAGGAATACTGCACCTATTAAAAACGACATTACGCCGGCTATCAGGCTTATTGTAGTTATCATCGCTATGGGCGGAACTTCGCGTTTGACCTCTTTTTTCCCCAGATATTGCCAACCGAGTAAATTAAACGCTCCGTCGTATTCCTTTGCCAGGGCAGAAACTATATGCGAGCTGCCTATTATCCAAGCAACTCCAAGAATAATCAGCGATATAATAGCCATTCCGTTCGACCATTCTTCCCAACTTGTGCCCACAAAAGGCAGAGGATACAGAAGATACCAGCCCGGTGCGTAATTTCCTATTAAAGTGGCAACAGTCAGGCCAATAACGCCTGCCAGCGTAAGAGCGAAAACAAAATAGCCCATTCCAAGACTGAGTTTTGTATATCGTGTGCCGATTAAATACCATAATCCGGCAAAAGACATACTGAATAATACGCCGGCCATACCCAAGCCGTGCAAAGTCATTATAGCATAAAAAGTAGTTGGTTGCATTGCTATAATTTCGCCTTGATTAAGGCGCATCAACAAGCCTAACGCAATCAACACGGGAAATAAGACAAGGAATGTGATGCTCCAAGCAACAACGAATTTTCTTTGTCCTTTTTGCTCTTCAAAACTTAACTGTATCATAAATTTATTTTTGGTTTTATTGTTTGAGAAATTAAAAAAACAGACCTAAATACCTTTGGTAAACGGTTACGCATATAGAAGCAATTTAACACTAAAGCACCGAATTGCCGCTACGAACAGCCCCGCATTAATATATTATTCCACGTGAATCGTAGCGAACATTCCGGCGTGCAATAAGCCGCAATATTCCAAGCAGAATACGTGATAATCACCCTTTTCGGCAAATGTATAATTAAGTCTGTTTTTATATTCCGGCATAGCCTGAGTTTGAGCGAGCAGAACTCCCTTGGCGTCGTATATTGCAAAGTTGTGATTTACGTCTTGTGAAGTTACCACAAATTGTATTTGCTTGTTTACGGGAACAGAAATGTCAGGCGTGCCTTCAAGCATATCGGGCTTAACGTTAGGTTCACCGTCCGTCATTTTCCATGCCCACTGCATAGCTACTACGGTAATGGTTCTATCGGGCTTATCGTGGAATTGCGGATACGGCAATAAACGCAGAGTAAACAACAAGGATATCACAACGCACGATATTAATCCTATCATATATCTGCCGCGTATTTTATACACCTTATTTTTTGCGGACGTTTTATCCTCGTCCACCGATGAAGTAGTCATCAAAAAGACTACGACGGAAATTACAAGTGCGGTTGCTATCAAAGAAATAATGGCAGCCGTTGATTGTATGGTAAGAAATGTTGTTGATTGTAGCATAACGTTTATGGAATTGTTTAGAAATAAATCTGCGTTGCCGCATTTACATTCAAGATTGCAGGAAATAATAAAGAGCGGTTTTGCAAAAATCCTGTTATAGTAGCGCATACGTGCGCCTATGCCCAATTATCTCCACGTAGTGCAAAGTATGGGATAAAAACAGCGAGTAATGTTTGGTTGGGGCGTGTGTAGCCATTTGTCGCACTTTAAAAAGAGCAACAAAACTTACTAATGAAGCGTTTTATTTATCAAAATAGGTGCGCAAACGCCCATTGCCGTCATGCAAAAAGTACGGCGATATGTGCCAAGCGTTTTACTTGTCCGGGTCTATACCCGATTTAAGCCAATCTACACCTACTTTTTCCCAGGCGGGAACTGAAGAAGCATCAATATATCGTTCCCATTGATATATCCCCGTTTCTTGGGCGATGCGTTTGAATTGCATTTTAGTTACCGAGCTGGCAAGAATAACCGCAGAACGTGTCATGCCTTTTTGCTTATATAATTTTTGGCCTTCCTGCATATATTGCTGTGCATCGGCCGGCAAAGGCTTTAGCGTTCTCATATCAACAAAAATATGAAATCCGCTGCTTGTCGTCAACAACGCTTTTTTACTGTCTTCTACCCATTTTTTCATCTCTTCGGCGTTGATGAAATCGGCAAATGTCAGTTTAAAGCCGTAGCCCGTTTTTTCTATTTTATACATGGCTTTTTACAAAAATAATTGAACAAAACCGACATAAAGCAATATGTTATTGCGTCAAGTATATGGCGGATTGAACATTGGTTGCAAAAATATGAAAAAAAATAAATTTATGAACATAACGGCCGTACTTAAAGAATCTTACAACTGTTCGCAGTCGTGTATTTGAGAATATCGGACCTGTCCGATTGCAGGATACCCTATCGAACAAGCGTTGTTTTCCGAAAAAACACCGAAAAAAACAAAGTGCGTAATTTATGTTAAAACTTGATATAAAAGACAAAGTTACGCAGTTCGTCTATTTATTCGGGAAAGCGGGTAAAGGTAAAAATGCTCAATCAGCAACCTTTTCTCTCAATAAAAAAATGCTATGCATATCAAAAAAATGTTCGGAAAATAAAAACAGCCATGAAACCGACAGTTGCGATGATTACTGCCGCTTTTGTTTTGAGTGCGTGTTCGAGCACGAGGCATATAGCCGAAAAGACAGAGCCGCAAAAAGAAAAAGACACGACGTACACGCAGATAAATCTGCCTTTATCGTCGCCTGTAGCAACGTTGCTTGCTGCTATAGAAGTGCGAAAATCGGCACTTTCCGTGCTTGATATAACTGCAGCAGTAAACGCTACTATAAACGGAACGGCCGCGCCGCCGGCCAACTGCACAATGACTATATGCCGCGACGATTCGCTTGCCATGACGTTTCGCGCTTTTGGAATATCGGTGGGCAAACTATACGCCCGTAGCGATTATTTTCTGTTTTTCGATGCTTTTAATAATCGCGCTCTAGAAGGTGCGCCTAATGCCGCAAATATTGCCCGAGCCATTAATGTACCGCTTTCTTATCAAGATTTTGCGCGTCTGTTGCGCGGCGAGCCGCCCGGTGATATTGCGCTTTTTGCACCTTCTGCCGACGGCGGCGATATGCAATCATCGTCCAAGTCTGTGCTTTTCCAAAGGAAAACACCCGGAAACGGTATAGAATACGCGCTGTTTTCCATTGAGCGTCAAGCACTTGTGCAGTATCAACGTAAAGCGGCGGACGGCACGATACAAATCAATGCACGATACGAGGATTTTATCGAAGCCGATAAAATTCAGGTGGCGAAAAAAGTGGCGATAACTGTTCCGGCGCAAAATTCAACGGTTGCGTTCAGTGCGTCGGATATTACGGTTAATTCTTCGGAGAAAAAGCGTCTTTCGTTTTCGGTTCCTTCGTCCGTTCCGCGCTCTCGATTAGAATAGCGGATAATTTAAGCGCGCGGGTGGAACGCACGGTGAACCTCGCGTATGTACTCACGGTCAATATGCGTATAGATTTGCGTAGTTGCAATATCGGAGTGGCCAAGCATTTCCTGCACCGCACGCAAATCAGCACCGCCCTCAAGCAGGTGAGTGGCGAAGGAATGGCGAAACGTGTGCGGATGAACATTTTGGGGCAATCCTGCTTTATGCGCCGCAGATGATACAATATTCCATACTGCCATGCGCGTTAAACCACGCCCGCGCTGATTTAAAAACAACTTGCCTTCAGTTTCCGCACCCGATTTCATAAATAAGGGACGAACATCGCGACTGTAACGGTCTAACCACTCCAAAGCGGAACGTCCGACTGGAACTATGCGCTCTTTGGAGCCTTTGCCGAATACGCGGATAATTTCTACATCGGGCAATATGTCGCGTCTGCATAAATTGCACAATTCCGATACCCGCAAGCCGCAAGCGTACAAAGTTTCAAGTATTGCACGGTCGCGCACGCCGGCCGGATTTTTTACGTCGGGCTGTTCAAGTAAAAGCGATATTTCATCGGCAGAAAGCACGTCGGGAAGCTCGCGACCGGATTTGGGCAGTTCCAGCGTTTCCGTAGGGTCGTATTTTGCACCTTCGGTCTGCAAATAGCCGTAAAAAGTCCGTAATGAACTGAGAGCTCGCGCCCGACTTGCAACACTAAGCCCGCAATCGGCCAAAAACAGCAGAAAATCGGTTGCGTCGGCTACGTCTGCCTCCGTTTGCGAGGTTTTTCCTCGACCGGCTAAAAACTCGGAGAATCTTCGTATCTCCAATTTATACGCCGACAATGTATTATCGCTTAATCCGCGCTCGAGGGCAAGGTAACGCCCAAACCCTCGTATATTTCGCACCATTGCAACCGAAAGTTCTACATCTGTTTGCGATTTACCGCCGTCCGTGTCATTCATAATTTACACTATCCATTTCAGAAGCCCGCCCATAAGGTTTGCCGTTTTGAAACCTTCCCGACCAAGTAACATACACGCTTGTCCGCTTCGATTTCCGCTACGGCAGTAAATTATTATTTCGCGGTCGCGAAAAGGCTCAATCTCGCTGATTCGTTGCTGCAATTCTTCGAGCGGTATATTCAAAGAATCGCCCTCAATATGAAAATTGTTGCGCTCGTCGGAAAGGCGCACATCAAGAATAACCAAGTCTTCGTTATTTGTCATACGCCGTTTCAGTTCGGTCGCCGAGATTGAAACTATGGGTGAGAATGTCATAATCAATCCTTAAAAAATCAAGAATGAATTTCCGAACAAATTGTTCGCGCTTTTTGCAAAAATATCAAAAATCGAGGCAAAGGCTATGCTGCCGCCAGGTACATATCCGTTTGAAATGTATGCGCTAAACAAGTTGCCGAAAAAGAACGGGGATTAACCCGTAATGCGCACCGATCAAACATTTGCCGTATTCAGTGCAAAAAACCTATGGCGGACAGTTGTTCGCAATTTCGTTGATATTATATGCGGGAAACTTTGTATTTTTGCGGCGCATCTACGCAGGAGTGGCGGAATTGGCAGACGCGCTGGACTCAAAATCCAGTGTCCCTTAAAGACGTGTGGGTTCGAGTCCCACCTTCTGCACCTAACGACAGGTCGCATACACATAGAGTATGAGGCCTTTTTTTATTAAATAAAATCCCATCTAAATTCAATTCCGAATATAGCGGCAATATCGGTTTCTCTTTATATCCTAACAGTTACAAAGATTACAAAAAACGTGTTTTTTACGTCCTTTTATCCAATAAAATCACGATTTTTTCATCGTAATACAATCATTTGTCTTATATCTTTCTCTTTGGAGTTTTTTTATGAAGTATTTTCTGAGAATTGCCGCCGTAACAACTTTTCTTGCTGTTGCGGTATATGGTATGCAAGCGCAGAAAAAAGGTGCCAAGCCCGCACCGTCCAAATCGTCCAATCCGCAATACATTATTTCTGCATCGCAAAACGGAAAATCGCTTGGCGATATTACAATCGAGCTTTTTCCTGATGCCGCCCCTAAACATTGCGCAAATTTCGACTCGCTTGTCAGCATAGGATTCTATGACCACACCGCGTTCCACCGCGTTATTCCGGGGTTTATGATACAAGGCGGCGACCCGAACAGCCGTGGCGGAAATCCCGACACTTGGGGCTACGGCGACCCGTCGCTAAAGCGCGTTCCGGCAGAATTCAGCAAAACGCTCTCGCATACTCGCGGCATTATTTCCGCTGCTCGTTCAAACGACCCGAACAGTGCCACTTCACAATTTTTTATATGTGTGGCAGACCCCACATTCCTCGACGGGCAGTATAGTATTTTCGGCAAAGTATTGAGTGGTATGGAAGTAGCCGATAAAATTGCGGCCGCGCCTCGCGGTGCAAACGACCGTCCGAACGATAAAATCGAAATGATTGTTAAAAGGGTAACGCTAGCCGGTGCCAAATCTAAACAACCCGTTAATACAAAAAATCCTGCTAAAAAGAAATGAACTTAATAAAAGCTTTTACTGCCCTCGGAACTTGCTTGGCAGCACTTTTAAGCGGTACTTTCGGACTATTTGCACAAAGCGTCGTTTCTGCTGCGGGCGACCCCGTCATTACACATAAGTTTATCGTCAAAACCTCTATGGGCGAAATACTGCTTGGGCTTTACGGTAAAGACGCTCCTAAAACTACCGAAAATTTCAAGATGTTGGCAACTGCCGGCTATTACGACAGTATTCTCGTGCATCGCGTAGCACCCGATTTTGTGATACAGGCGGGCGACCCGCAAACACGAGATACGGCTCTTCGCTCACGATGGGGGCGCGGCGGAAAAAGTGCATGGGGCGGAAAATTTGAAGATGAACTGAATCCCGAAACCCCGAGTTATAGAAGCGGATACCAAGAGGGAACTCTCGCCATGGCAAATTCAGGTCCGAACACCAATGGCAGTCAATTCTTTATTTGCCTTGAAGATACGGATTTACCTAAAAAATACACGATTTTCGGGCGTGTTCTGAGCGGCATGAAAAATGTACATACGATAGGCGAAACAGAATTGCTGCCTAATACGAGTATTCCTGCTAATCCCGTAATAATTTATTCGATTAGAGAGACGGTTGAGCCGTCGGCCGATTCAGGAAAATAACTTCGTGCAATAGTACTTTCCGTATTGCAAATATATAGAACTGAGTTTATGCCTGCAAAATCGCCGTTGCCGCCCGATGTCGCGCTTATCCGACGCAAAGTCAAAAGAGCACGTATTGAAATCGAGCGCGGCGGCGATATTCGGCTGATAGCTCCTATTCGATATTCCGACAGTCAAATACGCGAATTGTACTATGCAAAGATTCGCTGGATAGAAAAAACACGACAAAAATTAGCCGCCCGAGAGCGTCGCTTAACCGAAAAACCTGCAAACCAACTTCTTTTTTTAGGCCAGAATTTCGATGTAATAGTCGACAGAAATCTTGCCGGTCTTGCCATAGATTACGTTTCTCGCGTAATTAGAACTTGCGAAGATGTTTTATCGGACACTGCACGCCGCGAGCGGTGGTATAAGCACGAAGCCGAAGTAATTATATGCGGAAATGTACGGCGTATTGCCGCTAAGCATGGGTTCTCATACGGTAAAATTACTATACGCTCGCAGAAATCAAGATGGGGAAGTTGCTCGTCGAACGGAAACCTGTCGTTTAACTGGCGTTTGGTTATGGCACCGCCGTCAATAGCGGAATATCTTGTGTGTCATGAATTAACCCACACGGTTCACCACAATCACAGTACTGAATTTTGGCGATTGGTAGCGCATATTTGTCCCGATTACTCAATCGCAGAAAGTTGGCTTCGTGAAAACGAAGCGATATTGTTGGATATGTGAAGTGTATCTTTAGAAGCGGACTTCGCCTTTACGCAGACTTTTTATGCTCTGAAAATTTGGCGGCAACAACCCGCGAAACACCCTCTTCCTCTTGTGTTACGCCGTAGAGAATATCGGCAGATTCCATTGTTTTCTTATTGTGAGTAACAACTAAAAACTGCGTGTTTTCGCTGAATTTGCGAATAAGTTGCAGATATCGTTCGATATTTGCGTCGTCGAGCGGCGCGTCTACCTCGTCGAGAATGCAAAACGGGCTTGGTTTAACCAAATATATCGCGAATAGAAGTGCAATTGCTGTCAGTGTTTTTTCTCCGGCGGAAAGCAATTCTATGGATTGCGGACGCTTACCGGCCGGTTTTGCGGTGATTCCTATATCGGCTTCGAGAGGGTCGCCATCGGCTAAACGTATACTCGCCTCCGCATACTCGCCAAACAGCAACCCGAAAAGTTCGCTGAAATTCCGTGCCACCGTATCGAACGTATCATTAAAGTGCCGTTGCGCCGTAGTATTTATCTCGGCAATGGTTTCGTCAAGTGTTTGTTTTGATTGTCGTAAATCGTCCGATTGGGCCCTCAAGAACACAAGGCGTTCATTTTCTTGGCTAAACTCTTCTATTGCAAGGAAGTTCACATTGCCGAGAGATGCAAGTTTCCGTTTTAGCCGTGCAAGTTCTTGTCGCATTTCCGGTGTGGGCGGTTCGCCGTCGGTCGGCGCGGCCAAGTCTTCGGCGGTCATCCTAAGATTTTCGACGGCATTAGCTTGCAAGGCTTCAATACGGTTACGAAATTCGGCAAGTCTAAGCTCGCGTTCATGAGCAATGGTCGTCAAGCGGTCGTGCTGTTCGCGTTGCTCGCGTATTTCCTGCGCTACGGTCTGATATTCTGCGCGGCGTATCTCCAATCGTTTGTTCAAGCCGTCTTTTGTTTCGCGAATGGAGTTGCGCTGGTCGCGCAACAAATCGGCCTCCTCACTCGCGCTTCTTGCCAATCTGACAGCTGCTTCAAATTGTTCGTCAAGTGATTGAATTTCGGTGCTGCGTTGTGTTTCGTTGCGTTGTTCGGCTGATATTTGCTCGTTCGTTCGCATTATTTCCCGCCGAAGTGCGTCGCGTTCGGCGTTCGTGCGGATTAAGTTTATATGAGCCAGCTGCATTTCCTGTTCGGCAACAGCAAGAGTTTGCTCGGCGGTGCGTATTGCGCCGGAGGTTTGCTCGGAAATTTCTTCTTGCCCTACGGAATATTCGCGCAATGTTTCAAATTCTTTCCCGTAAGCGGTTGCCTCGGATTCGGCTGCGGCTGTATCGGTACGGACTCGCTCTGTCTGTGCGGTAAAATTTGCCAATGACCGTTCTAATGCGTCTGTTTGAAAGCGAAGTTGCGTTCCTTGCTGTTCAAAATTATTTTTTTCGGCTTCGGCTCGTCGAACATTTGCTGCAAATTGCGGTATATTTACGCCGGAAAGTTCGGTATTTATTGCGGCTATTTCTTGCTCGGATGTGGCAATATCGGCTTTAAGCGCATCTATTTTACCGCGCAACTTGGCTGTTTGCTCGCGTTTGCCAACGCGCATTCCTTCCGTTTTGGCGGTGGAACCGCCACGTACAACGCCGTTTGCTCTTGCTATTTCACCGCTAAGACTTATAGCCGCATCAGCTTTCCCCGAACTTATTGCGGCGAATGCATCATCGAGAGTTTCTACTACGGCGGCGCGTCCGAGCAGACCGCGCAGTGCATATCGTGCATCGTCATCGCAACGAACCAATTCACTTGCCCAGCCGAAACTTCCGTCGGGCGGCGCGGGCGGTGCGGGTATCGGCCGTATTGCATCACGACAAATAAATGTTGATTTTCCCTTGCCCGAAGAGCGAAGGGTTGCGCAACCCGCCAAAGCATCGGCGCGCGTCTGGACCATAAAGCAACCTCCGGCTTCGCCGAGTGCGGACTCTATTGCAACGCGAAATTTCTCTTCGGCAGCCACAAGTTCGGCCAGCAGAGATTTTTCTCCTACAGGTTGCCAAGAGTTTGATTTCATAAGGAATTGCGAGCTTTCGGCCGTGTCTATCAAGCCGCCTAAAAAATCGAACGATGCTTTGGCATGAGCCAGTTCGCTTCGCAATTCGCCTATACGGTTTTGCGTTCGCTCTTTGCCGGCACGTAAAGCCGCGGCACGGTCTTCCGCCGTTTTGAGTGCTTCTTCGGCGGCGGCAACCGATGCCGTAAATTCTTCTCGTCGCGCCTCGTGTACCATGCGTTTATTTTTGATTTCGTCGTATTGCACGGCTACGCGTTCTGTATCGGCAACAATTTCCTCGATGCGCCGTCGCAACCCTGCCACGCGCTCGGCGGCTCTCTCATGCTTTGCCCGTGCATTAGACGCAGCGGTGCGTTCGGTAGCGGCACGACGTTCGGCGGCACGGAATGTATCGCGCAGGCGGTTTACTTCGGCGGCGGCGGCATTGCGGGTATCGCGGCGAACAGAATACAGATTCTCGACATTCGCGCTGTGTTCTTGGGACTCGCCAAGTTTTGCAGTTATTGCAGCAAGATTTTCCTTCAACCGCGCATTTCGTTCCACAGATTCTTCTGCTTCCGCGGCAAGCCGCAACCGTTCGCGTTCTATTGCCGATTTTCGCTCGGCCGCCACGGCCGCTTGTTGCGAGAATTGTCCTATGCCGCGATTAAGTTCTTGCTCGCGGCGATTTATCTGCTCTAAATTTACACGGGCTTCTTCTTGTTCCGCTTCCGTTTTCTGCAAACGTGTTTCGGCTTCGAGTGTAACGTCGCGCAATTTGGATTTTTGCTTTTGCAACAATGCGAATTCGCGTTCTGTTTCGCTTGCCGCCGCCGCCGCCGCCGCATATTCCCAATGAACAAGCAAACGCTCCAAAATCTGTGATTTTTCTTCTACATCTTTGTATTGTCGTGCTTTTTCCGCTTGCCTGCCAAGTGAATTTACATTTTTTTGCACTTCGGCTATAATATCTTCCACACGGGCAATATCCTCGTTGACTACATTCAATTTTCTCTGCGCTTCGCGGCGGCGCGTTTTGTATTTGGTAATTCCGGCGGCTTCCTCGAACAATCTGCGCCGCTCGTCTGTTCGGTCGCTAAGAATTGACTCGACCATTTTCAATTCAATCACCGAATAAGCATCGGCACCCATTCCGGTATCCATGAACAATTCGGCTATATCGCGCAGTCGGCATTGCGTATTATTGAGCAAATACTGACTTTCGCCGTTACGGAACAGACGGCGTTTTATAGTTATTTCGGAAAATTCGAGAGGCAGTATCTGTTTGTTATTTAATACTGTTATAGCAACTTCGGCCATGCCGAGCGGCTTGCGCGAGCGTGTACCGTTAAAAATAACGTTTTCCATAACGTCGGAACGCAATACACCCGCTTTTTGTTCGCCGAGTGCCCAGCGAATAGCGTCCACTATATTCGTCTTGCCGCAACCGTTCGGGCCTACTACCGCAGTCAGCCCGTCGGTAAAATATAATTCAGTTTTTATCGGAAAAGATTTGAATCCGACTATTTCAACTTTGGATAAATACACGGAATTTTGCTCCGGCGTTTGTGTGCGCGTTTTTTATGGACGCACAAAAGGCTGAAATGTAAAAAATAATTACTCTGCTTGAAGTTTCCCTTGTTTTCGGGTATTTATTTATTGTTTCTCCGCTTACGATATAATTGCACCGCTCTTTGATGGTCGGCGTAATTTTTGGAAAAAGTATGCCCTCCGGAGCCGTCGCCTTGCGCCACAAAGAACAGATAATCGTTTCTTTCCGGATAAACGGCCGCTTCAACGGCAGCCTTGCCGGGCGAATTTATCGGACCGGGCGGCAATCCGGCAAAGCGATAAGTATTATACGGATTTTCCGTTTCCAAGTCCTTGTATGTCAATCGCTTTTTATTGCCGACAGCAAATTGAACCGTAGGGTCGGCCTCCAATTTCATGCTTTTTTGCAGACGGTTGTAATATAAGCCTGCAACACGCTTTTTTTCATCGTTCAGCGGCGTTTCGGCCTCGATAATGGAAGCCATTGTAAGAATTTCAGCGCGTGTCTTTTTTTGCTCCGATGCGGCATCGGCGTATTCTTGCCACACTTTTTCTTGTGTGTCAAGCAAGCGGTCGAGAACGGCGGCCGCACGCTGTTTCCAGAAAAAATTATATGTGTCGGGCATTAAATATCCTTCTACGGATTTTCCCGATATGCCCCGCGCTTTCAAAAGAGAATCAGATGTTGCAAGCCGCATAAATTCCGCCGAATCAAGCCCTATCTGACGCGCAGAAACAGAGGCAAAATCTTGTAGCATAATTCCTTCGGGATATACAACATTCACGGTTACGGTTTGCTTTCCCCAAAACAGCGACATAAGCAAGTCCCAATGCGTAGCAGTCGGCGAGAAGCGATAATACCCGGCAATTATTTTTCTTTTGGTAACAATCGAATATATTTTCGCACTTTGTTGAAAAATTATCGAATAGGATACCGCATTGTTTTTTCGCAGAATTTTCATCGCAACGGGAAGTGTGGCACCATTTGGAATTTCTATATCTATTATGCCGGGCAACGGCAATTTCTGTCGTAAATACCAAGCCTCTCCCAACGTTGCAAGCACGAGAATAAATGATATGAACAAGAATAATTTTCTCGCCGATTTCATGGTTGCAGTTCGTAAGATTGTATTATTCAGCCCGTTTGAATTCTACGCAATTATCTGAGAATATAAAGGTATATCAGTTGTTGGCAATAGACTCCAGCGATTCGTTTATTGCCGTCCATTCGTCTAAATCGGCATCTAATTTTCTTTTTTCTTTTTCGTATTCGAGTAATAAATCCGATGAATTTCCCGAAGAATAGAAATCGGGCTTCGACATTATGTTTTCAAGTTCGGCTACACGCTTTTCATATTCGGCAATTTCGTATTCGAGTTCCGTGCCCCGCCGCTCCAAACGCCTGCGCTCGCGTTCAATGCGCTTTCGCTCTTCACGGTCGGGCGGCACATTTGCTTTCCGATCACTTTCGGCGGCAGGTTTTGCTTGCAGGCTTTGCCTTGATTTTTCCAATTGTTGCAAATTTTCCAATTGTCGCAAGCGGAGAAATTCATAGATATCGCCGGGCGTTTCTCGGATTTTTCCGCCGCGAAATTCATATACTTTACTCGTTAATCCCTGCAAAAACTCACGGTCGTGCGACACCACCACAAGCGAGCCGTCGTAGTTCAGCAGAGCGCGTTTCAGCACGTCTTTTGCCCGCATATCCAAGTGATTTGTCGGCTCGTCCAAAATTAGAAGATTTGACGGTTGCAGAAGCAGCTTTGCCAATGCAAGGCGCGATTTTTCGCCGCCCGACAGAATTTTCACTTTTTTGTAAACGTCGTCGCCGCTGAACAAAAACGCACCCAAAAGCGAACGAATACGAGTGCGCATATCGCCGGTTGCGGCATTGTCTATTATCTCGAAAACGGTTGAGTTTCCGTCCAATGATTCGGCCTGATGCTGCGCATAATAACCTATGACGACATTATGGCCTATCACAAGTTGTCCGTCGTAGATTTCGGTGCCGGCCAGTATTTTGGAGAACGTGGTTTTTCCTTCGCCGTTTTTGCCTACGAAGGCGGCACGGTCGCCGCGCCCCAGCTCAAAATCAATGCCGTGCAATACTGTTTTATCTCCGTATTTTTTGTACAGATTCTCGGCTTGGGCAACTATTAAGCCTGAGCGCGGTGCGGGCGGAAATGAAAATGCAATTGCCGCCAAGTCTTCTTCTTCCGGCTCGATTCTATCAATTTTATCCAGCATCTTCACTCGCGACTGAACACGCGAGGCAAGCGAAGCCTTGTAGCGAAAACGCTCGATAAACTCTTCTGTTCTCTCTATTTCGCGTTGCTGATTTTTATAGGCCGCGAGATTCATGGCGCGTCGTTCGGCGCGCATTTCCACGTATCGCGAATATGAAGCCGAATAATCTTCTATCGTACCTCGTGTAATTTCAATGGTTCGATTGGTAACGGCATCAAGGAAAGCGCGGTCGTGCGATACCAATATCACGGCACCGTCGTAGTTTCTCAGAAATTGCTCCAACCACTGAATCGAATCTATGTCGAGATGATTCGTAGGCTCGTCAAGCAGAACGCAGTCGGGCTTGGCAAGCAGAATTTTGGCTAATTCTATGCGCATTTGCCAGCCGCCGGAGAACTCGTCGGTCAGGCGCGAAAGGTCGTCGGACGCAAAGCCTAAACCTTGCAATATACGCTCTACGTCGGCATGAAGTGTCAAGCCGCCGCGCCGCGTAAACTCTTCGTTGAAATCGGAAATATCATGCACAATTCGCAGGTATTCCTCCGATTCGTAGTCGTCGCGCTGTCCGAGTTCGTCGGAAAGTTCGTGAATTGACTGCTCAAGCCGCAAAATATCTTCGAACACACTAAGAGTTTCGTCGTATACCGTTCTGCCCGAACCTGTTGCGCCGTCTTGCGGCAAATAGCCTATTCGATAAGAATTAGGCGTTATTATCGCACCGCTTTCGGGCTGTATCTCGCGGGCTATGATTTTCAGCAATGTGGATTTCCCCGCGCCGTTTTTTCCCACCAAGCCGATACGGTCGCGTATGCCCACTACGAACGAACATTCGTCGAAAAGATATTTGCCGCCGTAATGCAGCGAAAGTTGCGATACTGTTATCATAGCGGCAAAAATTAGTTGAAAATAGTCATCGAAGCGGCTTCGAACACTTGTACGCGGCGGTCGCCGCCGAAGTTTCCGCTTTTGTCGTTGCGCAAGCGTTTCTGTCCGCAATTATCCTCGCCGAGCAAACAAAAGTCGTGATTATCGCCGGCCTCCGTGTCAAATTTTTGTACGTCGGAGGCATTAAAAATTCTATCAATCATACGTCCTTCGAGTACTACGGATTTTCCTGCGCAGTCGAGCGGTGCGGCAAAGGCCGAGCTGCGGAACATAACGCCTACGGTTTTTTTGCCGTCGGACACAGCTATCCAGCAACCTTCGTTTTTGCATACGGCGCGTATAGTTCCCGCAAGTTGAATCGTTCTCTCGAAATACTGCGGCTGCAAAGCCTCGCTTGTAGAAACAGGCCGTTCGTAGACAGTAGGTTTTGCGCCGTAATGTGCGTTGCCTTTGCCGCAACCGTAAATTATGACGGCAACCAAAGCAGGCAATATGGCGGCAATTATGCGTAAATTGTTATTTCCGGCGTAGAAACTCATGTAAAACGAAGTAATTTTAATTACAAAAACCGTCAAAAATCCGATTTTTTGACGAGAAGGGCAAATTTTCGGACAAAAACGGATATATGTATCGGCAATATGAGGCAATATACACGGCTTGTTTCTGTTTCCGGAATAAAAAAATCGGTTTCCGTATCTTTGCGCGTATTTATCAACCGAACCGAGTAATTCTGCCGATGAAAACCGTACTGGTTATAGCCTATTATTTTCCTCCTTCCGGCGGGCCTGGCGTTCAACGTGTGCTTAAACATACTCAGTATTTGTCGGAATTCGGCTGGCGGCCTGTGGTGCTGACGGTTGAAAACGGCGAATTTCCTGCTCGTGACGAATCGCTTCTGGCAAAAATTCCCGCAGATGTTCCCGTGTACCGTTCGCATATTTACGAGCCTTACGATATTTATCGCGCAATAACGGGTAAAAGTAAAGGAACGCCTATTGACGTGAATAATTTGAAAAAAGACAATCAACGCCGCACGTTCAAAGAATCGCTGGCCGAATTTATTCGTGCCACCATATTTATTCCCGATGCGCGCATAGGCTGGTTGCCCGCCGCCGTTAAAGCCGGTAAGGAACTGATACGCAAATATAATGTGTCGGTAATTTATTCATCGTCTCCGCCTTACACTTGCTCGCTTATCGGCCGCGCTTTGCAGTGCCGTTCCGGTTTGCCTTGGGTTGCGGGCTTTCGCGATCCATGGACGGGTTTCCTGACAACGCCGAAACGCTGGTTTTTGCCGTCTGCCATAGACCGCAGACTTGAACGCTCGGTGTTTCGTCGTGCCGATGCCATTGAATGTGCTTGGCAGGGCATTGCGGCCGACGCTTTGCGCAAATATCCCGATTTGCCGCCGGAAAAATTTCATTATGTTCCGAACGGATTCGATTCCAACGATTTCCCTGCTATTCGCACCGAACGCAACGACGTTTTTACGCTGACTTATGCCGGTTCGATGTATGGCAGGCGCAACCCGTCTTTATTGTTCGAGGCTATAGAGAAGTTGCTGGCCGCCGGAAAAATAACCGTTGCCGATTTTCGGCTTAGATTTGTAGGCCGTTTCGGCGACGAAGTTAAAGAAATGTTCGAAAAAGCATCGTTTCGCCGCAGTATAGAGATTATCCCGTATTTGCCGCACGAGGAAAGCGTAAAGGCACTTATGTCGTCCGATGCTTTGCTGTTGATTGTGGACGAAGCGAAAGAAAGCGCGGAAATAGTTCCGGGTAAAGTATTTGAATATATCGGCGTAAAAAAGCCTGTTCTGGCTGTTGCGCCGATTGACGGAGCCGTGGCCGGGATATTACGCGAAACGAAATGCGGAATTGCAGTAGAACAAGGCGACGCGGAGGGCTGCGCCCGTGCATTTCTCGGCTTTTTGCACGGCTCGTCGGATTTTGCACCGAATGTAGAGGCGGTTAAGCATTACGAACGCCGTGAGGCGGCCAAAAAATTAGCAGATATTCTAAATGCAATCGTAGCGGCGAAGTAGAAAGTTTCAAATTGCCAAGTTGATAGAGTTGTTATGTCGTTATTTGCTTCGGCACTTTCATTCATGCGCGGGTCGGCGGCAACAATAGCCGAACTTGCCGCTCCCAAGCAATGCCTGATGTGCGGCACGTCTTTGGCCGAGCGAACCCATCGTATCTCTACGGCCTGCAACGCATGTATGGCAGCTTTGCCGCCGCCGCCTTCGCCCGACGAGATATTTGTACGTTTGGCAAAGAATTTCGCACGTGACGAATTGGCCGTAAGTCGCTGTTTCAGTTTGACGGTTTACGACGAAACCTTGCCTTTTTCGCGTATGATTCGCTCGTTAAAATACGAGCAAATTGCGTCAATAGGCTTAGAATTCGGGCGTGAAACAGGCGAAACTATGCGCCATCTCGGAATAATGGAGGCCGAAGCTATTGTTCCCGTGCCTATACACCACGCACGGCGGCGCGAGCGGACTTACAATCAATCCGAATTGATAGGGCGCGGAATTGCGGAGAAAACCGGAGTTCCTTTTTTAATGCATGCCTTAATGCGCCGGCGCTATACTACTACGCAAACGCGCTTGAACGCCGAGCAGCGTCATTCTAATCTTTCGGGAGCATTTACCGCCGGCCGCGACAGCAATCTCGTTCACGATAAAGTTGTGCTTTTAACCGATGATGTGCTTACAACCGGATCCACGATAAATGCTTGCGCTACGGCTTTGCTGAGTGCAGGGGCGCGGCGCGTAGATGTGGCGGTAATAGCCGCAGCAAATTGAATAAACACTTTTATTTTCCGGATAATTTTTGCAGATTTTATGCGATTATTAATTCTTTCTCTAAGCATGATAGGCGTATTGGCAGTAGTGCAACCTCTGGCGGCACAAAAATCACCCGATTTTGCTAAATCGCCGTCTATATTCTCGATAGATTTGCGCAATACTGAAAACGACCGCATAGCCGTTTCCGTCGTGCCGCCCGCTTCTCTCCCGCAGAAAGACACCGTAATCTACGTTATGCCGGCAATCGTGCCCGGCACATATTCGCGTTATGATTTCGGACGTTTTATAACGGACATTCGCGCTGTTGCCGACGACGGAAGCGAGCTGCCCGTGAAACATCGCTCCGTAAATGAGATAGCCGTGGCGCAAACCGCCGGCCGCCGTCTGAAAAAATTGGAGTATAAAGTAAACGACTCGTTCGACGACGACGGTAAGCCGGTGATTTTTCAGCCATGCGGTACAAATTTTCAGAAAGACACGAATTATTTGTTGAATTTTCCGGGCGTGTGCGGATATTTCGACGGATTAAAACTTATGCCTATTATTCTTGAAATTGATAAGCCAGAATATTTGTTTGCCGCCACATCGCTTCAAGTCCGTAGCCGTACAGCCGAGCGCGACGTGTTCGGAACCGCCTCATACGACGAACTCGCGGATAATCCCGTAATGTATTCGCGCCCCGATACCGTAGTTTATCGTGAAGGAAATGCAGTTATTACCGTGGCCGTATATTCGGCAAACGGAAAAGTCAATGCGGCGCAAGTTGCCGAATATTTACGCCCGCTGACCGGTGCAACGCATCGCTTTTTAGGTAAAATGCCGGTTGACCGCTACTCTTTTATTATGTATTTCGCCGACCCGAGCCGCAGCGACATTGTGCGCAATATAACGGGAACGGGCGCGCTTGAACATTCCTATTGTTCGGTATATTTCTTTACTGAGCCGCGCAACGTCGAGGCATTGGAAAACACGATTCAGCATGTTGCGGCGCATGAATTTTTGCATATTCTTGTGCCGTTGCATCTGCATAGCCGCGAAATAGATGATTTTGATTTTCTCAATCCAAAAATGTCGGCACATCTATGGCTATACGAAGGCGTAACCGAGTATTTCGCCAATTTATCGTTGTTGAAAGGCGGACTTATTACGCCTGATGACTTCCGAACAATTATACGGCAGAAATTGTCCATGTCGGCCATGATGTCGCCTAAGCCGTTTTCTATGACCGAGTTCAGCCGTAATGTGCTGACCGAAGAAAATCAGAGATTGTATCCGATAATCTATGCCAAAGGTGCCGTTTCCGGATTTTTGCTTGATATTCTGCTGAACGAATCCACGCAAGGAAAGCTTTCACTATTGGGGCTAACGCAACGACTTGCTACCGAATACGGACCGAGCAAGCCTTTTGAGGACAAAGAATTATTTGAAATTATCGGAAAAATATCGCCCTCGGCCGAGCAGTATTTGAGGCGTTATGCCGATAGTGCGAACGCATTGCCGTTAGGGGAAGTATTCGATAAAATAGGCTGGGAATATTCGGAATCGCAAAACATTACCACTTATTCGTTCGGAACGCTGAAATTTAAACCTAATCCGGACACGACGGCTCTCGACGTTACGTTCAGTTTTTCCGATAATAAACTGAAACTCGAAGACGGCGATGAAATCATCTCGGTGAACGGACAAAAAATAAAGCCGGAATCTTACAAGAATTTAATGGATTTGCTGACAAACCCGGCGACGGGAAATACAATAACTACGGAGGTTGAACGCGGTGGGCATAAACTGGCGTTAGACGGTACACCCACGGCTAAAGAGCAAAAAAAATATCATGTTTTAACAGCAAAGCAGGACGTAACCGAAAAACAGGCAAATTTGTTGCGATGGGTACTGGAAGAAACCCGATAGCCGATACAGGGGCGGCGGTCGTCGTTATTCGTTTAGCGTTGCCGAGCGAGTTGTGATGCTGTTGATGTATCATCGCTCTTATTTATACCGGTTACGAATTGTTTTGCAATTTTCGAATATGGAAGTTCAGAGTCGGCAGGGCGGCTGACTCGTCTTTACAGCGCGATATGTTCTCGAAAAAGGAGAGTACCGCTTTGCGAAGCCCCTCCTTTTTGCGATAAAACACAGTGTTTATTGTTTTCTTGCGCATAAATTTCCATAAACGCTCGATTATATTTAAGTTCGGAGAATAAGCAGGCAAATATATCGGCTCTGTTTTTGTGCCGCTTATCCAGC
>JAANMT010000822.1_pt1 | contig 33004 bp, 26 predicted proteins | sample 7279711 | NCBI WGS metagenome assembly JAANMT01 (sample SAMN14094538, study PRJNA606508) | bioreactor metagenome | isolation source: A lab-scale SPAN reactor treating ammonium-rich wastewater day 1 | place: Ireland: Galway | collected 2017-01-16 | reverse complement strand
GGACTCTTGGAGAAATTGGATTATTCGGCCTTGAAGCCTGCTATGACTCCGCAGATGAGCACGAAATTCTAAAAGTTATCAACGAAGAGATGAGCCGGATTCTGGACGAAGATATCCCCGAGGATGAATTGAACAAAGCCAGGACGATCCTATTAACTGGTTATCAGTACGACCTCGAAAAAACCTCCTCAATGGCTAATGTCCTGGGAAGGTGCTCTGCAGCAGGGCAATTGGATTCAATTGTTCATTATGAAGACCGAATCCGGACACTTACATCGAAAGAGATACGCCAGGCGCTCACCCAGTGCTGTCCCTATTCAGAAAAAGTGACTGGTTTTGTGCGTCCGGAGAGGCGCTCATGACCCCATCCAAAGTTCCCTCGAGGCTGGTTGCGGAAACTCAAACATACAGCCTGCCGGGAGATTCGACTTTGCTCATCCGGCCGACAACCACGAACGATATTCTGGCGGTGTCGTTTGTTCTGCCGATGGGTTCACGCGAGGAGCCTGAAGAACTGGCCGGAATGACCACGCTTGGCCTGCGAATGCTGACCCGCGGCACTCAAACCCGGTCAGACTTCGAAATCGCGGTTGCCCTTGAATCCCTGGGAGCGAGCTTCTCGACCGATGTCCAGAAAGACCGCACCACCCTGACCATACAGACCACAGGCTCACGCTGGAAAGAAACTTTCAGAATTATCCGCGAGTTGCTGACTGAATCGATCTTTCCAGAAGAAGCTTTTGAGATTGAAAAAGAAATCCTGATCAAGGAGATCCGGGAAGATCTCGACTCTCCATTCACAGCGGCCAGCCGCCTTTTCCAGGGAACCTTTTTCCATGGGCATCCCTACTCGCATCCCGGACAGGGAAGCGAAGAAACAGTCCAGAAGCTCACGCTTGAACAGGCCAAGTCATCGATCCTGGACCGTCTTGGCGGAGTTCCAGTGAGCGTCGGGGCGGTCGGAGCGATTGAGCCGGAAGTGATGCTGGAATCGATGGTCGATCTGGTTTCCGCTCTCCCAAACACTCATCCAGTCCAGTTGAACACACCACGGAAACTTGCCCCGAGGACCAGCCAGGTTGAAGTCTGTGAGCAGCGCTCAACAGAAGCGGAATGCATGATTTACGGGTTCCCTGCACCGCACCTGCATGAACCGAATTATGCGGTCTGGCGAGTCCTGGACTCGATTGTGGGTGGCTCCATGGACTCCCGATTATTCCAGGAAGTGCGGGAAAAACAGGGGCTTGTCTACCAGATCGGTTCCTCTTATCCACCGATGGAATGGCAGGGGTGCTTCTCGATATCCCTCATGTCCACCCGCCAGAATCATCAGAAGGTTCTGGATTCTCTCGATCGTGAAATCCAGCGCCTCAAATCGGAGATACCCGATGGGGATGAGGTGGATCGCGCACGCACCTATCTCAAAGGAACCTTTCTGATGTCACAGGAGCGTTGCTCTGATCAGGCTTTCCTCCTGGCCAGATATCATTCCCTCGGGCTGGGAGTCGAGTTTATCGACAAATACCCCGTTCTGCTGGATGAGGTGACACCCGAAGATATCCGCGCCAATGCCGATGCTTACCTGAACCATCCAGTTCTGGCGATTGTCGGGCCAGGTAATGGCGGTTCCTGATTATCCTGTTCGCACCCATTTCTGATCGGCCTATCTTTACCACCCCTTATTTTTTTATCTGGATCAGACTCCGGGGATATTCTGAACGGGTGCTCCGACATAATATAAAAGCTGGTTCAATCCCCTTTAACAGGAGGCAGATGATGACTGAGGAGACAGTCTGGTCAGGAAATCCATCCCAGCTGGTGAACTTCTGGTCTTACCTTGTTTCATTCATTGTGCTGATCGTTCTAATGGCAGTCGCATTTGTTTCATCTTTCCTGCTCTTCCCGCTGGTGCTGCTGCCGATTGGATATGCATTCTGGAAATGGCTGACTGTCCGTTGTGAAAAGTATGAATTGACGACAGAGCGTTTTCGTGTCAGCCGGGGTGTATTCACTGTCCGCCGTGAAGAACTGGAGCTCTACCGGGTCAAAGACACCTCAATGGAACAGCCATTCGTGATGCGGTTGTTCTCGCTTGGGAATCTGATTCTGGCCACTTCTGACCGGTCCGATCCTGAATTCGTGGTCCCGGCAGTCAGAAATCCGTCTGAAATTCATGACCAGGTCCGTAAGTACTCTGAAATCCGGCGCGATCAAAAACGGGTTCGCGAAGTGGACTTTGAATAAGATTTCACTGGGCTTCAGATCACGGAATTGAACAGGTAGAATCCATTTAATGATGAAGAAGAATGGAGAAAGACATGCCATTGATTGAATACACCTGCCTTGACTGCCTCAAGACATACGAGATTCTCAGCGGAGTCAGCCAGGAAGGCGATCTGCCAGTCTGCCCTTCCTGCGGAAGTTCCCGGTCTGAAAAAGCGCTCAGTGTCTTTGCCGCGAAGGCGGCCGCGGGAGCACGGCCATCCCCCGCCCCCGCGGCGCCAACCGGTGGCTGTGGTCATGCCTGCGGCTGTCATCGCCACTGATCGTGCGAATCGGAGTCCTGTCCGATACTCATGTCCCGAGTGTCTACCGAACAATTCCAGAGGGGATCTGGCGGGCGCTTGAAGGCTGCGATGCAATCATCCACGCCGGTGATTTTGATGGCTGGGAAACCTATGAGGCCTTCAAGTCACGTTTCCCAACTTTTGCAGTGGTTGGAAATCGCGATACATTCGGCCGCTGCGAAGAAGTCCCCATGAACCGGGTCGAGGTGTTGAATGGATTTTCGATCGGAATAACCCATGGGACCGGCCCGCGTTTCAACCTCCCACAGAGGATTCGAACCACCTGGAGAGGGCCTCATGTCGACCTGCTGATTTTCGGCCATTCGCATGAAGCAGGCATTTGCGAAATCGATGGAATCCGGATGCTGAATCCGGGATCCGCCACCGATGTCCTCGCGGATCGCCAGACCATCGCCATTCTGGACCTCAGAGAAAAACTGGAAATCACCATCCAGGACCTCCAGGTGTGACAGGAACCCCATGATTCATATTGCAAAAAAGGCAGTCAAAACTACCTTCGCTGTTATTCTCATCATACTCGGTGTTATTTCAGGATTTATCCCTTTTGTTCAGGGATGGATTCTGATCCTGGCCGGACTGGCGCTGCTTGGAATCAAACCCCACCATATTCGAGAGAAATGGCATTCCCTGAAGGAATGCTGGTGGAAGAAAAAACAGGCATCCATCGAACCTGAGTAAATCACTGGATCATGGAATCATCCCTTCTCCGGATGAGCGCTTCATGGCTGGCCTGCTGGCATCAGGAAGGAGCTGGCCTGATGTTAAAATCCCGGCCATCGGGAATAACTCTCTGCCCGGGAATTTTGTCAGGCTGGCTTGCCACTCCCCCTGTCGATATAAGAAAGCCTTTTCGAAGGGCAATCCCTTCCTGGAATATCCTTCAGGCCGACTCGGCACATTCCTTTGAAGTCGAAATATCAGCCTGCAACACCCATGGAAAATGGACTCCCTGGTTCTCCAACAGAAAGAAAGAGGACCTTCCACAGGGAGATGCCCTGCTCTGGGAAATCGACCAGTTTCGATCGGATGATTTATTCCGGCAGGTGCGGTTTCGCGTGCATTTGAGCCGGGCAATCCACAGCCGGACATCTCCCAGGCTCACAAGCCTGTATCTGACCTGGAATGATTGCAAAGGGGATGAATGCCCGATCCCCCGCAGCAAGCCCCGCCCGGTATCCCCGGTTCAGGTGCCATTCATCCACCAGCACGAACTGGATCCGCTTGTGGGTGGACACATCTGCTCGCCGGCCTCTGTGAGCATGGTGCTGCAGGGAATGGGGCATGGCATTGATCCAATGGATGTCGCACAGCTGGCATTCCATTCTGACTACCAGATTTATGGAAGCTGGCCTCAGGCGGTTCATGCAGCCTGTCAGTATGGCGCTCGGGGCTGGGTGGAGCTGATTCCAGACTGGAGTGTCGCTGTTCGATACTTGCGAAGAGGCATTCCATTGGTCTGTTCGATATCGTTCCGGGAGGGAGAACTGGAGTCGCCCCCCTATTCATCCACCCATGGGCACCTGCTGGTCCTGATCGGGATCGATCCGGATGGTTCACCGGTCACCCATGATCCAAACCTTCCCGAGCCTCAAGGGGCTTTCCTTCGCTGGAAACTGGAGGATTTCAATAAAGCCTGGTTCGGCCATGGGGGGGTGGCATACATTCTTACGAAACCAGGCGGGCGAATTTCCTGAAGGTTCAATCTCCCAAAGCCTGGACCTTTCTGGCACCAAGCCAATCCTGGTGAAGATCGAGGCTCAGATCAAATTCTTCGGCCAGAGAGGAAGGCTCATCCAGCGGAGAAGGCGGGTCAGGAGCAATATCTCGCAGCAAAGGATGGTCACTCCCAAACAGGCGGCGATTCAGCTCCAGAAGTCGCCTGCCGGTGCGCTCCGCTGCGGCATAATTTCCGATGGTCTGATACACTCCGAAAAGCGAAGTCAAAGGCCCGAGAAGCTCTCCATGCATGGGGTGAAACACAGTCTCGAGGATTTCGATTGAGAGGGTCAGAACCGAAATGGCTTCGGTGTATTGTCCCTGCGCTGTGTATATTTTTCCGAGATTGCTCAAAGAGATTGCCACATCCGGGTTGTTTGGCCCTTTCTGCTTTTCAAGAATCTCCAGCGCCTTCTGGTTCAGTTCCTCGGCACGTTTGAGATTTCCATTGGTGAAGTGAACACCCGCCAGGTTATCCAGAACGATGGCCAGGTCAGGATGATCCCCACCCAGGATATTCTGCTGAGTTTGCAGGGATGTCTCAAAAAGTGTCTCGGCATCAGCCAGATTCCCGGCCGAGTAGCAGACGGCTGCCAGGCAGGCCTGGGTTTGGCTGACCTGCAAGTGGTTTGGCCCCAGTTCTGTCTCACGGGTTTTCAAAACTTCACGGTAAAATTGCTCAGCCTGAGCCAGGTTTCCACGGCAGTATTCCAGACGGGCGATATTGCTGAGAGTCGCAGCAATATCCAGAGGATTGGAGGAACTTCCAGCTGTTTTCTGAATTGACAGGGCTTTCCCCAGAAAAACTTCAGCCTCATCAAAAACCTCCCTGTTCATGAGGAGAAGCCCCAATCCATTCAGAACTGAACTGATCAGCCTGGGGGGAGGCTCGGGAGCCATTTCAGCAATATGGAGGCTGCGCCGGTAGTGCTTTTCAGCTTCACCGGACCGGTTGATCGAACGAAGAAGGCTTGCCAGTTCAAAAAGAATGACTGCCAGCTCAGGAGATTCGGCATTGTTCCAGGTTTCAAGGACAAACTTCGCCTGTGCCAGATATTCTTCCGCTTCACGAACCTCCCCAAGGCCTTTGCAGATGCGGCCCAGTTCACACAGGCAGCGCGAAAGAAGAAGGGGCTGAATCGGCTTTCTGTCACGAAGCAGCTCCCAGGCTCTGGCGCCAAGGGCTTTGGCATCCTGCAGTTTTCCCTGGCTGCGGAGCAGGTGGGCATAATAGATATACAGTTCCCCGGAAAATGGGAGCGCAAATAAAGCCTTGGAACTCGAACCGGATTCATCCTCGTTCGAGTTTCTGGATTTGTTCCAAGGATTTGTGAGGTCAACCTCCCCCCTCGGAAGGTCTTCCATAATCTTTCTCCCCCCTGATCTGACCGGAACTCATTTTCACCGACTGGGAAAATAAATCAACTCTCTTTATCGGAATGCCTGAAGAGGTTTATGCAGCGGGTTCACTCTTGCCACAGAAATGAAACTTGATTAAATTTGAATTGTTTTTGTGGGGCTGTAGCTCAGCTGGGAGAGCGGCGCGTTCGCAACGCACAGGTCAGGGGTTCGATCCCCCTCAGCTCCACCAAGAACTCCTCTCTCAAGTTCCTTGACAGTCTTTCCATCCCTTAATAGAGTAGTCGAATTGTGAGGCTGGAAGTTGTTGGAAATAGCCTCGTTTTGAATTCTCTATCTTTAAGGATTTGAGCCGCTTACGGTCCCTTGGAAAAAGGACTGGTTCGTTCGGTTCAGAGAAGCCCTTTCGGGCTTCAGTTACAGGGCATGCTCTTTAATTTCGAAGCGATAAAATCCTATGTCGACTGGAAAGGCACAGTTACGGAACTGTGTGACCTGCTGACTCAGCTCGGTTTTGAAGTCGAAGACCTTTGCGCTCCACCCGACATCTGCTCTTCCCTTGTTGTCGGCAGGATCCTTTCAAGAGAACCGCATCCAAAGGCCGACAAGCTGTCTCTCTGTAAAGTCGATGCCGGTAATGGCAAGCCGTTACAGATTGTTTGTGGGGCTTCCAACCACCAGGTGGGAGATCATGTGGTTGTGGCGCGCCATGGGCAGGAGCTGCCTGGGGGTTTGACCATCGAGGAGCGCGAGGTGCGCGGGATTCTCAGCCAGGGAATGATGTGCTCGGCGCGGGAAATTGGAGTCGGGGATGATCACGAGGGGATTCTGATTCTTCCCGAAACAGCCCCGGTCGGCGCTGCTGCCTCCAATTACCTGACCTCGATCGACCTGAACATTACCCCGAACCGCCCTGATTGCCTGGGGTGGATCGGGATCGCGCGGGAAATTGCTGCGGCAACCGGCTTGCCTCTCAAACGTCCCACCTGGGATTTTCAGGCGGAGTCCAAAGACCGGATTCCAATCCATCTCGATGACCCCGAAGGCTGTCCGCGCTATCTGGGGCGCATCATTCGCGGAGTCAAAATCGGGCCATCTCCAAAATGGCTGCAGGATGCCCTGACCCAGGTCGGCCTCCCGGCTATCAACAATGTGGTCGATGCAACTAACTTCGTTCTGATGGAGATGGGACACCCTCTCCATGCTTTCGATCTGGAAACCCTTAAAGGGCCGGAGGTGCGGGTCCGCAGAGCTCGGGCAGATGAGAAGATCACTGCAATCAATGGACTGGAATACGCCCTGACTTCGGATCACCTCGTCATTGCCGACCGAGACCGTGCCATCGCGCTGGCAGGCATCATGGGCGCAAAGGAAACGGAAGTTTCCACGGCAACCACCGCGATCTTTCTGGAGTGTGCCTATTTCGATCCACGCATCATCCGGAGAGGCGAAAAATCACTGGGCCTGTTGACCGATGCAGCATTCCGTTTCGAACGCGGCATGGATGCTTTTGGCCTTGAGGCTGTGCTGGACCGCTGCACAGATGTCATCCTGAGGGTTGCGGGCGGAGAGGCAACCAGTGAAATCCTCGAGGGTGTGAACTTCGACCACATGCCTCGCAAATCGAAAATCAATCTGCGCGCTGACAGAACCTCCCAGGTTGTTGGTGCTCACATCGCTCTATCCACACAAGCTGATATTCTTCGCGCACTTGGCTGTATCGTCACTGAACTGGATAATGGACAGATGCATGTCGAGGTTCCGGGTTTTAGAGGCGATCTGAAAACTGAAATCGACCTGATCGAAGAACTCGCGAGGCATTATGGATATGCAAACATCCCATCCTGCCCACCGGTGCTTCCAGCCTGTCCCGGTGAAGTGCTCCACAGCTTCTCCATCGACAAAGCGGTCCGCTCATTTCTTTCTGATCGTGGCTGGCTGGAAACCAAATCATTCAGCTTTTCGAAACCTGACACCCACGAGAAACTGAATCTGGCGCCGGACCATCCATTAAGGCACTCGGTGGCCATCTCCAATCCGATCAGCAATGAAACAGCCCATCTCCGGACCACGCTCCTTGGCAGTCTCCTGGATGTTCTCGAAAGAAATGTGCAACGTGGAGAAAAGCACCTCAGGGTTTTTGAATTCGGCAAGGTCTATCTTCCTGATGTCCAGGATCTTCTCCACTGTGAGAAAAGGTCGCTTGGCCTTGCCTGGCTGGGAGTCGAAGGCCCTCACTGGGCATCCGGGGCCAGGCCTTTTGATTTTTATGATGCTGCTGGATTGTGTGAATGCCTGTTCAGGGAACTGGGTCTTCCCCACCCTGCTCTGGAAAGGTTTGCCTTCGATTCATTCCACCCCGGGCAAAGCGGCCGCTGGACCGTCGATGGAAAGACCCTGGGGGTCGTAGGGCGGCTGCACCCGGTCATCACCGGACGATTTGACCTGCCCACCGATCCGATCCTGGTTGAAATCGATATTTCAGCTCTGATTTCATTGATTGAACCCGTGAGTCTCGAACTCAAGGCTCCATCCCCTTATCCACCGATTCGCCGGGATCTGTCTCTGACTGTTCAGACCGGAACAACCGCCGAGGAGGTGTTGAATCTGATCCGGCAGTCTGACACACCATTCCTCGATAATGTTTTCCTGTTCGATCGGTACACCGGAGACCAGCTTTCCAGTGGAACTCAGAGCCTCGGATTCCGGCTGACCTACCGATCCAGTGACAAAACATTGACCGAAGATGAAATAACTCCGGTGCATAAAAACCTTCTACTGGAGCTCAACCAGCGGGTTGGAGCGATACAACGGGGAATGGAGAATCCGGGAGAAGCTCAATGAGTACGCCGCAGACCCTTCAGGAAAAGCTGGAACGGCTGGAAATCCTTGTGGATGCCCTCCTGGAAGAAAGGCGAGGATTGCGGGAAGACCTGAAAGCCATCGAAGCCCGCATGCGCAGCCTGGGCAAGGAAAGCCATGCCAGCGAGGTGAACGGGGAAGAGTTTATGAAGACCCTCGACGATCTCCGCAGAAAGCTGTCAGAATCGGAAGCGGCAAACCAGAATTTCCTGCGTGAACGCAGCCAGGTGCGGGAGAGGCTCGAACAGCTTCTGGCTCGTCTCGATATGATTGAAGCGAAACTGCTCGAGCAGAGAGCCAGCTCAAACCCCTGACCGGGGCGATGATTTGGGAGACACACAGCGATAGGAGTCCCTGGAATGGCCAATGAACAACAGCATGTCACTGTTACGATCATGGGGCGAAATTATACCCTTCGTGCCGAAGAAGATGCCCAGTATGTCCGGATGATCGCGGCTTATGTGGATGACAAACTTCAGGAAATCGCCAAAGTGTCACCCCGAATGTCCACCACCCGCCTGGCCATCCTGGCTGCCATCAACATCGCCGATGAACTCCATAAGCTCGAGCAGCGCCAGAAAAGCGGCGGCACTCGCGAAAGCGATATGACCATTGACCGGATCATCAACAAAGTCGAATCTTCCAAGGGATAAGCGGCTGTTTCCTGTCAGAAAGCCTTCGGGGCTGTCCCCTCTCCAGCCGGAATAACACCCCTTTCCGACACTTCACATAGCGGAGTGTGGAATTATTATTTTATGATAAGTTCAACCATCGGGTAAAAAATCTGGGGAAGGTCCAGAAGGAGTCCGCTGTAATGAAAAAGATCTGCATCGATATGGCCTATGGCAAGGGCACAGCATCGGTCCATGTTCCCGAGGGCAACCTGGACAAGATATTCAGGGTGCATCCCTGGGAGCCACTAGTTCAACCCACACAAGCGGTTGAGCAATCTCTGCTGAATCCGATCGGCACACCCCCCCTTCAAGAACTCGCGCAAGGCCGGCGTGACGCGGTTGTGGTGATTTCAGACATCACACGCCCGGTTCCGAATCGGCTGATACTTCCCCCCATTCTTGAAACACTCGAACAGTCAGGCATTCCCCGAGAAAAGATTCTGATCCTTATTGCCACCGGGATGCATCGTCCGAATGAAGGCGAGGAATTGATCGAACTGGTTGGAGAAGAAATCGCAGAAAAGTACCGGGTTGAAAACCACTCCGGCACAGACCGCGAAGCCCATGTGGACCTGGGGATATCGGAAGAAGGGGTTCCACTCCTGGTGGACCGGCGTTATATCGAAGCGGACCTGAGAATTCTGACAGGCCTGATCGAGCCTCATCTCATGGCCGGATATTCGGGTGGCAGGAAGGGCGTTCTGCCGGGAGTCTGTTCACTCGAAACCATGAAGGTGATGCATGGATACAAGGTCATTCAGCACCCGCTGACTGTTGTCGGGCGCCTCGATGACAATCCTTTCCATCTCACCGCCTTGAGGCTGACACGGCAGATCGGCGCCGAATTCATTGTCAATGTCATACTCAATGAGCGCCGTGAGCTGACTGGTGTGTTTTCGGGTGACCTCGATCAGGCGCATCGCGCCGGTGTGGCGGAACTGGAAAAGTTTGTGGTCGATGAAATCGAACAACCGGTGGACATTGTCGTTGGTTGCAGCGGAGGTTACCCCCTCGACCAGACCTTTTACCAGTGCATCAAAGGGATGGTGGCCGCCAAAGAAATCCTTAAACCTGGCGGAACGATTGTCTTTGCCTCACATCTCGGAGAAGGCATGGGAAGTGAGCCTTTTCAGCAGCTGGTGAATGAACTCACGACCCCTCAGGCATTTCTGGAAAGCCTGGAAGGCCCGGATTATCGACAGCTGGATCAGTGGATGCTTCAGGATCACTGCAACATTCTGCTTCATGCCGGCGAGATACAGGTCTTCTCGGAACACCTCTCGAAAGACTGGCTCAACAAAGCTCTGGTGGTTCCAATTGAATCACTGGATGCTGGCCTGGAGCGTGCATTCCATCGGCATGGGCCGGAAGCGCGAGTTGCGGTCATGCCCCAGGGCCCCTATGTGATTGCCCGCACCATGGAGCCGATGCAGGTCTGAGCAGATGCTCCCAAACCGAACCGGAATGATGCTTTTCTTCTTCTGGCCCTGTCCATCCATTGTGGTGGGAATCATGGTGTCCTTTGTTTGCAGCTGGACTGTTGCGGCGGAAAGGACCGGCCAGATCCAGAGTGAGCGGATCCTTGCCTTTGCAGAATGCTGGGCGATGCCCCAGGATTACGCCTGGAAGCGGGAGACATCCTCACAGCTCAAAACTGACGACAAGCCTGGCCTGGTTATCGAAGATATGGGCCGTTTCCGTGTCGAGTTTGTCAAATTCGAGGATGAATCGGCGATACTGAATATCCGTGTCCTGCAGTATCAGTTTGAATCCAGGCTCAAAGGGGATCCACCCATGCACGGGAAATCCCCCCTGGAAGGAGTGAGGCTGCCTCCGGTATGGTTCCATTGGGCTTTGGGGAGTTCGATCGGCCTGATCCCCGGCAAAGACAAGCCCAAGCCCGTGACCGATCAGCAGGCTGCCCAGATCATCGACCTGATCGATTTTCGTGGCTTCATCCCGGATCAAATCCCGCACAAAGATGAAGAATGGCCATTGAAGATTTCACCGGACCGGGGAAAAACATTCCTTTTTAAAGAAGAGCTGGAAAGGAATTTTCACTGTGAGGAATGTGAGAAAGAGGGAGACAAGACCACCTGCCGCATCCGTTTCTCCGAGCTTTTCAAGCTGACTCCCACAGCCGCTGCTGGAAACTGGGAGCTGACCGAAAGGAAAGGAACCTACTGGCTGTCTCATCCAAAATTCACCATCGATGCAGCTGAATGGAAAACCGAAACAACCGAGTCGATGAAAGTGCCGGGCGGAGCCACTCAGATAATCACCCGTGCGGATGTGTCCCTGACTCGGATCGATGTGCCATTCAACTATAAAAAGACACCCGGAAAAGGGAAGATCAGGAAAGCAGAGGTTCCTTTGCCTCCCCGCTGAAGAACCATCAATGGGGGGGATAAAGTGGATCATCAATCAGGCCTTATGAGCCTGGTCGAAACAACAGGATTCGAGGAGTTTCGCAATGAAAGCAGCATGTATCTTTGAGCACGGTGATCTTGAAAAAGTTCGCATCGAAAATATCGATGCACCTCACCCGGGGCCAGGGGAGGTGCTTCTGGAGGTGCATTCGGCCGCACTCAACCACCTGGATATCTGGGTTCGAAAAGGCCGCCCCGGCTCCAGTTATTCGTATCCCCATGTGCTGGGTTCCGATGCTGCAGGGGTTGTCCTCAAACTCGGAGAAGGTGTGAATGATATCAAGGCTGGAGATGAGGTGATTCTCAACCCGGGCTTGAGTTGCGGCAAAGGAGAATTTTGTGAACGAGGCGAACAGAATGTCGATCCAGCCTTCGGAATCATGGGGTTATCCCGATCGGGTGCATTTGCGGAACAGATCTGTGTTCCCTCCGGAAACCTGCTCCCGAAACCATCCCATCTGGATTGGAACGAAGCTGCGGCGCTGCCATTGGCCTATCTGACTGCCTGGCGGATGCTGATGACTCGAGCCTGCCTGGCTCCCGGCGAAACAGTGCTGATTCATGGAATCGGAGGTGGAGTTGCAATCGCCGGGCTGCAGCTGGCCAGGCTGGCCGGTGCCGAAGTCCTGGCAACCTCCTCTTCGGATGAAAAGCTGGAGCGAGCCAGAAAACTCGGAGCCAGACACACAATCAATTACAGATCAAATCCTGAGGTTGGCAAAGCAGTCCGGGAGTTAACCGGCGGACGCGGAGTGGATATTGCATTTGATACAGTCGGGGCTGCCACCTGGCCGGTCAATTTTGAAGCAGTCCGACGCGGGGGGCGGATTGTCCACTGCGGAGTGACGGGTGGGGCTGCTGTTCAGGCCAACATCTCGGCTTTGTACTGGAATCATTTAACAGTGATGGGATCAACTATGGGATCCCATGCGGATTTCCGCCAGATGGTGCGCGCTGTCTCCGCCGCTGGAATGAAGCCGGTTATCGATCAGGTCTTTCCACTCGATCAGGCCCGCCAGGCAATGGGAAGGATGGAGGCGGGAGAACAGTTCGGAAAGATTGTGTTGAAGGTGAAGTAAACTGTCAAACAACCAATAGCCACAACGAAACGAGGATCGGATGGCGATTGCCATCACCTGCATCTGGTCGTGTGTCCTGATCGCCTGGGGGTGGAGTGAACGAGGCCTTGCAGCATTCCCGCTCCTCGGTATCCAGGTCTTCCTTCCTGGTTTCCCGGGTGCATTCCAGATCTGGCAGGGAATCGGGCTGGTGGCACTGTGGGGAGCATCGACTGGAGTTCTCCTGTTCGGTCTCCGCAAGGTGATTCCGAGCCTGGCAAAGATCCCCCGCCTCGGGTACTTCCTGATGTTCTGGCTGCCCGGAGCGGGTTTCTGGCTGTCGGTCTACCGCCTGCTGTTCGCTGACCCGGAGGTCGATCTGATTGCCTGCTGGGAACCGTTTCTGGTCGCAGCGGGCACAGTCCTTCTCCCCGCTGCCACCGGCGCACTGGCTGCCAGGATTCCTGCCCTCTGGAAAAGGAATCCGCTGGTTCAACCCTCCTCTTTCTGTGAGGCCTTGCTGGCATTTACTCTCCTTGGGGTCGTGGTTCTGGCATTTGCTCTCGAGATGCTGGCTCTTGGAGGTTTGTGGATTCCCAGAGTTCTGTGGTTTTTCTCGATTGCATTGATGGTTATTGGCCTTCCATGGCTGATCCATGGGCTTGGTAAACCCGTCGCCGAAAGAGAGCCTTCTGAGTCCTGGTCCAAACAAAAATACCTTCTCTTTGGGGCGATTCTCCTGGTGGTTCAGGCGGCATTTCTTCTGGCCTGCCTGCCACCGGATGATTCCGATGAACTGCGCTACCATCTCACAATCCCCAAACGATACCTTGAACACCAGGGGTGGTGCAGCATTGAAGGACAAACCTTTTCATTCTTTCCACTGGGTGCTGAGATGCTGTTCTCTTTGCCACTCTCTCTGGACTGGCTGAGACCCGAGGGAGCGCGCATGGGCCTTGCTGGAGGTGGGAAAATAGTCCACCTCTGGTTTTTTGTTTTAATCCTGATGCTTCTCTCTGAATGGTCCCGGCAACGGCTCCATTTCGACCTGACCGGCAGGGATGTCCAGAGAGACGATTCCCACTCCCTGTGGGGTGCCTGGCTTTACGGGACGATTCCCTTCTCTGCGGTGCTGGGTTCCTGGGCATTTGTGGACCACGCGGTATCGTTCGGATGGCTTTCATCCGGCTATTTTCTCTGGTTGTACATGATGCAGGGCAGTTCGAATCATTTATACCTCGCATCGATTGCACTGGGCTGGAGCCTGATGGTCAAATATACCAGCCTGGCCTGGTCAGCCCTGTTTTTCCTGGCCGCCTTTCCGCTTCTTACAGTTTCCCGAAGGTCAAAACCAAAGGCGGTTCCCGGTTTGATCCTGATTCCATTGCTGTGTGCATCTCCCTGGCTGGTGCATAACTGGCATCAGAGTGGAAATCCATTTTTCCCACTGCTGCCCGATCTTTTCGGATCGGGTTTCACCCCAGTTCAGAAAGCTTTTTACAGCTGGCATGCCGGCATGAAAGGCGGCCTGAATCAATTCGATTCTCTTTCCATTCCCGGGAAGATTCTGGATCTGCTGACACTTCCGGTGCGTGTGGTTTTCCACCCGGAACAGTTCGAACAGAACCCGCTGGGAGGCATGCTGCTGCTCCTGTTGCCACTGGGCCTCCTAGGAGGGGTGAGATCACTGAAAACGCCTTCGCGCGGAATCGGCCTGATCGTTTTCATGGCCATGTCGATCTTCCTGTTGTGGGCATTGACTTACCGGGATCCACGATTCGCATTGCCACTCTGGGGGATCCTGTCGATGGGAATCGGCCTCGGGCTTGAAAAGGAAATCCTGGGATTCTCGGCCCTGTCCCCCAGAGCAAAGAAAGCAGCCTCGACAGCGATTTCTGTGATCCTCATTCTGTGGGGATTCGGGCAATGCCAGGAGCTGTTTTCACGCACTGTCCAGTTTGCCGATGGTTACCTCCTGACCAAACCTGCGGATGCTTATCTGTCCAGACCCGACCGCCATCCGATCCATCCCACAATACGGGAAGCCGAGGCTCTTCGTAAAAAGGAGCACCCGGTCCGGCCACTGCTGCTGCTCGGGCAGGAGCAGGCCTACTACTTCGATTCCCCTGTGACCGGCCATGATTACTTCGATGGCCCTGAGCTGGCTGAGCTGGCCCGCACCACCTCCAGCCTGGAAGAAATGTCAATGCATCTCCAGGACCAGGGAATCGCCTGGATCTGGATCAATCGCGGGACTCTGGAAGGCAACCTGTTCAATCTGTTTCGCGGAGTTCTGTTTGCCAGTGATACACCCTTCGCCCTGGAATGGATCGACCGGATGAAGAAGTCTCCGATTGCTTTGGAGGCGCTTCCCTGGAAGGGGTTTTATGAAACCAGCCCCGCATTTCGACGGATGCAGGCCTGGTTGATTCTTCACCCCGGGTATGAGGAAGTTCCATTGCACACTGTTGCATTGGAGGAGCGGCCGATTTGCCCCTTTTACCGCGACTGGCTCTCATGGCCGGAACTCCAGGGAACTCCAGTGACTTCACTCCCACGCCACAAAGTCACATTATTACGCGCAAAGCCCAATCCGGCAGGCAATGATGTTTTTCAAGATTGAACAGGGAAAACCAAATCACACTGGAGGTTAGAACAATGGATGCATGGACCAGACTCACATTCACTCTCATCTGTGTGGTGGCATTGGCATTGATGCCAGTTTCAGCCCTGGCCCTGTCAGTCGCTGACTTTGGCGCAGTTGGAGATGGGCAGACCGACAATACAGCCGCTTTCAGCAAAGCGCTTGCCCAGGCCGGTCAAAATGGCGATATCGTCCAGGTGCCGGCCGGCCAGTATGTCATTCGCGGGACACTGTCTGTCCCGGACGGGGTGACACTGGAAGGCATCTGGCGTGGCCAGCACACATCCCAGCTGGACAAGGGATCGACCCTGCTGGCCTATAGTGGACGAGGGGCTGAAGACTCCACTCCATTCATCCGCCTCGGGACTGCTTCCTGCCTGAAAGGGGTCACGATTTTTTATCCGGAGCAGAAAATTGAGGCGATCCAGCCCTATCCCTGGACCATCCAGGGGCGCGGACAGCATTACAATGTCATCGATGTCGTCATTTCCAATGCATTCAACGGAATCGATTGCGGGACCTTTCACAATGAAGGGCACCACCTCAGAAATGTCCTCATGTGTGCGGTTCGGCGTGGTGTTTATATTGATTACACCACGGATATCGGCCGATTGGAGAATGTTCATATTCATAATGTTTACTGGTGGCGGGTTTCAGCCCCCTACAAACCCACCGAGGAACAGGTCAAACAACTTGAGGCATATACCCGGGCGAATCTCGAGGGCTTCATCATCGGGCGCACAGACTGGGAATATATTTCGAACTGTTTAGTGATCTGGGCCAGGATTGGATTTCATTTCATCTCTGGAGAGACCGGACAGGCTAATGCCCTGATTACCCAGAGTGGATCGGATCTTGGCCCGGTGGCAGTCAAAGTGGATCGTGTGCAGGACCATGCCGGAACCATTTTTGAAAATTGCCAGTTCATGTCCGGGTTCGAAATCGGCCCTGACAACAAAGGCCCCATCAAACTGACCACCTGTGGATTCTGGGGAAAAGCGGGAGCCGGATCACAGATGGTCCTTGGCGGGAAAGGCACTGTGACACTGACCGCCACCCATTTTCACAAGTGGGACCAGGAAGGCCAGGGAAAGGCCTGCATCCAGGCATTGGATGGCTCACTGATTCTCAATGGCTGCGAATTCATGGGAGAAGGCATTGCGGCTCCCCACCTCCTGCTGGGTGAAGAGCTGCAATCCGCGGTGATTCTCGGGAATCGGTTCACCCATGGGAAGATGCGCATCGAAAACAACAGCCAGGGAGATGTTCAGATCCTTGGCAATGTCGAGCAGTGATGTTTATAACTGGAGAACCACGCTCCATCCCAGATTGAGGTAAGGGTCGGCTCAGACCGACCCTTACAGATCGAAATTCTGCTCAAAAGTGAGCTGGCTGGGGACAGTGAGGGTGACACTTTTTTCATCTTCAGCCGAAAAAGCAGCCACAACCGCCTCATAAGAGCCTGCTGGAAGGCCTTCGAAGGAGTAGTTCCCCCACGGGTCGGTCACTGCCATGAAATCGGTGACCTCGGTTGCAAAGCGTGGATAAAGGACCACAGTCGACTGGCTGAGGGGTTTTCCATTCAGAGTGACCTTGCCTGACATCCGGACTCCGCTGTCCACCGATAGGTGGACCACAGTGGGTTGGCCTTCATTGACTGAAACATTCCTTGAGAGAAGGACCCGTCCATAGCCGGACTGGACCCGGTCAGTTGAGCCACCCGGCGCACGCAGAGTCAACCGATAGTGGCCCGGGCCGACTTTCGGGATCTTGAAAGATCCATTGCCATCCGAACGGCAGACCAGATCCTCCAACATGCGTGGATCGATTCGTCCCCCGATCGGTTCGGCTTTAATCTTGTATCCCATGGCACCCGCCCCATTCACAAAACCCACTGTCCCCTCGATGGATCCCCCCTGGCTCAGCACAATCACCCCCAGATCAACTGGGTTTTGGGGAGCCACTGCGATGTTTGGAATGAGGGTGGGGGCATGTCCCTCGTGGTGCACCACCATGGCGTAACGGTCCGGTGGAAGCCCCAGGAAGGTAAAGGAACCATCCGGTCCGACACTTCTCGACAGGTTCCCCAGGGAAACAAAAGCATCAGAAATCGGCGAGCCATCGCTGGAGGCGACTCGACCCGATATGGACCCTCCATTATTCAGGGTGATATGGAGGTCGGGTGTCTCGGCTCCCCGCACAATTTCAACCGCCACCGAGGCTTCGCCGATTCCCTCTGAACGAACATTCAAAGTGTAAAGCCCCGCAGCAAGGCCATGCAGATCGAATGCGCCATCCTGAGATTGAAATGTGCCGCGCACTGTTCTCGAGGAGCTTCCATCCAGCAGCCCTGTTTCCGCGGTGGGAATTACCTGGATCGAAAAACTCTGGCAGGGGGTTCTCCCATCCGGCATGGTGACAATGCCCGACAGACCTGCATTCGCATCCAGCTGGAAATTCACCTGGGTGCTTCCACCCTCCACATCGAATAGGAGATCCGATGCACCGCTCTTCTCATGAACCGCAACCACAGTATAAACACCCTCGCGCAGCCCCTCGAGGCGATACGAGCCATCCCCCTGGGTCTTCACCGACTGAAAAACACCACTTCCCTTCCAGCTGGCCAGCTGTTCCTGCCCCAGGCTGCCGAGGTCCCTTCCCGATAGCAGCAGGTCATCGGTCAGGATTCCACCGGCAATGAGTGCCTCGAGGCGTCCCCAGAATGCGCCGACCTCCGCCCCCGGGAGCGGATTTCCATCCATATCGGCCACCTGTCCGGAGATCTCAGTCGGGTTGGCCTGTTCCAGAATGATCCGATATTCCGGATTGGCGCTTTTCATTCCAACAAAAACCGATTCAACTCCCCCCGGCCAGAATCCCTCTTTTTCCGCCACCAATGTGTAACGGCCATAGGGGGCTTCCTTGAACATAAATTTTCCATCCTCTGCCGAGGTCACCCGGAGAGATGATTGGTTGGATGATTGTGTCGATCTGGATTGATCCATTTCAAGCGGTTGCAATTGCACTCTTGTGCCAGGAATGCCATTGCCGGTCGCATCGACCACAATGCCTTGAATCGCTGCGGAAGGTCCAGCAGTTACAGGGATCTGCAATGAAGACAAATCCCGAAATGGCTGAACAGTGAGGATCGGATGGGCACCTTCGGTGGCGGGTTTGGGATCTCCGTAGTATCCGGCTTTGTAGCCTTGGATTTCAGCACTGAGGTAATACCTTCCCGCCGGAACGAACTTCAATGTGAAGGTGCCTCCGGAATCGGCTTTGTCTGCCGGGATTTCAGCATCTGTTGCGGTGGGCTTATCCACTGGAATGGCACGAATCACTCCCGGGCCAACTCCGGCTTTGGTCTGATCATTCACAACCCGGCCCGAGAGCGAAACCCCCGAGATCATCGGAATGTCGCCAAGATCGAGGACACTTTCATCCCCCTCGAAATCAGCTGGAAGAACCAGCTCTTGAAAATGCGGATCTTTTTTAAAGGTGAGGGTGTTGTTGACAACCCGTGTCGAGATCTGGAAAGCACCCTGGGCATCGGTCGCGCCCGCTTCGGTAATCGGCTGAAGCCGGTTCTGGAGTGAGATCTGGACACCCTCCACCGGCTGCTTGCTGGAGGTCTCCACGATCCTGCCGGTGATTTTTCGCTCAGTGAAAACCAGGAGGTCTTTTTTATGATGTGAAATGCCCCCTGATATGGATAGCTCATAGGGCACTGATTCCGATTCTTTGTGGAAAGCCTGGAGAGAGAGAGTAAAGCGCCGTGGCAACCCGCCAATCCGGTAATAACCAGTCTGGCTGGCGATCACTTCACCAAACATCAGTGGAAACTCTTTAGACTGCAGGGTTACCGCAATACTCGCCCCGGGAATCCCAGACCCGGCGGGAGAAAGCAGCACCATCCCCGATACCCGGACCTCAGGCTCCAGACGGAAAACAGTGTCGCTGGTGCCGGTGCGCGCCATCAGGGAGGTCTTCCTCGAGAAGCCTGTTGCATAAGCCACAAGGCTGTACACCCCTGCCTCGAGGTTATTGAATCGAAAGGCCCCTTTGGCATCGGTTTGGACAGTGGCAAGCGCTGATCCAACCGAAAGCAGGCTCAGCTGCTTCTTCCCGGCATTGTCCATGCCTGGCCCGTTTAAACCGGTTACACGTATTCCCGCGCTGTTGCGGCCCTCATACACCTGAACTGTTGCCCCGGGAATTTCTTTTCCAATAAAGCTCAGGACTTTGCCTTCAAGAGTGGCGGGGGGAGCCAGTTTGAGGACCGCCCCCTGAAACTTTTCACCCGCCGAGAGCTGGCGATGATCCCCACAGGTTTCCGCCATCACTGCTGCATATCCCTCTCGGGCCGCACGAAATGTCCAACTGCCCGGGGGAAGTGAATCGAAAAAGAACTCTCCCTGCTGGCCCGAAATGGCATCACGGGGGGGGCGGCCTGGAGAGGATGCACGGACTGTCGATCCGGAAACTGTTTTTTCTCCAGAGATCTCAACCACCCGACCCGAATAGGATGCGGTTGTCGGGGCTTCTGTTTCTTTCTCAGGTTCTTTTTGAACAACAGGCGGAGATGAGGGTTGTATTTCATCCTGTTTTTCCGATTTTTTCTGTTTTTCAACAAATTCGATAACAGGTCCCCGGGCTGGAACGGGAGCAGTGGGCGAACGCATCAGCCAGTACCCCACCGCCACAGCCCCGACCGCCATGACCATTGCCAGAATCAGCAGGAAAGGATTGAATACTTTTGTTTCGTCTTTCTTTTTCATCATTATTCACAATTTAAGGGAGAGAGAGGCTCCAAACAAGGGAACCATGGAACGTGGCATATACCGTTGCATCGATGCATCACTGGATCGCGCTGTTGAGGGATTGCGGGTATTGATGGATGTCTGCCGATTCAGCCTGGACCAGACTGATCTATCCGAAAGGTTGAAACACCTGCGCCATGAACTGGTCCTGGCCCTCAGCCGGGATTTTTCACAGAGGTCTGTGCTGGTGAATGCACGAGACAGCCAGCTGGATGTTTCCCGCCCTCAGGAATCCTCCCCCATCCCGGCCCCCTACCTGGATGAAGCAGAACTGTTTTCAGCGAATATGAGCCGTGTTCAGGAAGCGGCTCGTTCACTGGAAGAATCCCTTCGTCTATTTGATCCAGCCAAGGCCCGGCAGGTAGAGAACATCCGTTATCGTTTGTATGACCTTCAGAAGGAGGCTCAACCCTGGGTTGAGAAGCTATCTCTCCGGCGCCTGATGGATTTTGAATTGTATGTGGTGACAGACCGGACAATTGGCAGAAACCGCCCCATCGACAAGCTGGCCGGTGAAGCGATTCGCGGGGGAGCCGGTTGCATCCAGCTCCGCGAAAAGACCGCTGATATCCGGTCGTTCATCAAATATGCCAGGCTGCTGCGCAAAGTCACACGTGAGGAGGGAGCGACATTCATCATCAATGACAGCCTGGATATCGCGCTTGATTGCGAAGCGGATGGGGTCCATCTCGGGCAGGAGGATCTTCCGTTGGAGGTGGCCAGAAAAATTTCCGCGGGAAGGCTTCTGGCCGGGATATCGACTCACAATCGCGAACAGGCCCTGGCAGCTGAAAAAGGCGGCGCCGGATATATCAATCTGGGTCCAATCTTTCAGACCGCCACCAAAGGGGTTCCAGTCAAACCGGTCTCAACCGGTTTTATCCGAGAAATGAAACCGTTGCTGTCGGTGCCTTTCACCACCATGGGCGGGATCCACCTCGACAATGTGGCTGAAGTGATACTGGCGGGAGCGGACCGTGTGGCAGTGGTTTCGGAAGTAATGGGTGCCGATGATGTCGAAAAAGCAGCCCGGCTCCTTCTGGATGAGATCCATCGAGCCAAGGAGGCCCGTGCTGAAAAACAAGCGCTGTAATCCGCTTTTTTTTAATTGGTCAAATGCCAGCCGGAATCATCGACAACAAGGGCTGTGTGGCCTTGATACTGGTCATTGACTGAATGCATCTGCTCGATCGTATCAAAATAACCGACAATGTGTGCCGCACTGAATGAATCTCCGGCTTTGATCGGGCGTCCATAAACCTCTTCGATCATGACAATGATTCCGCCAGGCCTCTGGCTGCACCAGGCTTCATAAACGATGGAAGGATCCAGGGTCATTCCTGCCAGCCAGGGGCCATCCTGGCCTGTCTGCGGGTTTCTCAGGTGGTAGGCGCGAATGAAATGGCTGGGGAGCTGGTGAGTATCCCGCCGGTATCCAAATTTAAGATCCGGGGGAAACGGGGTGAAAAACTCACTGGAGGGAATCCGAACTCCCTCGGGACCGCTCAAGTAGCTCAAATAGATTTCACTGAATGTGTCTCCCTTTTCATGGCGCACACAGCCGGGAGTATCATTTCGAAGAAACATCTCACTGGAATTATTGACTGAGTCGATTCTGTCCATCAGAACAAAATACCTTTTGCCTTTTGGAAAAACGATCAGCTGGGTCCACCGCGATCCCGCCTGGCGCCCAGGAGCGGCATATTCGAACCGACAGGTTGTCCTGATGGCCACAAAATCTGTCCCTCGAATAATTTCCGGCTGGACCGGTTTCATCCTGTGACAGAGTTGAGGCCCTTCGATCATCCGCTTGCGATGGCTGCTGCCATGCGCCATCCGGGCATACTCACGCTGGCCTGGATCGGTTTCATTGGCATGCCAGAGATACCTTCCCACCCCATCGCCATCCGGCGCAAAAACCTGGCTGCTCCAGGCTTCATCGCTGCCCGCCTCCATAAGCCAATCCACCACCATCAGGCCATCGCCAGCTTCACGAAAGCCGGTGGTTTTATCCACAAAGGATCCTTTTTCGATGCCGGTCATCCACTGTTTCGGATTATTTTTCGGAATGACTGCTTCGAGCAGATCGGTCTCAATCCGGATGGATCTTTCATCTTCAGTGATTTCAACCCAGGAGGTTTGATCCGGCCTGCTTTCGGGCGGTGGTTCCGATGAAACAGCCGCCAGCAACAGCAGCGTAAGAATGTAAACAGTGGAAATCGACCCGAATAATTTCATGGCCACCCCCGATTTGTTTATCACCAGCCAGAGTGTGAATTCTCTGAAGGAGAATGCATCTTATTCTGAAAAAGACAACAGGGAAGCTCTCAGACGGGTTGTCAGTACCGCCAGGCCCGAGAACATATCTTCATACTGGACAATCGTGTCGGCTGAAACTGTGAGCGCACGCGGTGCAAAATTCCAGATGGCACGGATTCCACCTGCAACCATCAAATCCGCGACCGACTGCGCGGCCTCCGCGGGTACAGTAATGATTCCGGTCAGAATCCGCATCTGTCTGGCCATGCCAGGCAGCCATCCCACAGGCAGGATTTCACGGCCATGGACCACCTGCCCGACTTTATTCGCATCACTGTCGAAGATGGCCACAATATTCAACCCATACTTATTAAACTGCTGATATCCCAGAATCGCGGTCCCGAGGCTTCCAGCCCCCACCAGGACCGCATGAGTCACATTGTTCCAACCCAGCACCTTTTCAAGGGCCTGAATCAAGGCGGGGACCTCATACCCTACCTTGGGTTTCCCCACAATTCCGGTAACAGCCAGATCTTTCCGAATCTGTGTGGGGTCGAGATTCAAGGCGCGAGCGATATCACTGCAGGAGATCACCTTTTTTCCGGAATTCTCTTCCCGCATGAGGAAATGGTGGTAACGAGGGAGTCGGCGAAGTGTCGGTTCTGGAATGGGATGGGTCAGGAGTTCGGTTGTTTTTGGCATTTTATGACCTCCCATGAATTTCGCTCACCGATATCGTGAAATATATCTCGATTATTCCTGCCGGGAGGCTGAATGTCAAGAACAGATAATGGTAATTATTATTGCATATTATAAGATACTCTCTTTTCCATTCATTTCTCTGAACTGGATTGAACCAGAAGCTCAAACTGCGCACCTTCATCGGAATGGGAGGGTAAAAAAATCCCCCATCCGGAGACAGGGGATTTTATTCATCAGCTGGAACGGGTTCCTTTTGTGTGGCTGTTTCTCAGTGGCCCACAATGCTTCCTAACTGGAACATGGGAAGGAACATTGAAATGACGATTCCACCCACCACAACCCCCAGGAAACAGATGATCAGCGGCTCCATCAATGAAGTCAGTCCGGCCACCGCGATGTCCACCTGCTCCTCATAATAATCGGCGATCTTCACCAGCATATCATCGAGCGCGCCGGTCCGCTCACCGATATCGATCATGCGTACCACCATGGGCGGAAAAACTGAGCATTGTTTCAGTGGCCCTGAAATGGATTCGCCTTCCTTGATGCTGTTGCGAACACGAATGACGGCTTCTTCGACCACGCTGTTTCCTGAGCTGCGCGCCACAATTTCCAGCGAGAGGATGATGTTGACTCCGGATCGGAGCAGTGTGCTGAAAGTTCTTGTAAATTTCGCAATCGCAACCTTCTGAAACAGTTCACCGAGGACCGGCATCTTCAGAAGTGCTGCATCGAACTGGTAACGGCCTGATTTGGTTCCGATGTACCGTTTAAAAAGAAAAGCGAGGATGATCACCCCGATCGAGACAGCAATGAAATATTTCTGGCAGAAGAAACTCAGATTGATCATGAATTTCGTCGGAGCCGGGAGTTCCGCATCGAACTGCTCAAAAATATCCGCAAAGACCGGGATAACCTTGATCATCAGAAGCGCCACAACCGCCACAGCCACACTTCCGATAACAGCCGGGTAGATCATGGCCGACTTGATTTTACGCTGCAGTGAAGATGCCTTTTCAAGATAACTGGACAGCTGCAGCAGGATCTGATCGAGCATACCAGCCGCTTCACCCGCACGGATCAGGCTGATGTACAGTGTGTCAAACACCTTGGGGTGCTTGGCCATTGCCTCGGTCAGTGTATCGCCCCCTTCAACATCTTTTTCAATCTGCTTGATGATCGCGGCGAAAGAGCCATTTTCCAGGTTATCCGCCAGGATGGATAAACCCTCGATCAATGGCAGACCGGCATTGACCATGGTGGCCAGCTGGCGGCTGAAAACCACCTTGTCATCGATGGTGATTTTCTTCTTTTTCTGGTGTTTCTTGGTGGCAGCGGCAGCACGAGCCTGGGACTCTTTGATGGATGTCACCACCAGCCCGCGTTCACGCAAAGCCCCCATTCCCTCGATCGTGTTGGCCGCATCGATGGATCCCTCCACCATCTGGCCGACCCGGTCACGCGCCGAATACATGAATGTCGCCATATTCTCCTCCTTCCCGCCACTTATCAGTTTTCATAAGTGGTGCTGAGAACTTCCTGAACAGTGGTCATTCCATCCAGGACTTTTACGATACCGCTGTCGCGCAACGTCTTCATGCCATTTTTTCGCGCAATGTTTTTAATATCGCGGTTTGACAAACCTTTGATGGCTGCATCGGAGAGTTCTTCATCCATCTCCATGACTTCATAAAGCGCCATTCGTCCCCGATAGCCGGTTTCATTGCAATTCCCGCATCCTTTGCCCTCAAAAAAGACCAGCTGGTCGGCCGTGGCCATATCGAGTCCCAGTTGATGGATCAGTTCCGGGGTCGGCTGATAAGGCCGTTTGCACTCAGGGCAGACCTTGCGCACCAGTCTCTGCGCCACCACCAGCAGGAGGCTGGCGCCCACCAGGAATGGTTCCAGGCCCATGTCCACCAGGCGGTTGAGACTGCTGGGTGCATCGTTGGTATGCAGAGTGGACAGCACAAAGTGACCGGTCAGCGCCGCCTTGACCGCAATCGAGGCTGTTTCCAGGTCACGAATTTCACCGATCATGATGATATCGGGATCCTGCCGGAGGAAAGAACGCAGCACTTCCGGGAATCCCATTCCGATTTCAGGCCGAACCTGAACCTGGTTGATCCCACGAATCTGATATTCGACCGGATCCTCCGCAGTCATGATGTTCTTGCCTGGATCATTGATTCGGGACAGAGCCGAATAGAGGGTTGTGGATTTTCCAGAACCTGTGGGGCCGGTAACAATCATCATTCCATAAGGCCTTCGAATGGCGCGTTCAAATTTGGCCAGCGACTCCGGTTCGAACCCAAGCTTCGAAAGGTCGAGCTGCAGGTTCCGTTTGTCGAGAAGCCGCATGACCACCTTTTCGCCATGAACAGTCGGAATAATTGAAACACGGAAATCGACCACACGGTTTTCCAGCTTCATTTTGAAGCGCCCATCCTGGGGTTTCCGTTTCTCTGCGATGTCCAGTTCGGAGATGATTTTGATGCGGCTGATGACTGCATTCTGCATCTTTTTGGGGATGCTCGGCATCTCTTTGAGCACACCATCGATGCGGTAACGGACACGGAATGTTTTTTCTTCCGGTTCGAGGTGGACATCGCTGGTGCGCCCCCGAATTGCTTCGGAGATCAGCATGTTGACCAGGCGGATGATCGGGGCGGATTCCATCCCTTCACCATCGAGGTCGTCATCCTGGTCATGGACCACCTCGATATCATCCTGCTCGAGATCGCCAAGCAGGCTGGCATAGGTTTCATCCGATTTGGATTCCTGCTTGCCGTAATATTTGTCGATGGCGGCTTCGATTTCTTTCGGCAGGGAAATGACCGGCATGACATCCATTCGAGTCTTGATTTTGATCTCATCCAGATGGTGAATGTTGTCCGGGTCGACCAGGGCGACAGTGAGCAGTTTGTCGGTCCGGTCGAGTGGAATGATCTTGTACCTGCGGGCGATGTCTTCGCTGACCGAATCGAGAATTTCGCGATCGATCTCATACTCGGAGATCGAGATATAGGGGATCTGGTAGTGATCCGAGAGGGCTTTTGCGAGTTCTTCCTCAGTAAGGTGATTGTTCTCGACAAGGAATGCAGCCAGAGATTGGGTTCCATCGCTGGCATTGAGCGCCTTTTCGATGTCCACAACCTGATCGATTGAGAGTATCCCGCGTGTGGTCAGATATCTCTGGAACGATCTCGAAAAGATCGGTTTTGATAAAGGCACACTTCGGACAACCTGGCGAACCATGGTGACAATCCAGTCTCAACTTTGGTTCCGGAATTGACACAGTTTCAAACTGTTTAACGGAAAGCCTACCCAAGAATGATTGATTTGTCAATATTCTATTTTATGTAGATTCTATCTTTTCTTTCGATTTGTTGAACCCGGAAGGCCAACCCTGTTCAGAATGTTATTCATCAGCAACCTCCTGGATTTTCTGGATAAGGTGATTTTTCTGTAAATAAGTGGTATTCTTTGCTGTCTCAAGGTGGGGACCGCAGGTGGGCAAACCGGAAATTTCCTGATTCAATCAGGTTTTATTCTGAAAAAAACTGTGAATTAATCGGCTCCAGACTATCCAGAAGCGGAGTCTGGGAAGGAGATAGATATGAAAATCGATGCACATACCCAAATTTGCGCGGTGCTGGGAAAGCCGGTGCGCCATTCCCTTTCCCCCACCATCCATAATGCAGCGCTTCAGTCCAAGGGCTTGAATATGGTGTATGTGGCATTCGAAGTCGATGACATTGCACAGGCAGTCAGCGGGATGCGCGGATTGGGGATCCGCGGATTCAGCATTACAATCCCCCATAAGGTTGCAGCAATGGCATTGGCGGATGAAATCGATCCGGTTGCGGCCAGCATCGGTTCGATCAACACCCTGGTGAACACCGATGGTGTCCTTCGTGGATATAATACGGATGGATATGGCGCACTGCGTGCCATCGAGTCAGCAGGCATCAAACTGTCTGGCAGTGAGGTCACGATCCTTGGCAGCGGAGGCAGCGCCCGTGCGATCGCCTGCACCCTGGCGGCAAAGACCGATATCGCCAAGCTGACTCTCCTGGGTGTGGTTGAGGATGAATTAAAAGCGCTCACACGGCATGTCGCCCAGATTTCCTCTGCTCATGTCGAGGGGCACATGATCAATGACCAGACAATCAAAGATGCCCTTCAGCATTCCAATCTGCTGGTCAATTGCACTCCGATTGGAATGCACCCCAAGGTGGATGAGACTCTTGTGCCGGCCCAGTTCCTGGGTGAGCCGATGGTGGTCTTCGATATTGTTTACAACCCGATGGAAACCCGCCTGCTTCGAGAGGCGCGCCAGGCAAAATGCCGGGTCATATCCGGGGTTGAGATGTTCATCCACCAGGCAGTCGCGCAGTTCGAGCTGTTTACCGGCCAGAATGCTCCTGACAATGTCATGCGGAAGGTCGTCCTGGAGAGCTTGAAATCTTGAGGCAGTCCCGTTTCCTGCATTCCCTCGCAGCTGGCCTCACTTTTCTACTGACCACTTCTGCAGGCAATCTTGCTGCAGTTGCCGGATCCACTCCGCTGAATGTAGTAGTCAGCATTCTCCCTCAGGCCTTTTTTGTTGAAAGAATCGGTGGCTCCCAGGTCAAAGTGGAGGTGCTGGTAGGCCCGGGAAAATCCCATCACACCTATGAACCGACTCCCCAGCAGATGGTTCTGATCTCCAAATCGGATATCTGCTTTCTGATCGGTGTTCCCTTTGAAAAGGGGCTGGCAACCCGCCTGGCCTTCACCCTTCCGAATCTGACACTGATTCAGACACAGAAAGGAGTCCCTCTGAAATGGATTCCGGAATCCGGTGGACAGGGAGAAGCGGATCCCCATATCTGGCTGGATCCTCATCTTGTCCAGATTCAGGCGGAGAATATCTATGCCGGGCTTGTCCAGAAGGATCCGGAGCACAGGGACTATTTTGAGACCAATCTGAAGTCCTTCAAAGCCGATCTCGAGCAGGTGGATTCTGAAATCAAGAAACTGCTGGCTCCTTTTTCAGGCTCCGAGATCTATGTTTTCCATCCAGCCTTCGGCTATTTCCTCGAAAGATATGGCCTTAAGCAATGTTCGATTGAGGTCGAAGGAAAAGAACCTGGCCCGCGGCATCTGGCTGAAATCATATCCCGGATGAAAGAACATCAAGTCAAAGTGCTGTTCGTGCAGCCACAATTTTCGAGCAAGACCGCAGAATCCATTGCCGCTGAGGTCGGAGCACAGGTCATCACCATCGATCCGCTGGCTCCCGATTATCTGGCGAACCTTCGAGAGATGACTCATCAAATCGCCGAAGCCCTGTCATTACGCGATCCTGATTAAACCTGGCAGATACTGTTTTTTTCAATTTATGGTTGATCGAACTGGTCCAGAAGGGCTAACCTGATAAAGATCTGCCGAAAAAGGCTCCACCTGATCTGAAACAGGTGGTTGAATTTTCAAGATGAAGGAGGAAGACATGGTGGTGAAAAATCATCAGCGGGCATTTACTCTGATTGAACTGCTGATTGTCATTGCAATCATTTTGATCCTGATTTCCATCGCCCTTCCGAATTTCCTTGAGGCCCAGGGGCGAGCACGGGTCGCACGTGTCAAAGGGGATATGAAAAGCATCGCCACAGCGATCGAAGCCTTTCGAACCGAACGAGGCGTCCTGCTGATCGATTTCTGGGATGATGGCACCAAGGCAGCGAGCGAGCGCTGGGCGACGAAGTTTGGGAAGGTTGGGCGAAACCCAATGGGCGAATACATGTACTTCGAAGAGTCGTACTACCCGCTCACCTCCCCCGCACGTTATCTTACCAAAGTCCCCTATGACCTCTGGAACGACCCGAAGCGGCAGGTCGGTTTTTCTGGAAGTGAAGTCGGCCTCGGATACATCTATTTCGACAATGATCCGGGATTTCCCGGGTGGGATTTCGCGATCAATCGCTTTTTCCCGGGAGATCCGCTTCAGGTATCATCTCAGACCAAACCGCTTGGCGAGGGTGAATTCGCCATTCTGAGTGTCGGTCCGGATGGGTTCATCGGGGTCAGCAAAGATGGGAAACAGAGGGGCATGGCCTATACACCGACCAATGGAACCTTCAGCAATGGTGATATGGTGTATCGTTCCTCGGGTGCTCAGGACTAATTTCTGGTGAAAAGGTTGATTTTGTGATGGCGCACGATTTCTCCTCACTGGATCCTCATGAAATATCCGAGAAGGCCTCCCGCCAGGAAGCGGCTCGAAAAGAGGGATTCAAAGATCTCCAGCGCGAAGTTGAAAGGTTGAGGCTGGTAGTGGAAACTCTGGTGCGCGCCCTGGTCGAAAAAGGGCTTTATACCCGCGAGCAGATCAATGCCCTTGCCAACCTGATCGATATGGAGGATGGCCGCCGGGATGGGCGGATACCCATCTCCAGGAAAGTGAAAAACTGCTCGGCCTGTGGGAAGGTGATGATGAATGTCTCCGGAGCCTGTGTGTATTGCGGCCATCAGGAGGTGATGGATATTGTTTAAGCTGTTGCTGCTGCTGTTCTGCATCTTCCTTTCATCCATTTCACCCCTCGATGCCTGTGCAGAGCAGGGACAGGCGGCCCAGGGGACATCCACCAGCCCGATCACCCTCGCTGTCGGTGATCTGGCAGTGACCTTCGCAGATAATACTGCCTTCGGGGAGTTCCATAAGAGCAGATACAATGGGATTGCCTCGCTGGTGCATTCCGCTTCACCGGGGAACCTGTTTGTCCCGGATTATGCCGGCTTCAATCTCGAGCATTTCTTTGGAGGAGAACGGCTTGAGGAGCTTTTCGAACCCCGTGAACACCCGATGATCCTCTCACAGATCGACGGCCAGACAGTCCAGTTGCACCAGCCCCCCTCACCCCGTTCCAAAGTCGAGACCAATCAGTTATTCAAGGTGGTTCCACCGCACTCGATCGATATCCAGGTCCGGGCTGTCCTCGGCGATCTCACACATTTTCCCCATGGTTACGCAGGCTTGTTCTGGGCCAGTTACATCCATCGACCGGAGAACCGTGCGGTATTCTTCTGGGGGAGAAGCCAGGAGGATCCCACCCCGCGCTGGATTGAAGCATTCTCCGAAGTCCATGGGGTGAAATCATCCCACCTCTATGCAGAAGACCGCTTTCAGCCATTCTATTCAGCAGATTTTAATGTGACCCTTGCCAATCACTTCTCAGATTTTCAGTACCTTGAACCCTGCTATTTTGGCCGGAGTGGAAAGATGGTTTTTGCAGTGTTTTTCGATCGCAGTGAGGGGATTCGATTCAGCCAGTCCCCGACTGGTGGAGGAGGCAAAAACCCCGCCTGGGACCACCACTTTCTGATTCGGAATCCTGAGGTTGGAAAGGAATATGGCTATCGTGCCAGAGTGGTTTATAAGCCTTTCATTTCCAATGAGGATATCCGCGCTGAGTTCAGCGAATGGCGTCGGCAGCTCAATTAAAGAACAGGTGAATCAGGCATCAAACCGGGCCGGGCAATGATGCAACCAATTGGGTTTTCTGGCTTGAAACAGATCTCGATTGGAAATATCTGCAAAGATCAGCCCACCCTGCCCTCAGTGAGTTGTTTTCGTGAGAGCGGAGCGAACCGGCCGGATATAACCTGTCAGGTCCTGTTTTGCGTAAAAAGCAATCCCCACATCAAAAGACACATACCAGGATTGCCCCGGAACACCAGCCACAGGTGTTGAGGTCCAAGCCCATGAACTGGTGTTGAGAAAAACAGGGTCAATTGCGGGGGCGCTCCTCGAATAGTCTATCAGGCTGCTCAATTCATTGAGATTCGGCAAACGCCAGTCGGCAAATCCGGCAAAAGTGAGACTCTCACAAGTGCTGAGAGCCTCTGACCAATTCATCGCTCCGGCAACTCCAGGGACACTCGGATCTTGTATCCACATCAATCCAGTGTTGTTGTCACTAACAGTTCCGTTTCCGTTGACAGTGAAACGTTGGTTCTTGCTTGAGTTACCTCCACGCACCGGGCGTATAAAATTCGAGACTGATTTGAAGGTCCAGTTAACCGGCCCATAGGAGTATTTCATCCATGCATGACCTTCCGGGTTATTTTTAAAGGGCGTGGCAGACCAATAGGCAGCTTCTGTTCGAGAGGAAAAAATCGGATTGATGGCTGGATCAGGCCGGCCTGCATCGGTCAGAGTCGAGAGTTCCTCAATTGATGGTAAACGCCAGTCCGAATATCCGGAAAACTCCAGGCTCGCACAGGCCTGATTGGCCTCATCCCATGTATATGTGGCACTGACAACAGTGGATGCCGGATCCTTCAGCCACATCAGCCCCGTGTTGTTATCAGTAATGGTTCCATTGCCATGGTCGCTGAAAGACTGAGGCGCCCCCATCCTGTAATGACCATCATCACCAGATAGCTGCGAAATTGTGACGCCTGTCGCAATCGTTCCAATGATACCCTCCCGCCAGGCTCCTCCCGGATTCGGAGGTGTGGGAGTTGGGGTTGGAAGGATTTGGACCTGCCACTGGCTCATAAAGATGATCAGGTCTTTAGCATCGATTACCTGGTCGTGGTTTAAATCAATTTGGGGTAAATCCGGAGTGGGAACTGGATCCTGGGCTGATACGGGATGGATCAACCCTCCAAGGAGGATTGATAGTACCAGAACAACTCTATCAATTTTTCGGTCTTGCATTCTGATCCTCCTCTCGAGACCGATTTGTAAGGATGGCAATGTTATCCCGTCAGTTAAAAAATGGTCAACAACAAAATCATGCTGCCAAGCATATTTTTTCCCTATCCAATCGCATATGACCTCACTAAATTAGTGCCCAGCTTATGATCTGATTTCTGCAGGAGGGAAAATAATGGCACGGCTGCTACAGACTGCATTGCTGCTGGTTGCTTCCGGGGCTTGTCTCTTCATGGCCGCGACTGCACAGACAGGAACAAGCCAGACAGGCAGGGAATACCATGTTTCGGTGCATGGCGATGATGCAAATGAAGGTTCCCAGGAAAAGCCATTGCGAACGATATCCGCCGCAGCGCAACTTGCGCAGCCTGGAGATATCATCACTGTCCACTCGGGGGTCTATCGCGAATCGGTCCAGCCTCCAAGGGGAGGTGACTCGGAGGATAAGCGCATAACCTACCAGTCAGCTGCTGGTGAAAAAGCTGAAATCAAGGGGTCTGAAATCATCAGGAACTGGGAGAAAGTCCAGGGTGACACCTGGAAAACAGTCCTTCCCAACAGCTTCTTCGGAGGCTTCAATCCATACAGTGACCTAATCCACGGTGACTGGTTCAATCCGAAAGACCGGCAGCACCACACAGGCGCTGTGTACCTCAATGGCTTCTGGCTGGCCGAAGCGGCGGCACTGGAGGATGTGCTGCAGCCAGCCAGTGAGACTCCGTTATGGTATGGCACAGTCGATGATCAGAACACAACCCTCTGGGCTCAGTTCAAAGGGGTGAATCCAAATGACCAGGAGGTTGAGATCAATGTCCGCAAAACAGTTTTCTATCCGGCCAGGCCAAACATCAACTACATCACTGTGCACGGCTTAACTCTCTGCCATGCTGCGACACAATGGGCTCCTCCGACAGCGGAGCAGACCGGATTGATCGGCACACACTGGAGCAGGGGGTGGATCATAGAAAACAACACAGTGAGCCACTCGATCTGCTCCGGGATTTCACTTGGAAAATACGGGGATGAATGGGATAACACTTCGGCGGATACGGCGGAGGGCTATGTCAAAACCATCGAACGCGCTTTGCAGAACGGCTGGGACAAGGGCACAATCGGCCACCATGTTGTTCGCAACAACACCATATCACACTGTGAGCAGGCTGGAATTGTCGGCAGCCTGGGCGCCGTG
>JAANMT010000818.1_pt1 | contig 33145 bp, 34 predicted proteins | sample 7279711 | NCBI WGS metagenome assembly JAANMT01 (sample SAMN14094538, study PRJNA606508) | bioreactor metagenome | isolation source: A lab-scale SPAN reactor treating ammonium-rich wastewater day 1 | place: Ireland: Galway | collected 2017-01-16 | reverse complement strand
AAGAAGTAATTAATGTAAATGATCGGGTTCAGGCATTTAATGAGTTTTTCAGCGGACAGTTTATGAGAATTGTTCCTGTACAGAATGATCCGAACAACACCTGGCATTCCTGGCTGGACCAGAATTTCGAACCGGATATGGAATCCCAGAAAGTGATGGGACCCTATTTCTCTGAAGTGATGGCTGCACAAAAATCAGGAAACTGGAGTAAAGCAGATGCTGAACTTCAGAAGCTTTCACAATACCAGCAGACTTGGGGAAAAAATGTAGTTCCGCCTCAGTCAAAGGTTGACATTGAAGTATTTATGAACAAGGTGAATATCAATTTTCATTTATTGATTTTCTACACCATAATTGGCGGTCTTCTGTTGGTATTAGGTTTTATCGAGTTATTCAGACCAAGCAAAATACTCAGTAAAATCATTAAAGGACTTATTTTAGTAGGACTGGTTGGCTACTTCTTCCAGTTTTTAGGTTTGGTTGCAAGATGGTATATTTCAGGTCACGCACCTTGGAGTAACGGTTATGAAGCCATTATTTTCATCTCATGGGTCGGAATTACAGCAGGTTTGATGCTATACAGAAACTCTAACGCGCTGATCCCGGCAGCCGGATTTATGGTTGCGGTGATTATGATGGGATTTGCGCATGGCGGTTCTGCACTTGATCCGCAGATTACTCCTCTTGTTCCGGTACTTAAATCGTACTGGTTAATTATTCACGTAGCCATTATTACCGCGAGTTACGGATTCTTCGGACTATCAATGGTGATTGCGATTATTGTACTCATGTTTTATATTTTCTCTAATAATAAAGTTTACAAAATCCACAGCGATACCACCATTAAGGAACTTACCATTGTATCTGAAATGTCCCTCACTATCGGGCTTTATGCTTTAACGGTAGGTACATTCTTAGGTGGAATTTGGGCAAACGAATCCTGGGGCCGTTACTGGAGCTGGGATCCGAAAGAAACCTGGGCTTTCATCTCGGTAATGGTTTATGCATTTGTACTCCACATGCGTCTTGTTCCGGGATTAAGAGGAAGATGGGCTTTCCACGTAGCAGCGCTCTTCGCAATCAGCACGATTGTAATGACGTATTTCGGAGTGAATTACTACCTGAGCGGCCTGCATTCTTATGCTGCAGGTGATCCGGTTCCGGTTCCGGCTTGGGTCTATATTGGTACTGCATTTATGCTTACTCTTGCAGCGGTTTCGTATTTCCGGTTCAAGAAGTTAGGAAAATCTTAGAACAAATTAAATCATAAGAAATCCCGGAACTATTTTCCGGGATTTTTATTTCGGGAAATTGCAGGGATAAAGCTTATCACTGAAAGATTGATTTGTTATGAATCGCCTTACTGTTAGAATTTGGTTTTTATTTAAAATCACTAAATATTCATTAGATTTGTAACCTTTACAGCTCATATTAAATATTAATCCCTTTCACAGTTTTGAGTACTTTTCTCACCATTCTCGGCTTTAATTCGGCAATTCCTACAGTGAATTCCTCGCCAACTGCACAGTTTCTGGAAATGGAGGAACGCGCTTTCTTAATTGATTGTGGCGAAGGAACTCAGGTTCAGTTGCGCAAAGCAAAAGCGAGATTTTCTAAGATCAATCATATATTTATCTCGCACCTGCATGGTGATCACTGTTTTGGTTTACCGGGGCTTATCGCCTCGTTTAGGCTGTTGGGAAGGGAAACTCCGCTGCATATTTACGCTCCGAAAGGCATTAAGGAAATGCTCGAAACTATTTTTAGAATTACAGAAACACATAAAGGTTTTGAATTGATATATCATGAACTCGAAAGTAAAAAATCGGTAAAAATATTTGAAGATAACAGGCTCGAAGTGTTTACCATACCGCTTAATCACAGGATTTACTGCAATGGTTATCTCTTCCGCGAGAAACCGAAAGAACGGCATCTCAACATGCAGGAAATTTCAAAATATCCGGAAATCGAAACCTGCGATTATCATAATTTAAAACTGGGAAAAGATTTTGTTTTAAGCGACGGATATCTATTAAAAAATGAGGTACTGACCACAGAACCTACAAAGTCTGTGTCCTACGCATTTTGCAGTGATACCCGCTATCTTGAATCAATTCTGCCCATCATTGAAAATGTGGACGTGCTATATCACGAAGCTACTTTTCTGCATGAACTTAAAGAAATGGCTGATTACACTGGACATACGACCGCGTTGGAAGCTGCAAGAATTGCGAGAAAAGCCAATGTTGGGAAATTAATTCTCGGACATTTTTCCAACAGATATCACGATTTGAATGTATTTACAGACGAAGCGCGTGAAGTTTTTGCAAATACCTTTCTTCCAAAAGCGCTGGAGCCAGTTAAAATAGGATAAGAATGACTTTTTCTGAATTAAAGAATTTTCTGGATGAAAAAGCCGAATTCTATAACGCTCCCGAGTTTGTTGAAAATGACCCCGTTCAGATCGCGCACCGGTTTTCGCTGAAACAGGATATAGAAATCGCCGGTTTTTTAACGGCAACGATTTCCTGGGGTACGCGGAAGTCAATCATTAATGATGCAGAGAAGATGCTCGCATTTATGGAGCAAACTCCTTATGATTTCATCCGCAATGTTTCTGTGAAAGAATTGGAAAGCTTAAAAAACCGAAGTATTCACAGAACGTTTAACGGCGAAGATTTCCGGGAGTTCATTCTTAATCTGAAAAGAACCTATCACAATAATGACAGTCTTGAAAATCTTTTTTCAATCCACGGAAATGAAACTAATTTCTACCATTCATTAGAACGTTTCAGGCAGAATTTCATTGGTGATGTTCAGCACCGGAGCCACAAACATGTAAGTTCGACCTATAAAAATTCTTCTGCAAAAAGACTCATGATGTTTCTCCGTTGGATGGTGCGTAAAGACAGAAAAGGTGTTGATTTCGGGATTTGGGAAAACATTGATCCGAAGAATCTTTCAATTCCGCTCGATGTTCATACCGGAAATATCTCAAGAAAACTCAGCCTGATTCAGCGCAAACAGAACGACTGGAAAACAGTGGAAGAACTGGATTTGGCCATAAGGAAATTCGATTCCGCGGATCCTGCAAAATATGATTTCGCGCTTTTTGGCTTAGGCGTATCAGGGGATTTTTAACTAAATTTGCCCAAACTTCTTGAAAATGGGACGAAAGGAAGAACGCGAAAAGAAAATTCAGCTTTTAGAAAAAGTAACCGATGGGGTGATGTGGTGGATTGGTTCAATTCCTTCACTCATCGTACATTCAATTGTCTTTGCAACCGCTTTTCTGCTGCCGGTTTTCGGTATTGTGAGCGTTGATAAAATGCTGCTCGTTTTAACCACCGTTTTATCTTTGGAAGCTATTTATCTTGCCATTTTCATTCAGATGTCGGTGAACAGAAGTCAGGAACATATCGAAGATATCCGTGAGGATATTGAAGAGATTCAGGATGATATTGAAGAAATCAGCGAGGATATTGAAGAAATCAGCGAGGATATTGATGATATTCAGGAAGATATTGAAGACATCGCCGAAGACGAAGACGATGAAGATCACAACGAGCGTGCGAAAAATGTCATGCTTAAAAGCAACGTTTCATCAAACAAAAACGACATCAAAGCTTTAAGGGAAATGATTTCGAATCTTCAGCAGCAACTGGAAGACCTTAAAGGCGAGGATGAAGCTACAGCTGATGAAAATACGCCGGAAAATTAAGCGTTTTTCCATTCAATCGTGAACGAAATAAAATCCTGAACCGACAGTTCCTCTGCGCGTTTTTCCAGGAAAGGGTGATTTTGCAGCGCTTCAGGAATGTTCAGAACTTTCAGCGAATTGGAAAGTTTTTTTCTTCTCTGTCCAAAACCTGCCTTTACAATCTGTTTAAAAAGAACTTCGTTTCCGGCCAAACCTTCTTTTGGATTTCTTGTGAGTTTAATGACGCCGGATTTCACTTTTGGCGGCGGATTGAAAACGTTTTCGTGAACCGTAAAAAGGTATTTCACATCATACAGCGCCTGCACCAAAACCGACAGGATTCCGTAATCCTTAGTCCGCGGAACTGCAGCTGTACGTTCTGCAACTTCTTTCTGAAACATTCCGACCATTTCCGGTACATGATCATAAAAATCGATGATTTTAAATAAAATCTGCGACGAGATATTGTATGGGAAATTTCCGATTACTGCAACCTGATCATTAAAGACATTTGGAACATCAATTTTAAGGAAATCGCCTGTGAAATGTTGCTCTTGCAGTTTCGGGTAATGATTTTTCAGATAATCAATTGATTCCGAATCGATTTCAGCAACGAAGATTTCAGCGTTTTTATCCAGAAGATATTTGGTAAGAACGCCCATTCCCGGACCCACTTCAAGCACCTTACTGTAATTTTCAAAAGTCAGTGCATCTACAATATTTTTGGCAATATTTTCGTCCGTCAGGAAATGTTGGCCTAAATGTTTCTTCGCTCTTACGCTCATAAAATCGATATTCTTAAGTTGAATTGCGGTGCTGAAAAGATTTTCTTTTATGTTTTTTTTAACACCGATTTTCTTGTATTCTCCGCAAATTACGGAAGTTTTTTTCTATTTTAGCAGAAATTTTTTATTTAATGGCAAAGACAGTTGAGGATTTTAACAAAAGACGCCTTCGCTCCAGTAATATTACGGTTGTCGTGAGTATAGCACTGGTTTTATTTTTGTTGGGATTAATGGGATTGATATTGATTAATGCTCAGAAATATTCAGATTATATCAAGGAGCAACTTGTTGTAAATGCATATTTTGATGAAAATTTCGATGCCAAGGATTCTGCGAAAACCGTGAAAAGGGAGGCAGAAACCTTCAAGAAAATTCAGGCATTAACACCGGTAAAACGTGCTACCTATATTACCCGTGAGATGGCCGCATCAGAAGCTAAGAAAAGTATGGGCATTGAATCCAGTGCGCTTTTTGAAGAAAATATTTTTCCCTCGTCTGTCGAAATTGCCCTGAAACCCGAATATGTAGATCCGGTAAGAATCGAAGAAGCCATTAAACAGATAAAAGCGACTCCCGGAATTGTAGATGTGAAGAACAACAGCACGCTGATGGTCGAAGTTTACAATAATCTCAACAATATCCTGAAATGGATTTTAGGATTCTCTATCCTCTTCCTGATCTTGGCTGTAGTTCTCATTAATAACTCAATTCGTCTTAAGATTTTCTCCAAACGTTTTATCATCAAAACGATGCAGCTTGTAGGTGCAAAACGGCGCTTTATTTTAAAACCTTTCATTAAAGAAGCCGTGATTCTTGGTGTCATTGGAGCTTTGCTTGGTTTAGCTGTACTTTTCGGCGCGTGGTATTATTTCATTACTCAGATCGGGACACCATTTGCACAGGATAATAACCAACTCATTATTCTTGTTGCCGGTATTTTCCTTCTTGGCGTTTTAATTACCGTACTAAGTACTATTTTTGCGACATGGAGATTCCTCCGTTCAAATGTTGATGATTTATACTATTCTTAAAAATGAGCAAAAAAAATAAAAATTTCTCAGCAGCCGATTTTGGTAAGAAAGAGGCAGAACTTCCGCAGGAAAACGGTTTCTACTTCGGTCCGCAGAATTATAGATTGATGCTCATAGGTTTAGCATTAATTGTAGTAGGATTCTTACTGATGATGGGCCCTGACGCTAATACCGTTGATGGGAAATACGATCCCAATTCCTGGAACGACGGCATTTTTTCGATCCGAAGAATCCGGATCGCACCTTTATTGGTTGTCGCAGGTTTCGTGGTAGAAGTGTATGCCATTTTGAAAAGAAACAAATAATATTTACAACAATAAATATCAGACTTTGTCAAAGCTTTTTTTGTAGACTTTGACAAAGTTTTTTAATTAAAAGTTTACCTATTCATGGATTTATTAAGAGCAATTCTTATTGCAATTATCGAGGGCTTAACCGAATATCTGCCGGTTTCCTCAACTGCACACATGATTTTTACCAGTTCAATTTTCGGCATTCAGGAAGATGAATTTGTGAAGATGTTTCAGGTTTCCATTCAGTTTGGAGCCATTCTGGCGGTTGTTTTTCTGTACTGGAAAAAGTTTTTCGATTTCAAAAATATCAGCTTTTATCTGAAACTTGCCGTGGCAGTTATTCCGGCTTTGGCGCTTGGTAAACTCTTCGATGATAAAATTGAAGCCGTTCTCGGTGATCCCGTGCCGATCGCGATTGTGCTGATTATCGGTGGAGTCGTTTTACTTTTTATCGACAAACTCTTCAAAGTTCATATCATTGATGACGAGAAAGATGTCTCTTACAAAAGCGCATTAATCATCGGATTCTGGCAGTGTTTGGCCATGATGCCCGGGACAAGCCGCAGTGCCGCATCAATTATTGGAGGAATGCAGCAGAAACTCACCAGAAAAGCTGCTGCTGAATTTTCGTTTTTCCTGGCTGTTCCTACAATGTTAGCTGTTACGGTTTATTCGATTTTCCTGAAAGACTGGAATCACAAAGGAATCGAACAGAAAGGTTATGAAATGCTCATGCAGGGCGATAACCTGATGTATTTTCTGGTAGGAAACGTCGTAGCCTTTGTTGTCGCAGTTATTGCTATTAAATTTTTCATCGGCGTTTTAACGAAATACGGTTTCAAACCCTGGGGCTGGTACCGGATTACCGTTGGAATTGTGCTGCTGGTTTATTTTACGCAGTTCGCATAGTTTTTGGGCAGCTTTATCCGTCCTCCGTTCCCGCTTTTTCGCCTTCACTTTGTTGCGGCGAAAAGAGCTCCACTCAGGTCGGGCTGCGGATCGGGTTAGCAATCATTATTTAGTTATAAGAAATGACAGGAAAGTTTTTATCAGTATTTATATTTTTTAATTTCTTTACATCGTGTTCACCACTTTATATGGTGTATGTTCAAAACAATACGGAAGAACCTGTTGAAATTTTTGTGGAATTAAAAGACGAAAAATTCACCAAGAAGTATAGAGAAGAATTAGAAAAGCGACATGTGTTTTTTTATAAAAAATCTGACCAAATAGAGCAGTTTTCAATAGATTCTTTAAAGATCCTAAACAATAAAATCTCAGAAAAAAAGTATCAATTTACCTCAGATTTGGAGTATAGTTTTGTTTTAGAACCTGATTTGATTACGAACATAGATCCAAATAACAGCATTTCAATATATCCTTTTCAAAAAATTTATTTTGTAAAAGATAACGAAAAATGTTCGGTTGTTCCAAAAAATACCAATCACAACTGTAATTTTAAAATTACAAGTAAACAGAAACTAAAGAAAGATAAGACTCCGAAAATGTTTGTTGATTATATTGAAATACAAAAATAAATGACAGCAGAAGATTTCCTTGAAGGACAAATCATTTTACTCGACAAACCTTTGGACTGGACGAGTTTTCAGGCCGTGAATAAACTCAAATATAAACTCAAAAACGAATTTAATCTTCCAAAGAAATTCAAAATTGGGCATGCCGGAACTTTAGATCCACGTGCGACAGGTTTACTCATCGTTTGTACCGGAAAATTCACGAAAAAAATCCAGGAAATTCAGGACGCGCCCAAAGAATATTTAACGGAAATTAAAATCGGCGTTCAGACCGAATCTTACGACACCGAAAAACCCGAAATTCTTCAACAGGATTATTCGCATATTTCAGAGGAATTTATAAAAGAAACCTTGAAACAATTTGTTGGCGAAATCGACCAGAAACCTCCCGTTTTCTCCGCAATCAAAATCGACGGAAACCGTGCCTATGATTTGGCAAGAAAAGGTCAGGAAGTAGAAATGAAATCCCGTAAAACAACGATTCATTACCTTAATAGCATTGAAATTGAGCTGCCTTTTGTGAGGTTCACGGTAGGTTGTTCAAAAGGAACTTATATCCGAAGTCTGGCTCACGATATCGGTCAGGAACTGAGTGTGGGCGCGTATTTGACCAATTTAAAACGAACGAAAATCGGAGACTATTCCGTAGAAAATGCCGGCGCTGAAATACTCGAAAATGAGTTCCGTTTTAACAAAGCGTTATAAGTTGATGAGGAAATTTTATCTTTTGCTTCTCTTTCTTTCCACCTTAGCTTTTTCTCAGGAAAAGCCTGCCAAGTTGGGTATTTTTGGAACTCTGGAAGCTAATGTAGGTTTTGATTTGGCAGATATCATCCGAACAAATATGGCACAAAGCGATTATGAAAAGAGCCAACTTCCACCCGGGAAATTCAATTATGGTTTTACTTCACAAATCGGATTTCAGCCGTTCAACTGGTTTGCTTTAAGCGGCGGTATCCGTTACAGTTATATCGATCCTAATTATCATCTTGTTTATGCGATGGTACAACCCAATTTTTTTCTGGGAGATCCGAAAGATCAGGATTTTCTTTATATTTATGGGAATTTCGGCACGAAGATTAATCAGACTGCAGCTAAAGATGCCGGATTCGCAGGGTTGGGAATTGGTAAGATTGAACCGCTAAACAAGCATTTTGGCCATAAGTTTCAGCTTTATCTCGAAGATCAGGTTTTGGATGGTGAAGGAAATTTCTTTATCGGACTGTCTTACGGAGTCGTTTTTTTAGGCAACAAAAATTTATAATTACTGTGGAAAAAACACGCATCAATAAATACCTTTCTGAAGTGGGATTCTGCTCCCGCCGAGAAGCCGATAAAATGCTGGAGCAGGGCAGGATTACTGTAAACGGCGTCATTCCGGAAATGGGCACCAAAGTTTCAGAAGAAGATGAAATTCTTGTTGACGGAATTTCAATACGCAAACAGGAAGAAGATCATGTCTATATCGCGCTCAACAAGCCGGTCGGAATCGTTTGTACCACCGATACCAAACGGGAATCGAATAATATCGTAGAATTCGTTAATCATCCTAAAAGAATTTTCCCGATCGGAAGATTAGATAAACCCAGTGAAGGTCTTATTTTGCTTACATCCGATGGAGATATTGTGAATAAAATCCTGCGCGCGAGGAACAATCACGAAAAAGAATATATCGTTCGCGTAGATAAACCCATTACGCCGCAGTTTCTGCATAAAATGCGCAACGGAATTCCAATTCTTGGGACGGTTACCAATAAATGTGAGGTAGAACAAATCGACACGTTAAGTTTCCGTATTGTGCTTACACAGGGACTCAACCGCCAGATCCGCCGCATGTGCGAGTATGTTGGTTATGAAGTGAAAAAACTCAAGCGCATCAGAATCATGAACATCAAGCTGGATTTGCCCGTCGGGAAATGGCGTGATCTTACTGCTGATGAAATGAAAGAACTTGAGGGTTTACTCGAAGATTCGGATAAAACAGTAGATTAGTACTTTTCTTTCAGGTAAAGATAGGCGGTAAGATATTTATTCAGCCGTTTAGCATCTTTCTCGGTCAGCGGTTTTGTAAACCGTGTTAAATCCATATTATCGCGCAGGTCATTCAGCTTTACCGCAACAGCGAGCGCAGATTTCTCGGTCTGCTTAATGAATTCAGTGTAGTCCTGATCAGGCGGATTTTTAGTAAGACATTCTATGGCAAAAACGATGTGGTTGGGAAAACCTTCTTTCAGGAGATATTCATACGTAATCTCCGGGCAGTCTTCAATCACATCGTGCAGTACCCCCACAATCTTTTCATCATAAGTTTTACCGTAATTCATCACCCGGATTACATGCCCGATGTATGGCGTCCCGAACTTATCTGTCTGTCCGCGGTGCGCCTTATCAGCAATTTTTATGGCTTTGTTTAAAAGTTCCTCCTTGCTCAGCATTAGATTTCGATGTTTAGCTTCTCGATTTTCTTGCGGTTTCCTACGACCCATACAATATCATCAACCTGAAGGATTTCTGAAGATTCCGGATTCAGGATTCTCTCGTCGCCACGCCGTATTGCGATAACCAATCCGTCAGTTTTATCGCGGATTCCTGATTCGCGGATGCTTAGCCCTTTCTTAGGTGAATGATGATTGATGAGGATTTTGCCGAGTTTAATGTGGTTAATATCTTCTTCAATGATCAACTCCTGACTGTCGAAAATCGGTTTGAAAATCTGCAACTGATCATCCGTCGCAATAATTCCCACTTTATCGTATGGCATCAGTACTTCAAAACGGTCGGGTGTATGAATCAGTTTTTCGCCTCTTTTAATATATCCTACATTCACACCGAATTTTTCGCGCCACTGCAAATCCAGAAGGTTTTTACCCACGAAATCGGCAAGAGGTTTCACTTCAAGTTCTACAATATGCACATCCCAGGCGGCCAGGTTATTGGTTACTTCAGAATTTCCGGCAAGTCTTGTAATGGCTTCACTCTGAATATTTTCTGATCTGTCATTAAGGTTGGTAATAAACCTTTTCTCGATCCTGTTATAAAATTTGTTGATTCTTTTAGAAAACACAATCATCAGGATAACCGCGACAGGAATCGTGATAAAGAATGAAATGGTAGTAGACGCAAACCGATCCAGGAAAAAGCCCAGAATCCCTATACCAAACGCAATTCGTGCAATCTCGATGATAAGCAGTGGCCCGCGGTTGTATTTCGTCTTTGTCCACAGTTCTTTATACGCAACAGAACTCGGTCTTTTTACCATTAAAGCCCACAGGAACGGAAGAATAAAGAGTACAGGAAGTGCATTCCCGATGATGTTTTTAATGTCATTGCTGTCCAGGTTTTCATTAATGGCCGGAATAATAAATCGGGAGAACAGCAGATAAATGGCCACAATAATAATTCCGTTGATCACCACAATTCTTCCGTAATTTTTCAGAATGGTCTGCCAGTTGGTTTCGGCCTGGATATTTTGGGTATTCGTCGAATATTTATTGATTTTGGCGATGTATTTAGGTGGAACCACCTTCACAAGCCAATTGTAAAAAGGTTCAGAGAATTTAATCAGATAAGGCGTCGTAAACGTTGTAATTGCAGACACTCCTACGGCCACGGGGAACAGGAAGTCTGAAATTACACCAAGCGATAAGCCCAGCGTGGCTACAATGAACGCAAATTCGCCAATCTGGGCCATACTCATCCCGACCTGAACCGACTGTTTAAGCGGCTGCCCGGAAATAAGCGCTCCCAGTGTGGAACTGAAAAGTTTACCGAATAATGTTAACAGCGTAACGACTAAAATTGGCCATGCATAAGTGATCATGGCATCATAATTAATCATCATCCCGACAGAAACGAAGAATACAGCACCGAAAAGGTCTTTTACCGATTTCAGCGTATGTTCTACCTTTTCAGCGATTTTAGTTTCAGCGATGATGGAACCCATTACGAAAGCTCCAAGTTCAGCTGAAAATCCTACTGATGTTGCGATAAGAACCATACCCAAACAAAGACCGATAGAAAGTATCATCAGGATTTCGTCATCGATCAGCGGCTTTATTTTCTTTAATAGGGTAGGCAATAAGAAGATTCCCAACAGGAACCACAGACTCAGGAAGAATAGCAGTTTGGCTACGGTAAACAGAATTTGGGTGCCTTCAAATTCTTTGGTTACGGCGATTGTGGAAAGCAAAACCATCAGTAAGATGACGACAATATCCTCGACGACCAGAACCCCGAAGACCGTTTTTGCGAAGTTTTTGGTTTTGACCCCCAGCTCGTCGAAAGCCCGGATGATAATCGTGGTCGAGGAACTGGCGAGCATACCACCCAGAAACAAACTGTCCATGGTACTCCAGCCGAGCATGCGGCCGGTGTAGTAGCCGGCAATGGTGATGAAGATAATCTCCACAAACGCAGTGATGGAGGCCGAACCGCCCACATTCATCAGTTTCTTGAAACTGAATTCCAGTCCCAGACTGAAAAGGAGGAAGATCACCCCTATTTCCGCCAGAGTTTTGATATTGGTCATATCAACCACTGAAGGGAAAATTTTGAAATTAGGGCTTACCAGAAATCCCGCAATAATATATCCTAAAACCAGCGGCTGTTTTATTTTTCTGAAAATCAGAACAACAAATGCTGCTACAATAAGTATTAATGCTAGATCTTCAATTAACTTAGGTAAGTGGCCCATATTTCGTAAATGTGTATTTTCACAAAAATAGAGAAATGCTTTAATTTTTCAAAGCATTTCCGGTTTAATTATTATTCTTACGGCTCACAGCCGGTCTTCAGGTATTTTAATTTTTTATAAAAATTTCGCTGACATTTTCAAACCGAAGTGCAGAAATGCTAAACTGATTAAAATCATTAAGCATCGCATACGGAAATTTAATTTTAAAGAATGTCGCTGATAGTACAGAACATAACCACAATAGCAATTTGAAATCGGTGCCGTGGTGTTGCAAATTCTGCGCCAGAATGCTTTCGATTTCATAACAAAGTGAAAAATTCTAAAAAAAAATGTTAAATTTGAGTGTTTGTAAAATTTGAGTCTTGAAAAAGAAAACTTCGGTACTTATTGTAGACAATTCAGGGAAGGATAACCAGCTTATCCAGATTCCTACCCGGTTACTCCTGCACTGGAAAAAATTTCTCTTAGTTTTTAATGTTTTGGTGATCCTGATGTTTGGCATTCTGGCACTCATCATCTACCAGAAAACCAGTACGCATTATCAGGAGAAGCTTGCCCAGGCCAATAAAGTCAAAAGTTTAATCGATCTGAAAAAGGTAAAAGAATCCTTCAAGGCGATAGATGAAAGTATTTACAGAATCAACGGATTTCTGGATGCGCGGGGTTTGCATGATTTTAAATTAGCCAATTCCGGGGGCGAATACGAAGATTTTGAAATTACAGATATCAACGAGATTTCTGAGTATTACGAAAATAAAATCCAGGGAATCGAGAAAACACTCAACATTACTCCCCTGGGATTGCCGGTTTCCGGAGAGATAAGTTCGGAATTCGGGTACCGCCAGAATCCATTTGGGGAATATTCTACAGAACAACATTTCGGTTTGGATTTCCGGGGTAAAATCGGTGATCCCGTGCGGGCCACAGCCCACGGAAAAGTAGAATTTGCCGGCGTGAAGGGCGGTTACGGAAACTGTATTATTATCAGTCACGGTAACGATCTGAAAACCCTGTTCGGCCACCTCTCCAAAATAAATGTAAAGGTAGGACAGCACATCGAAATCGGTGATTATATCGGGCAGATCGGCAGCACAGGAAGAAGTTCCGGTCCGCATCTGCATTATGAAATCATTCAGAATAACAAAAAAGTAAATCCCAAACATTATTTAAAACTTTAATAGCCCATGCTCAGAATCAAAAAAAACCAGTCCGACAGTATTTCGCAGCTGGACAACGCCCCAATCAGTACTGTTTTAGGATCAGAAATAATGTTCACCGGTGATATACAGGGGAGCCAAACCATAAAAATTGACGGGAAGGTAAAAGGCAATGTTCAGGTTGAAAACGGTGTTATACTGGGAGAAAAAGCCCATATAGAAGGCGATTTAAAAAGCAAGAACGTCATCGTATTCGGCAATATTCTCGGCAATATTTACTGCAATGAACTCATCATCAAAAAATGCGGAACGGTAAACGGCGACATCCAGACCAAAACCATAGAGATCGAAATGGGCGGCAAGTACAACGGAAAACTGAAAATGGATGCGATGCAGCAGCCGGAAGAAGTGATGTAGGATAAATTAATACAATACTTAAATCTTAGACGTCAGTGTTTACATCTAAGATTGAATCATTTAAATCTAAGACTATAACAATATGTTCTTAGATTTTATTTTTTAACCCTAAGACGTCAACGGATATATTTTAGACTATAAGTTTGCAACGTTAGACGTAAATGTGATCATATTAATTTTATATTAAGTACTTTTAATCTCCATAAAATCATTGGGTTATGTCAACACACCATTATCTGAAATCCGGTGCTCATCCGTACCCGCATATTGGGCAGTTTATCCGCTCAAAACTCCTTGAGCTGCATGTATCTTCGCCCGAAGCGGCAAGAAGGTTGGGCGTTTCCACCAGCGCGGTGCACGCGTATTATAAGCAGCCCTCGCTGCAGTTTGGGATCATCTGGAAACTCTCGATGGCGCTGAATTACGATCTGCTGTCGGATCTTATTGCCCGTTACCCGGAAAATTTCCCGGTAAAAACCGACCCGCGAATTGCCGAGCTGGAGAAGGAAGTGGAGATTTTGAGGGGGTTGCTGAAGAGGTAGGTTTGATGGTTGCCACTCGAAAGAATTGGTGAGGGAGCGGCGACTTATTTTATTTGAACTACTTGAGAGTGAAGCTTTCTATATAAAAATATTTTATTGAAGTCTGAAACTATTTTATCCTTTAAATCTATATCGCTAAAGTAGCTGTAAAAATCGATTCCTTCAGAAATAAGAAGCCAATTTTCATCACATTTTTTATATTGTAGTAAGCTTTTTTCTTTACCTTTTATTATTTTATTAAGAATTTCGTCATTAAATGTTGGCACAACTCCAGCAGTCGTTTCTAGATGAAATGATTTTTCTATTCCATCTACTCTTGTCATAGTAATGCTTAATATACTTTCTGGAAGATGTCTGTATCCGCTGCTTAAAAGCAATTCTTTTACTTGATCATCAAAAGATTCAATTTCACCAACGTTTTCAAGTTTTTTGCTTTCGCTAGGATTTAGTTTTGAAAATTCTTTAACACATATTTCTCGCAAATCTTTTATAATGGAATTTCGGAATTTTAATTTAATTGGATTTTCATGATTTAGTTCAATATCTAAAATAAATGGATATTCAAAATCTTCTTCGATATTAATTATCACCTCTTTATTGAATTTAACAGTAAATTCCGAAGATGCTTTAAGAAGCTCATTGTAGTAACACTCAGTTATTTCAATTCCTATTGTTTTGCCCAGATTAGTAGTGTAAATGACATCAGGCATGTCTGGAAATGTAGGCTCACCTTCTGGTAAAGAAGTACATAATTCTTTAAATTTTTTAAAAATGTATTGTTCATCTGATGGACTCATTTATACCAGATTTATTAATTATGCTTTGGCAAGTAAAAACCTCTCAAATATCCGATTAAAATTTTCTCTCTCCAAACTTTACTCCTAGTTGATTATATTCAATGTGATTAGAAGATTTTAATTGAAGATTAAATAAAAAAAACGCCCGGGTTTCCCGAGGCGTTTTAAGTGCAGTTTAAAAACTGTATTTAGTAATGACCTTTCTCTACATAATGCGCTGCAATTTTCTCGGTAAGTGCAATAATGTTCGGTTGGTTGGTGTATTTCGTAAATCTTCGGAGACCGGAAAGCATCATGCGCTGCTCGTCGCCTTCCGCGAAAGAAATAATTCCTTCTTTGGCCGCTGCGATGATTTTTTCGGTGGCTTTGTACAGGTTCAGCTGGGCCATGGCCACTTCCACAGAATCTGCGGTGAAGTGTTTCTCGGCTCTCAACACTGCGGATTCCGCCATGTAAATCTGGTTCAGGATTTCGGAAGCGTTTAATAACAAATGCTGCTGTTTTTCCATCTCCATCATGTATTTCTGAAGGGCAGCGCCGGATACCATTAAAAATACTTTTTTCAGGTTCGCGATCACCGCTTTTTCTTCGCTCAGGAGTTCAGAATAATCAGGCACATCGAAAGACGGAATTCCCATCAGTTCTTTTCCTACTGCCATCGCTGGTTTCAGCAAATCAAGCTGGCCTTTCATGGTTTTCTTGATGAGCATTCCTACGGCTAGCAATCTGTTGATTTCGTTGGTACCTTCGTAGATTCTTCCGATACGGGCGTCTCTCCATGCCGCTTCCATAGGTGCATCGGAAGAGAATCCCATTCCACCGTAAATCTGAATTCCTTCATCAGCAGTATTCTGCGTTAAATCAGATACGAAAACTTTAAGGATAGAAGCTTCCACCGCGAATTCCTCAACCCCTTTCAGTTCTGCTTCCTGGTGGTTCATTCCGCCGGCAACCAGTTCGTCGATTTTGTCCTGAACATCTTTTGCTGCACGGTAAGATCCTGCTTCGGAAACGAAAATTCCGGTTGCCATTTCTGCGATTTTCTTTCTGATTGCTCCGAAAGTAGAGATCGCAACACCGAACTGTTTTCTTTCGTTGGCGTATTTTGTTGCGTGAGCTAAGATTCTGCGCTGTCCGTCTAGGTTTGCCGCAGCCAGTTTAATTCTGCCAACATTTAAAGCATTTAAAGCGATCTTGAAACCGTTGTTTCTTTCGCCCAGAAGATTTTCCACAGGAACTTTCATGTCATTGAAGAAAACCTGACGGGTAGAAGAGGAGCGGATGCCGAGTTTGTGCTCTTCTTCACCGAAAGTTAAACCTTCGGTACCTGTTTTTTCTACGATAAATCCGGTGATGTTTTTGTCGTCATCAATCTTTGCGAAAACGATGAAAATCTCTGCAAAACCTGCATTCGAAATCCACATTTTCTGTCCGTTAATGATGTAATGTTTACCGTCTTCGGAAAGTTTGGCTTTTGTTTTCCCTGAATTGGCATCTGAACCTGCATCAGGCTCTGTTAAACAGTAAGCACCGAATTTGGTTCCTGTCGCTAAATCAGGAAGGTATTTATTCTTTTGCTCTTCAGTTCCGTACAGAAGGATCGGAAGGGTTCCGATTCCTGTGTGGGCACCGTAAGCTGTAGCTAAAGATCCGTTTCCGCCGGATAGGTAGTCGCACGCCAACATCGTGGTTACGAATCCCATACCTAGGCCGCCGTACTGTTCCGGCACGGTAACACCGAGGAAGCCCATTTCGCCAAGCTGACGCATGGTTGCTTCGGTTAAAGCGTAATCTTTGCTTTCGAATCTTTCGTGGTGCGGAACCACTTCTCTGTCGATAAATTCTTTCGCAGAGTCGCGCATCATTTTTTGTTCTTCCGACAGTTCTTCAAGAGTGAAGATGTCCTGAGCAGGAGTTTCAGTGATTAAGAAATCTCCGCCGATAAGTGTTTTTTGGGTTGTATCGCTCATGATTATTTGATGTATTATGTACGATGTAAAATGTACAACGTACTGGAGTTATAAATTAATTTGAAATACTTTGTACACCGTACATTGCACTTTTTACAGTTAAAGCAGTTCGAAAATACTCGCTGCTCCCTGACCTGTTCCTACGCACATGGAAACCATGCCGTATTTGTTGCCGCGTCTTCTCATTTCATCCAGAAGCTGCACGGTAAGTTTGGTTCCTGTACATCCAAGCGGGTGGCCTAACGCTATGGCACCACCGTTAACGTTAAGGATATCAGGGTTTAATCCCAGTTCTTTCTTAATCGCTACAGATTGTGAAGCGAAGGCTTCGTTAAGTTCAATTAAGTCGATATCTTTTAATTCTAAACCTGCCTGCTTTAAAGCTTTCGGGATCGCGTAGATAGGACCCATTCCCATGATTCTTGGCTCTAAACCGGCTGCTGCGTAAGCGACCAGTCTTGCTTCAGGTTCCAGACCTAATTCTTTCACCATTTCTTCGGACATCACGATCACGAAAGCCGCACCGTCACTCATCTGTGAAGAGTTTCCTGCTGTTACCGAACCGCCGTTTGCAAAAACCGGACGAAGCTTGGCTAAGCCTTCAATTGAAGTGTCTTTTCTAGGCCCTTCATCTACATTAAAATCGAATTTCTTGGTCTGCATTTTCTGGTTTTCATCCAGGAAATTATATTCAACCGGAATGGAGACAATCTGGTTCGCGAATTTTCCTTCTTCATTGGCTTTTAAAGCTTTCATGTGCGATTCGTAAGCGAACTGATCCTGCTCTTCGCGGGAAATTTTGTACTGGTTTGCAACTTCTTCTGCAGTGTAACCCATTCCCCAATAGTAATCAGGGTTTGTTTTTGCGATTTCAGTTTCCGGAACCGGTTTATAACCGCCCATTGGGATATAGCTCATGGATTCTGTTCCGCCTGCGATGATACAGTCGGCCATTCCTGCCTTAATTTTCGCTGATGCGATTGCGATGGCTTCAGAACCTGAGGCACAGTAACGGTTTACGGTAACTCCGGGAACTTTGTCGGTATTTAATCCCATTAATGAAATTAAACGCGCGACATTTAAACCCTGTTCCGCTTCCGGCATTGCGTTTCCAACGATTAAATCGTCAATTCTGTCTTTGTCGAGTTGCGGAACCGCAGCCATTAATTTTTCAATGACTGTTGCAGCCAGAACATCGGGTCTTGTAAATCTCAGACTGCCTTTTGGCGCTTTGCCTACAGCCGTTCTGAAACCTTTTATGATATATGCTTGTCTTGACATTTTTCTTAAATTTTAAAATTAGTTTCTCAACGGTTTTCCATTCTGTAACATATACTGAATTCTTTCCAAAGTTTTTCTTTCACCACAAAGCTGAAGGAAAGTTTCTCTTTCAAGGTTCAGTAAATACTGCTCGGTAACTACGGTTGGTTCGGAAAGATTTCCGCCTACCAAAACGTTGGCAAGTTTATCGGCAATCTTCTTGTCGTGCTCAGAAATGTATTTTCCGGTCAGCATTTGGTCAGTTCCAACATAGAACATTCCGAGAGCGTCTTTTCCAAGAACTTTTACTTTCTGTTCGATCGGCTGGGTGTAACCCTGATCTGCCATCAGTCTAGCCACTTTTTTAGCTTCCAGAATCTGGGTGTTTTTGTTCACGACTACGATGTCTTTATGGTTTTCTAAAATTCCCATATCGTAAGCTTCGTAAGCAGAAGTTGCCACTTTACCCATCGCGATATTCATGAAAGCATCTCGGAGACGGTTGTTTTTAACATCATCGCTGTGGAATTCCCTTGAAGTTCTGATCGCGAATTCTTTGGTACCGCCACCGCCGGGGATTACACCCACTCCGGTTTCAACAAGTCCGATGTAAGTTTCTGCAGCTGCAACCACTTTGTCGGCATGCATGGTCATTTCGCAACCGCCGCCTAAAGTCATTCCGTGAGGAGCAACAACAACAGGAATTGAGGAATAACGCACTCTCATCATGGATTTCTGGAAGTAGGCAATTGCCATATTCAAATCATCCCAATCCTGTTCGATCGCCATCATCAGAATCATTGCTAAATTCGCTCCCACGGAGAAATTTGCGCCCTGATTTCCGATGACTAAACCGTCATATTCTTTCTCAGCTAAATCGATTGCTCTGTTTAATCCATCGAGAACTTCTCCGCCCAAAGAATTCATTTTGGAACGGATTTCAAAATTGATGATTCCGTCACCTAAATCCTGAATCGCAGAACCTGAATTTCTCCAAAGGGTTTTGTTTTTTCTGATATTATCAAGAATGATAAATGCTTCCTGACCCGGAATATTATTATAATTTCCTGAGTTTTTATCGAAATAAATACTTTGGCCTTCGTCGTTAACTTTATAGAACGTTTCAACATTTTTAACCCAATCAGAAACTTCATAACCTGCTGCTTTAGCCAGATCGATTCCTTTCTGAACGCCCACTGCATCCCAAATTTCGAAAGGACCGTTTTCCCAGCCGAAGCCGGCGCGCATTGCGTCATCGATTTTGTATACTTCGTCAGAAATTTCAGGGACTTTGTGCGAAACATAGGCGAATAAAGCTCCGAGGGATTTTCTGTACAATTCGCCTGCTTTATCTTTTCCGCCGATCAGTACTTTAAAACGGTCGATTGGTTTGTCGATATTTTTGGTAAGCTCCAGAGTAGGGAAGCTTGATTTGCCCTGAAGTTCGTACTCCATGGTATCCAGATTCAATCCGTGAATTTCAGATTTACCCTCAGCGTTTTTAGTTTTCTTGTAGAATCCCTGCTGAGATTTTGATCCCAACCAGTTATTATCCACCATTTTCTGGATATAATCAGGAAGCGCAAAAACATTGTTGAAATCATTAGCTTCAGCGCCGCTCTGACGGACACCGTTTGCCACGTGAACTAAAGTGTCAAGACCTACAACGTCAGCAGTTCTGAAAGTTGCAGATTTCGGACGGCCGATTACAGGACCGGTTAATTTATCAATATCGGTTACATTCAGTCCTAAACCTTTTACCTCGTGAAGAAGGTTCATCATAGAGAAAACTCCGATTCTGTTGGCGATAAATGCAGGAGTGTCTTTGGCTAAAACAGTTGTTTTTCCTAAGAATTTAGCGCCGTAATCCATATAGAATTTAGCGATTTCAGGATCGGTTTCCGGAGTTGGAATAACTTCCAGCAAAGGAAGATATCTTACAGGGTTGAAGAAGTGCGTTCCGGCGAAATATTTCTTGAAATCATCGCTTCTACCTTCAATTAGGAAGTGAATTGGGATTCCGGAAGTGTTGGAAGAAATTAAAGTTCCGGGTTTTCTGAACTGCTCAATTTTTTCGTAAACCGATTTCTTGATGTCGAGTCTTTCTACAACAACCTCGATAATCCAGTCGGTATTTTTGATTTTCTTCAGATCATCATCAAAGTTTCCAACGGTGATTCTGTCTGCAAATTTCGGTGAATACAAAAGTGCCGGACTGGCTTTTTTAAGCTTCTCGAAGTTTTCGGCCGCGATCCTGTTTCTCACGGATTTGTCTTCTTTGCTTAGACCCTTTTTCTGTTCGGCTTCCGTAAGTTCAAAAGGAACAATATCGAGCAAAAGTACTTCTACACCAATGTTGGCGAAGTGCGCAGCGATGCCCGAACCCATTATTCCTGAACCAAGAACCGTAACATGTTTGATTCTTCTTTTCATCTCTTAATTTTTAGTTATTATCGTTTCAGGATGCAACCTTTCGGTTTCATGCTTTATTTTTATTGTTTAAATCGTTGGCAATCTTCAGAATGTCGTGCATTACATCCTTAAAGATTTCCATTTTTTCAGCTGGAATTTTTTCCACCACTTTACGGTTAAAGTTTACCACTACTTCTTTCGAAAGATTTCTGCTGTTCAGTCCTTTATCTGTCAGTTTAATGATGACCTCTCTTTTGTCGGTCGGTGTTTTTTCTTTGTAGATATAACCGTTATCTTCTAACAGTTTGATGATTCTTGTTAAAGAGGTAGGCTCGATGGCCATTTTAGGTCCGAGGTTGGTGCTCCGGGTACCTTCCTTTGGATCGATTTTGAGAAGTGTAAGTGCTTGAACTGCAGTTGCATCGTGATCCTGAGCGAATTCAGAATACATTTTTGACACCGCAAGCCATGTTGATTTTAAAATAAGGTCAATATTTTCAACTCTTTCAATATTTTTGTGTTCCATGGTGCTATAAGTTGTGATTTACACAAATATAACAAAAAATACTATGCATGCATAGTATTTTCGGATTAATCAGTAAGTACTTGATTATGAGTTTAATAATTGATATGGTTTACATAATGCTATGCATGCATAATACTTTAAACAGATTCTGTAAATGTCGAATTATCCGATGTTTGCAATTAAATCTGCTACTTCGCTAAAGGAACCGCATTTTTGTTGAAAATCTGGACAAGAAATCAACCAAAAAGTACCGATAAATTCAAATTTTAGTGTTGAAAGGTTTTTTGACGCATTTTTTTGAAGGAAAGAATAAAGCATTTCTTTTTGCAATGCCGGTGCAATAATCTGTGGCGGAACAAAACCTTCGTTCACGTGAAATATATTTGGGTTCAGCAATTCATCATGTTTCAGCAGGATATCTTCAGTAATTCCAGCGTCCAAAACTCCGTCATTTACAAGCCAGATTTTATCGGCAAATTCTTTTGATAGCCGCCAGTCATGCGAAGAAAAGAGGATCAGCTTATTCTGTGTTTTGGCAAGTTTTCTAAGCAGTTTCAGAATGATAATTTTGTTTTCCTCATCCAAATGCGTGGTAGGTTCATCGAGAATAATCATGGGCGAGTTTTGCGCCAAAGCCCTTCCGATAAATGCTTTCTGGAGATTTCCGTCAGAGAGTTTCTGTAACGGAAAATTTGTATACTGGCTTAGATTTAAACTGTAGATAATCTCCTCAACTTCAACTTTATCTTCATCAGTTAATTCAAAATAGTAAGGATAATGAATGTATTTTCCTAACGCTATAAGGTCTGTGAGCGTATAATTTGCCGGTATCTGCGATTTAGAAAAAACCACGGCAACCTGTTCTGCGATTTCTTTGTTGGAAAGATCTTTAATCTGTTTGTTCTGAAGCCGTATTTCTCCGTCCAAAACCGGAATCTGGTTGAGAATACTTTTGATCAAAGTAGTTTTCCCGACTCCGTTATTGCCTATGAGCAAGCAGGTTTCTCCTAATTGCAGACCCGTTTCAACTTCCTGGATTAAAGGATTTTTGTAACCGAATGTTGTATTTTTAAGCTCCAGAAACATTTCTATGCTGCTTTTTTGTTATTCATCATCATGGCCAAAATCACCGGAATTCCGAACAGAGAAGTAATTACATTGAGGGGAAACTGCGTGGTTTCTGAAATGATGGAGAAGAATTCCATAATTAAAATTCCTAAAATCATGTTTAAGATCCACTGCTGCCAAAGTTTTGCAGGATTATAAATCATTCTGCAGAAATGGGGAACGACAATGCCAATAAACAGGATAGGTCCTAAAAACGCTGTTACTGAAGCAGAAAGTACCGAAGATGCAACGATTACAAATAGCTTCAACTGGTTTAGATTTACCCCTAAACTTTGTGCGTAGGCGGTTCCGAGAGAATTCCCAATGAGAGGCTTTATCGATTTAAATCCTAAAAATAAACCAATGATTACAATAATGCCCAGAACCCAAATCTGATTAGTGGAAACCTGATTGTTTGCCCCGAAACTCCAGAGAATGTAGTTCTTTAGACTTTGGTTTTCTGCGTAAAACTGAAGAATTGATACTACTGCTCCTGCCAAAGCAGAAACCAAAAACCCGAAAATTATAAGGAAAGACTTATCCTGAAATCTGCCCGAAAAAGCCAGCAGAATCAGCATTAAAACTAAACTTCCGGCAATCGCCGAAATGCTGAGAAAACTGTTCTGCAAAAACTCAGGAAGCACAAAATTCTGTGCGAAAAATATATAGAAAGCAACGCTCAGACTGGCTACCGATGTAATTCCTAAAACCGAAGGGCCGGCTAACGGATTCTGAAAATATTCCTGCAAAAGGAAGCCGGAAGTGGGAATTGCAATTCCCGCTAATGCCATTGCCAAAACGCGGTTGATGCGAAGCTGCGCAATCTGAGAATGCTCAAAATTGGAAGAAACAAAATCCAGAAAGCCCAATTTCATGAAGCCAATGTTCAGATTAACTGCGACCGAAATTAGAATTCCGAGCGCAATGAATAAGCTTATGATCTTAAATTTTTTGGACATTATAACAAGCCCGGAAGGTTTCTAAAAACTCGGAATTTATTTAAATGAGCTTATTTTCCCGTCCAGCATTTCTTTACTCATCATTCCGATGGTTTCGTCGGTTTTATCGCCTTTTCTCATAAAGGTGAACGGAATAGAACCACCGTCCCACTGCTTGAAGTTTTTAGGAAAAAATTCTGGTGTAAGTTTTTGACCGTCAACGAGAACGATATGTTTAGAAAGGTTATTTTCTTCAGCAAATGCTTTCACTTTGGTTTCCCAGTCTTCCCGCGGATCAAGGCCAACAAAGGTAAACTTCACAGGCTGCGATTTCAGTTCCTCTATTTTTTCTTTAAAATGTGGCATTTCCCGCATGCACGGTCCGCACCATGTCGCGAAAAAGTTGGTTACGTATAAAGTGTCATTATCTTTTTTAGCAAGGATTTCAGAAGTTTCTTCCGGGCTTAATTCAATCTGCTTGAAGGGAATAACTGCCTCAGAAATCTCGTTGGATTCCGGAACAGTAACTGAATCAGCAGGAGTAGTGTGGGTATTTTCGGTAATTTTACTTTCTTTTTTACAAGCGGTAAAAGCAACCAAAATCATCGCGCTCAGAAGGAATTTTTTCATTTTATTTTTATTATTTTTGAAAGATATTTGATATGGAAAAACGATTACCCAAAGCGAAGCAGGCAGAATTTCACCGGCTAAAATTAGCGAAAAAGCAACAACTTACCAAAAACACTTTTGCTTTGGAATTTGAAATTCCTGAAGCCTTCAAATTAAATTATCAGTTTGAAGCCGGGCAATATGTTACCGTAAAATACCTTTCGAAAGGAGAAGTTTTTCAGAATGATTTTTCAATCACTTCTGCACCATTTGAGGAGAAAATTTCATTGGGAATTAAAATCAATAGCGACGAAAGTTCTACCAAAGATTTATATGAGGGATTTGAAGTGGGTGATGAAGTTGAAGTGTCCGAACCGAAAGGCCGTTTTACCTTGATTTCGAAACCGCATGAATTCCGCACGATCATTGGTTTTGCAGGCGGAATTGGGATTACTCCTTTACTCAGCCATTTCAAAAATATTCTTCATACAGAATCCAGAACCCGACTTTTCATGTTTTACGGAAACCGGAAATCTGAGGAAATTGCTTTTAAAAACGAGTTGGATGCCTTAGCCAAAAAATATGGCGAGCGTCTGCAGATTTTTTATTTCTTTTCTCAGGAACCCACATCAGATAATTTATTTCACGGCAGGTTGGATGAAAGAAAACTGAAATTAATCATCAACCAAATTCTTCATCTGGACGATACTGACGAGGAAAGCACAATTTGGGACGCGGTAGATGAAGTGCTGATTTGCGGAAAAGGTGAAATGATAAAATCCCTTGCCAATGCCTGCTACAATAACGGAATTCCAAAGAAAAATATTCATTTTGAACTTTTCGAAGAGTATAATGAAGATATTTATCCTCAGGAAAAAGATTTTCCGCGGATTGAGAATATTGAAGTGGATTTTAAACTTTTCAACCACAAGTATTCGACGACTTTAGAACATAATGAGATAAAACTTCTGCAGCAACTGTTGATTCAGGGATTTCCGGTGCCTTATTCCTGTAAATCGGGAATATGCGGCAGCTGCGAATGTATGCTGGAAGAAGGAGAAGTTGAACTGCTCGAAAATGAATATTTAACTGAAAAGGAAGAAGCTTCAGGAAAAATTCTAGCCTGCATGTCTGTAGTGTTGAGTAAAAAAATAAAGGTTAATTTTGATTTGATTTAAAGCAGAATTTGAAGAGAATCTTATACATATTAAAGTCTTTTTTCACGTTGGTTGAAATGGCCCTTTTGCTGATGATTTTAGCAAACGTATGGGTTTACGCCTTAACCAACGGCCGGACTTACACCCGGATTTCGAAAATTCCACCGCGAGAAGTCGCGCTGGTTTTGGGAACATCACCAAAAATGAAATCCGGAGTTTCAAACCCATATTTTACCTCTCGGATGGACGCTGCTGCTTTGCTCTACCACCACGGCAAAATCAAGAAAATTATCGTTAGCGGCGAGAAAAGTTCCGGTTACGATGAGCCTTTTGCCATGAAAAATTATTTGATTTATCAGGAAGGCGTTCCGGAACGTATCATTATTGAAGATCCAAAAGGGTTTAAGACCCAAACCAGCATAAGCAACTGCAAAAACATCTATCAGAAGAATGATGTGATTATTGTTTCGCAGGGATTTCATAATCTTCGCGCACTTTTTTATGCCAGAAATAATGATATGAATGCGTTGGGATTTGATGCACAGGATGTTTTGAGCAACCAGAGTTATTACCGCAACCAGTCGCGAGAATTTTTGGCACGCGTTCTGGCCGTGGTTTATTATGTGTTTGGAATAGAGAGAAAAGGGTGATTCTTAATGAAATTAATTTAAATTCTTAACCCGAATTTTTATTAAAACCCGTACATAATCTTATATTTGCAGAAATTAAAATCTATGCTCGTTATCGGAATTGCAGGAGGAACAGGCTCCGGAAAAACTACCGTTGTAAACAAAATTCTACAGCAACTTAATGTGGAAGGTGTTAACGTTCTTTCTCAGGACAATTATTATCATGATAACCAGCAGCTTACTTTATCCGAGCGCGAAGTTTTGAACTATGATCACCCGAAATCAATTGATTTCGAACTGTTGATTTCACACGTTAAAGCGCTGAAAAACGGGGTAGCTATTGATCAGCCTATTTACTCATTTGTAACCCATTCAAGAACTGGAGATCATGTGCAGATTGAACCCAAAAATGTATTGATTGTGGAGGGAATTCTTGTGCTCACAAATCCCGAACTCTTAAAAGAGTATGACCTGAAAGTCTTTGTACATGCAGATTCTGATGAAAGACTGATCCGTAGAATCCGCCGTGATACACAGGAAAGAGGCCGCGATCTGCAGGAAGTGTTACACCGCTACCAGACCACACTGAAACCAATGCATATGGAATTCATAGAACCCTCAAAAAACGAAGCGGATCTTATTGTTCCCAATATGAAACAGAATACCGTGGCGATTGATTTCCTTTCAACAGTAATCAATAATACGCTGAAAAAAACACATTGATTATGAAAGAGCTGATCAAGGACATAAAGCCGAAAACACCGACGCTAAAGTTCATTCAGAAATATGTCCTGAATAAATATTTTATTACCATTTTCCTTTTTTTAGGATGGATGGTTTTTTTCGACAGCACTTCATTTCTCGTTATCAACGAAATGAATGGGGAAATAAAGAAATATGAAAGACAGCTCGCGTACTATAAAGAAGAATATCAGAAAAATGATGCGTTCTACAAAAAACTCATGAATAATAAATCGGAAAAGGAAAAATTTGCCCGCGAAAATTATTTCATGAAGAAACCTAATGAAGAAATCTTTATTTTGGTGGTAGACAGCACGAATATTACGAAAACACAGTAGAATGTTCACAAAAACAACACTTTCAGACTGGGAAAACACTGTTCGGAAACAACTTAAAACCGAAGATATCTATGATGTTCTTTCGAAAGAAAATCTCGAAGGAATCACGGTAAAACCATATTACGCTTCGGTTGAAAGACCACTTGCAAATTTACCGAAAGTGGAAGAATCAACCCAGCTGGTCGCTAGATACCGCGAAGATCTGGAAGAAAATGTGTTCGCCTTTCTTCTCGATAAAAACGTGGAAAATCTCGACGAAAAGGTTCTTTTTATCAACAATAAAGATCTTGCAGAACATATCTCCGCCGAGGAAAATAACCGCTATCTTTCGCTCATCGATATATTTTCTGAAGAGAATTCTGAATTGAATGAACAGCTCGGTAAAGAGTTACTCGCTAAAGATTTCGAAAGAAACATCTGCGTTGATGTGTCGCTTCACCAAAATTCCGGAGCTTCAATTGTGCAGCAGCTCGCTTTTGCACTGGCAAAAACCAAAGATCTTACCGAAACTTTCGGTGAAGAAGTCTTGAATAAACTCGTTTTTCGTTTTGCTGTCGGGGCTAACTATTTCTTTGAGATGGCAAAAATCAGGGCATTCAAAATCGTTTTTAATCAGCTGTCAAAGGAATTCGGGAAAGATGAAATTCCGTATATATTCGTGGAAAATTCCTTTCGGAATAAATCCAAAAATGATCCTGAGAATAACCTGATCCGTTCAACACTTGAGCTTTCGGCGGCAATGATTGGCGGCGCAGATGCCGTGTTCAGCAATGATTTCAGGATTGAAAACGCGACTTCGCTTTCCGAAGAAATTTCTTTTAAACAGCAGATTGTTCTCGCTTACGAAAGCATTATTAATGTTTTTGATGACGGTGGAAACGGCAGTTATTATATTGAAAATATTACCCAACAGTTTGCAGAAAATTCCTGGAAATTATTTTTAGAAATCGAGAATAAAGGCGGGTACTGCGCAAATCTGAAATCCGGTGAGTTGCAACAACTAATCTATAATCAGGCTGTTGCGGAACAGAATTGGGTGGAGGAAGGCAAAATAAAACTCATTGGTGTAAATCTTTATCCGAAACATGAAAAAACCAGATCTTTGGAAGATCTTTACGATTCATCAGTGATAAAACCGGTTCGCTGGGCTGAAATGTTTGAATAATATAAATGAAATCAGGCACAAATCCTTCAATTCTTACTGAAGAAATTCAAAAATATATCAATGCAAATCTCACCGCTGATTTGCATTCTTTGTTACTGAAAAAATCCCCGTTCCCGGAAGTATCGATGCAGGAAATTGTGCAGCAGATCAAAGGAAAAAAGGTTGCCCAGAAAAAGTTTCCCTTTCTGCTTCGGAAAGGAATTGTTTTTCCGCCAAATCTTAATCTGGAACAGGCTTCGTCTCAGGCTACCGCAGAATTTAAAGCAAAAAATCTTAAAGCAAAAAGTTTTCTTGATCTCACTTCAGGATTTGGCATTGATGCTTACTTTCTTTCTGAAAATTTTGATGATGTTACCCTTGTAGAACAAAATACTGAGCTTTTGGAAACGGTAAAACACAATTGGAAAATTCTTGACAGAAGCGCGAATTTCATCAATAAAAATTTAGAGGATTTTCTAAAGGAAAACACCGGAAAATTTGATTTGGTTTACCTTGATCCAGCGCGGCGGGATGCGCAGAAAAACAAAAAATTTCTGCTCGAAGATTTGTCACCTAATTTGTTGGAAATTCAGGAGAAACTCTGCAGGATTTCAGATCAGATTCTTATCAAACTTTCGCCGCTCATTGATATCTCTTACCTGATTTCTGTGCTGAAAAATGTTTCGAAAATTCAAATCATCGCGGTGAAAAATGAGGTAAAGGAACTGATTGTATTGATTTCTCGGGAAAATCAGAATAGTACGGTACAAATCGGCTGCATTAATCTTGAAAGCACAGATCCGGACTTTTCGTTTTCATATCACGATGAAAGAACTGCAGTTGCCAAGTTTGCTGAACCGCTGAACTTTCTTTATTTGCCGAATAACTCAGTTTTAAAGTCTGGAGCATTCAATATGGTTGCAAACCGTTTTAAACTTTTCAAGCTTCATCCAAATACCCATTTTTATACTTCCGAAGAATTGTCAAAGGATTTTCCCGGAAGAATAATGAAAGTTGAAGTTTTGGAACCTAAAAAGATTAAAAAGGGCGAAAAATACAATATCATTTCAAAAAACTACCCGCTGTCACCCGATGAAATTAAGAAGAAATATAAAATTTCTGATGGCGGAAATAAATATCTGATATTCACACAAAGCCACAAAGGAAAAATTATTTTAAGATCTGTTGAATAATCTTTTAAATATTTGGGGCAAAACGTAATATTTCTTACTTTTGGGCCATAAAAAAATTATGAAATCGCCACGATTTGTAAATGCTGGTCTCGGCAGGAATTGAGTGATTGCATAAAAACTTAAAAAAATAGATATTACTTATGAAAAAAGTTATTTTAGTTTTTGCTTTGGCAAGTTTTGTGGTGAGCTGCAAAAAAATTCAGGCGGGTTCTAACAAAGGCGTTTTGAAGATGGAAGAAGGTGCCGACAGATATACTGAAGATGTTCAGGGAAGCCATGTTGAAACTCCTGCCGCAACAGTAGAAGCAACAGCAACTCCACAGGACTCAGTAAGAACTGCTGAAGTTACAGAAGTTAAAATTACTGCAGACAGTACTAAAACAGCCGTTAAATAGTAGGCTGTATTATATAAAAGAAGAAGATGTCTTGCTTATGCAGGACATTTTTTTATTTTTACATGATTCGATTTTTAATAATTTAAGCAAAAGTAAAATGCAAGAAACCCTAAATTACATCAACGAAAATAAACAGCGGTATGTTGATGAACTCTTTGAACTGCTGAAGATTGCATCAATCTCTGCAGATCCTGCATACAAAGATGAAGTGCTGAAATGTGCCGGTGAAGTTGCCAAACATCTTAAAACTGCCGGTGCAGATCATGTTGAAGTTTGCCCCACCAAAGGTTATCCTATCGTTTACGGAGAAAAAATCATAGATAAAAATTTACCGACTGTGCTTGTATATGGTCATTATGATGTACAGCCGCCGGATCCTCTTGAGTTATGGACAAAACCTCCTTTTGAGCCCTATATTGAGAAAACTCAGCTTCATCCTGAAGGTGCGATCTTCGCAAGAGGTGCTGCAGATGACAAAGGCCAGTTTTTCATGCATGTAAAAGCTTTTGAAGCGATGATGAAGACCAATACTTTGCCTTGTAACGTGAAGTTTATTTTGGAAGGCGAAGAAGAAGTAGGTTCTAAAAGTCTCGAAGGTTTTGTCAAAGAAAACACCGAGAAATTAGCCTGCGATACGATCTTAATTTCAGATACTCATATTTATTCCAATGAACAGCCAACCGTTACAACCGGCTTGCGCGGTCTGAGTTATGTGGAAGTTGAAGTTGAAGGTCCGAACAGGGATTTGCATTCCGGATTATATGGCGGAGCTGTTCCTAATCCGATCCACGTGCTTTCGCGAATGATAGCAAATCTTATTGACGAGAACGGTCACATTACGATTGACGGTTTTTATGACAATGTAGACGTTGTCTCTGATGAGGAAAGAGCGGAGATGAATAAATTGAAAGACGATCCGGAAGGCTTCAAAAAATCTATCGGATTGAATGGAGTAGAAGGGGAAAAAGGATATACAACTTTAGAAAGGACTTCCATCCGTCCGACCTTAGACTGTAACGGAATTTGGGGCGGTTATACCGGTGAAGGAGCAAAAACCGTAATTCCAAGCAAAGCATTTGCTAAAATTTCCATGCGTTTGGTTCCTTACCAGACTCCAGACGAAATCACCGAAAAATTCACTAAATATTTTGAGAAAATTGCTCCGGCAAATGTAAAAGTGAAGGTAAATCCTCACCATGGCGGTATGCCTTACGTTTTGCCAAGTGATACCAAAGAGTTTGCTGCAGCCAGAAAAGCAATGGAAACCGCTTTTGGTAAAGAAGTGCTTCCGTACAGAAGTGGCGGAAGTATTCCGATTACAGCGATGTTCGAGCAGGTTTTGGGAGCCAAATCAGTTTTGATGGGCTTCGGGTTGGATTCTGATGCGATTCACTCGCCAAATGAGCACTATGGACTCTATAATTTTTATAAGGGAATTGAAAGTATTCCTCTTTTCTTTGAAAATTACGCGAAATCGTAAGCCATAAAAATGCCTCTTCAGGGGCATTTTTTTTAACATTTTAAATCAATACATATGAATGAAAAAGTAGCTTATATTACAGGAGGAACCAAGGGAATTGGTTTCGGTATTGCACAGGTTTTACTTAAAAACGGAATCAGAGTTGCCGTTTCTGGGAGAAAGCAGGAAGATGCGGAAGAAGCAGCGAGAATTTTATCCGAAGATGACGCAAAAGTCTTCGGAATCGCGTCCGACGTTAAGAATTTTGAAGATGAAAAAAATGCCGTGGCAGAAATTATTAAAAAGTTCGGTCGTCTCGATTACGTTATCGCCAATGCAGGCCTGGGTGTATTTAAACCCGTAGATGAACTTTCTCTTGAAGACTGGAACGACATGATTGATACTAATCTCAAAGGTGTTTTTCATACGTTGAAAGCAGCAATTCCATCACTTAAAAATACTGAGGGATATTTTATCAGCATTGCAAGTCTGGCCGGAACCAATTTCTTTGAAAACGGCTCGGGATACAACGCTTCTAAATTTGGTGTGGTAGGTTTTACGCAGGCTGCGATGATTGACTTAAGAAAATATAACATCAAAGTTTCTACTATTATGCCGGGTTCAGTTTCGACGAATTTCAACGGCAACGAACCTTCTGAAAAAGACGCCTGGAAAATTCAGCCTGAAGATCTCGGTGAGCTGGTTTTGGATATTTTTAAAATGAATCCGCGTACTCTGCCGAGTAAGATCGAGATCAGACCTTCTAAACCAAACAGTTAATTATGTATGAAATATCAAATTTTGATTAATACTATGCATGCATAACATTTTATTTTTTATCTTAGCGAAAATTACTCAGGTAGTTTTGTGCAGTAATGTTATGGCTAAAAACCAATAATTAAAAATAATTAACACATGAAAATATTAGTTTGTATCAGTAGTGTTCCAGATACTACTTCAAAAATTAATTTTACAGCAGACAAGTCTGCTTTCGACAAAAACGGAATTCAATGGGTAATCAATCCGTTAGATGAATTCTCTCTAACCAAAGCGGTTAAATTGCAGGAATCGCTGGGAGCAACAGTTACCGTAGCAAATGTTGGAGACGCAGCTACTGAACCCGTGATCCGAAAAGCTCTCGCAATTGGAGCGACTGATGCAATAAGAGTAAATACGGAAGCTAAAGACAGTTTCTCGGTTGCTACCGAAATCGCTAATATTGCGAGAAATGGTGGTTACGATTTGATCCTTTGTGGTAAAGAATCTATTGATTATAACGGGGGCGCTGTACCGGGAATGGTAGCACAGTTACTGAATCAGCCATTTGTAAATGCATGTGTTGGTTTGGAAGTGAATGGTGCTGAAGTTACTGCAGTAAGAGAAATTGAAGGAGGTAAAGAAACCATTTCTGTGAAATTACCAGCGGTAATCGCGGGACAGAAAGGAATGGTTGATGAAAAAGATTTAATCATCCCGAACATGAGAGGAATTATGTCAGCAAGAACAAAACCGCTTCATATTCAGGAGCCAGCAGCTTCTGAAGTTAAAGTACACGGTGTTTCCTACGACTCAGTTCCGGCTAGAGCTGCTGTGAAAATGGTAACTCCAGATAACCTGGACGAGTTGGTGAGACTGCTTCACGAAGAGGCTAAGGTGATTTAATCTAATTTCAACATTTAAAATTAAAAAAAATGGCAGTATTCGTATATGCAGAAAATATAAACGGTGTTTACAAGAAAGCCGCTTTCGAGGCAGTTTCTTATGCAAAGGCAGTTGCTGATCAGTTGGGAGAAACCGTGACCGCAATTTCCGTAAATCCTACAGATTCGTCAGATCTTTTGTATAAATATGGCGCAGAAAAAGTCATCAGTGTTAAAGATGAGGGTCTGAAAAATTTCAGTGCTAAAGCTTACGCACAGGCAGTAAATGAAGTTGCAGACGGTAATATACTGGTGTTTCCACACACCACAGATGCTTCTTCTATTGCGCCTATGTTGGCGATTATGAAGAATTATTCTCTAATTACCAACGTTCTGGAAGTTCCTGAAAGTATTACCCCTTTCCAGGTGAAAAGAAGAGCATTTTCAGGTAAAGGATTCATGCACGCAAAAGCTGATGCAGCAGGAGTTATTGTAACGGTTTCGCAGAATGCTTTCGGTGTGAAGGAAAATTCAGTTGCCGGAACTGAAGAGGTAAAAAATTTAATGGTCGCTAATGAAGATACCAAAGTTCTTTCCCACGAACAGAGTTCCGGAAAACTGGATCTGAAAGAAGCTGAAGTTGTAGTTAGTGCAGGCCGCGGAATGAAAGGTCCTGA